>Ga0123355_10015042_pt1 | contig 12138 bp, 14 predicted proteins | sample TergutEmb28metaG_3_FD_89872 | JGI IMG/M metagenome (GOLD analysis project Ga0123355, IMG submission 89872) | Embiratermes neotenicus P1 segment gut microbial communities from Petit-Saut dam, French Guiana - Emb289 P1 | ecosystem: Host-associated > Arthropoda: Insects > Digestive system > Gut ... | reverse complement strand
GCATGCCTTTATATCAACAAAAGGCTTTGATATGCAGACATCAAAAGATTTTCAAGGCTTCGTCGACGGTGGCAGCGACTATGGAAATCTTATGGTAGGAAATGGCAAGTTAAAATCAATGGACCTTCCTGCACTTCTTAAGAAGAGTCAAACCAGTAGGGCACTCGACATTACCAGAAAACTCCCCGAACAATTAAAAACCAAAAATTACAAAAACATAGAATGCCTTAAAAAAGAAGGGCTCTTACCCGAAGACATTACAAAAGAAGAATTGGATTTTATAACATACAGACTACACCACGACAAAAACAATTTAGGGGAAACCAATTTCACTCGCTTTCGTGTCAGCCTAAAAAACTCTTTGGAAGAGATAGACAAAAATTTCGGAAAATAAACGACTCAAATCACTCACTCTTTATTAACTTCGTCAAATCTTTAATAATCATCTTCGTCCGGTTATCCGTCGTCAGCTGCGACGCTATTTTGTTGCGACTGTGCATTATCGTGGTGTGGTCGCGGTTGCCCATCATCTGACCGATGGAAACCAACGGAATATTTAAAAACTCACTTATCAGGTACACCGCATACATACGCGGTTCGGCGATACGTCGGTCGCGTTTTTTCCCGATAATTTCCGCCTTTGACACATTAAAATATTTACAAACCTTTTCGATGATATGATCGGCGGTGGTTTGCACTTTTTTCTCTTCACCTGCACTTTCTTTTATTATATCCGCACAATCATCTAAAATGGGAGCCTCCCGCCCACGAAGTTTGGCATAAAAATAAACCTTGTTCAAAACACCCTTCATGTCGCGAATATTCATTTCACGTTCAACCGCAATTTCCGCCAAACGTTCAACCACTTCTTCGTCTATATGGCGGTTTTCGCTCTTTGCTTCTTTTTGTAATATAACGGTGCGCATCTCAACATCGGGGGAGCCAATATCTTGTATAAGACTGCTCTTAAACCGGCTACGCATGCGTTCCTGCAACTTTGGCATGTCGTCGGGATGGCGGTCACTTGTAATTACAACTTGTCGTCCATTCAAAATCAAATCGTTAAAAGTATGAAAAAATTCTTCCTGCGTACTTGGTTTATCGGCAATAAATTGAATGTCATCAATCAACAAAACGTCGGCGGTACGATACTTCTCTCTAAAAGCTTCTTGTGGACTGTCTTTGCTCTTAATCGTCAGTACATAATCATTGGTAAATTTTTCACTGGTGGCAAGGATTATTTTCATCTCGGGACGATTATGTAAAACATCATTGGCAATCGCGTTCAAAAGATGTGTTTTCCCCAACCCAACCCCACCATAAATGAACAGGGGATTAATGCGCGTGCCCGGATTTTTCGCGACGTTTTCACTCGCAGCTGCAACGATTTCGTTTGATTTTCCAACTATAAAACGGTCAAAGGTCATATTAGGGTTAACCAACAATCTTTCACGCACAACCGGCTTTGTAACCGTTTGTGGATTTTTTTCTTCCTTATCCACATGGTCAATAATGACAATCTCTTCAATAATAGGCGCGGTGTCCTTTAACGCCGTCTCTATGTGTGGTCGGTGTCGGTCGTTCAACGCGTATTCCTTTGCGGTACGACTTTCCGCCAACAATGTAAAAACCCCTTCCGAAAAATCTTCGGCAACCAATGTTTTTATCCAACAATCGAAACTAATACTGCTAACTTTATCCGCAATTTTCGGCAAACTCTGCTTCCACGTTTTTTTAATGTCCATTTTTTTCACCCCCACCCAACAACGAACTATTTGATTGCAGAAGTGCCGCTAGCTGATACCGTGCCATGTCATTCAATTTTTTAATTCTCTCGCTCGCCACAATATTTTGTCGTATCATCTCCGCATTGTAACTTTCCATATTTGCAAGCACCAACAAATGATGAATTGTTGTGTGGTCACGCTGGTTTCCATCTTTATCGGGGTTTTTGGTCTTCCATTCCCCGGCGGTATCCCCAAACAACGCAACATTCAAAATGTCTGCCTCATTTGCGTACGCAAAAGTTATCTGACTTGGTTTTAACTCTGGAACAATAAAATTCTTAATCGCATCGGTGTGTAACCTATAATTTATCTTTGCCAATTCACGCTTTGCATCCCATTCCAACTGCTCCTGCTCTCTAGTTTTCAAACGCTGAAATTCGGCAATTATCCAATACTTAAACTCGGCACTTATCCATGTAGCAAATTCAAAGGCAATATCTTTACTTGCGTATGTTCCACCATATCTTCCTGCACTTGTAACTATTCCAATTGCATTGGTTTGCTCTATCCATTGCGAAACTGATATTGAAAAACTTTGACTACGACTTTCATTTCTAATGTACTCGAATTTGAGTACATTAAAATTAGGATTATTCATCTTCTCCCAAATCCCCATAAACTCCAACGTATAATTGGCTCGTAACCAGTTCGCAATAACAAGCCCCGTATGGTCAGGATTGCGAAACTTCGCCATGTCCGTCAGTGATATAAAATCACTTTGATTAACTTTCTTGTACGAGACTTCAATATCTTTGACTTTAATTCTTTTCATATTTTGATTGTATCGCGTCAATGTGGATAAGTCAAGGACATGTCTTTCATGATTTTACATTACAATACTTGTCTTTCTTTTTTTCTATTTTTACGACTCCCAACTTTTCAAGTTTGTCTAGTTGTCTGATAGCTTTTTCTGACTTTTTTTCGCTAAGCTTCTTTCCGTATTTTTGACCTTCTTCAATGCCCTTTGTAACACCAGCACCCAGCCCTGCTATCGCTATGGGTACTCCAAAGAATATCAGCATAAAGTCTACAGCACCATTAATCATGCCCATGACACCAACGCCTCCAACTCCCAATGCCCCTAAAAGTAATCCTGCTGGAACTCCTAAAATTCCACCGATAATGGCTGCCTTGCCCTCAATAGAACTTTCTTTATTAGCCTCTTGCAAAAGCGTTTCTATCCTACTCCTATCTTTCTCATTCTGCATCTCTTTAATCAACCTTTCTTTTCTAATCGCTAAAATTGATTCCAGCCTCTTAAGGCTCTCCTTTCTAGTGGCAGCCTTCGTCTTTTGCTCTTCTTGTTGTTCTTGTTGTTCTTGTTGTTCTTGTTGTTGTGCCCTTTTTTCTTCATTTATTTCTTTTTCTACTTCTTTTTTTATTTCGTTCAGCATATCATTTAAGTTCTTCATTTTATCTCCTCTGAAGTACAGTATGCCCCCCCCCCCTCACGATTTTGTCAAGGGCAAATTACAAATCCGCTTCGCTAGATCCTTCCGCTCACTACGTTCGGTCAGGATGACCGCTACTCAAAATCCTTCCGGTTAAACGAATACTTGCTGTATATAATCATACTAACCACGCACGCAAACGACACCCCAATTACCAACAACGCCCCCAACCAATTTTGGGTGTGTAGGGATTGAACCGACGAGCCACCCACAAACCCCACCAAATCCAACGACACCCCGATGACGAACATTATAAACGCATTGGATATTTTTGTGCAAAATGTTAAAAAGCCCGCCGCTGATGCCGTTTTGTCGACCCCTGTTTTTTTGTTGTTCATGTCTATCATGTCCGCGAACATACTTATCGGCAGGGAATATAGACACCCCGTACCAATCCCGCATATCGTCACCGCAATCGCAACCAATGGAAGAACCTGCGACGGGTATATCATGTTACGCGTCGCCAATACCATCGCAAAAATTATTATACCAAGCATCACCGTCATCAACGCATACATCAACGCCGTCGGCTTGTCCCGCTTGCGACTTAAACTAAACCAAAAGGGCTGGCCCAACACTATACCACCAATCAAACACACCATGACTATTGGTGTTTCTATAGTCGAAAACCCGAACGAGTACGTAAATACATGCAAACCCAACGTCGTGATAAACGCACCCGCCGACAACGACGCCGCATACCCGGCAATCAATAACCCAACATTTTTTTGTTTGATAATCGAAAAGAAATTCACAAATAAATTTCCTTCGCTCTTTTCTTCTTTCTCCGCCGGAAAAGTCCGATACCTATACGTCCCAAAAAAACAAATCAATCCGCAAATTATACACAACACACTCGTCACTATTGCAATATGTTGATACCCCGCGGTGGACGCCCCCATCGTGACGTATTGGGTGGGGGTCAATAAAAAGGTCATCAACGCAAACGGTACCATCAGGGACAAAAAACTGAACACCGTTTTGTAACCCTGAATAGCGGTACGTTCATCATAACTTTTCGCCAAATCCAGCCCCAACGCCCCATACGGTGTCGAATACATCGTGTTGAATGTTTCTATAATAAGAAGTAAAATCGTCAACACCGCAAATTTCGTCCAAATATTCCAACTGGGGTCAATCGACCAAATCAAATAATTCACAATTGCAACCGCAATACAACCAAACAATATATAACCGTGTCTTTTACCAAATCGCTTGGACTTTGTCCGGTCTGACATATGCCCAACAATGGGGTCGGTGGTTGCGTCCACAATTGTGCCAATACCAACCGCCAACCCCATCAATATACCCGGAATACCCAATATCGCGGTCCCAAAAAACATCAACAGCGTCCCCATCGTCTGTCCAATAGACCCATACCCAAACGCCCCTATACCGTACAGGGTTTTTGTGCGATTGCTGACTTTTTTGTTTGGTTCCCTAATTATTTCAATTTTCACTTGACCTATAAATATGCTTTATATAAAATGAATATATGGATAAGAAAAAATTATTAACAATATCAACCGACAGCACAGCTGACCTGACCTGCGAACAATATGACCATTACAAAATTCAGGTTTTACCACTCGGCGTGTTCGTAAAGGACAAATTGCACTTTGACGGGGTAGACATAACACCCGAAGACGTAATGACAAGTGTCGAAAAACACAATGTCATGCCAAAATCAAATGCAGCAAACGAGGCCGAATACACTGAATTATTTGAAAAGAACAAAAAATCCGACGTCCATATCCATATCTCAATTTCTAACAAGCTGTCTGCGTCACAAAGGGCAGCAAGGGCAGCGGCGGAAAATTTTCCAAATGTCACGGTAATCGATTCAAAAGTTTTATCATCCGGCACAGGATTGCTGTGCATCATCGCACGTGAACTTGAAAAAAACGGATATCATCCCGACAAAATCATCGAAAAGCTAAACGAATATGCCGGAAAAGGTCAGACATCTTTTGTGTTGGACTCTCTCCGTTACCTGCACAAGGGCGGACGTGTTTCCGGGCTTAAATTACTCGGCGCAAATTTGTTGAAAATCCATCCCGAACTTCGTTGTGACGAAGAAGGAAATTTAGTCCAAGGCAAAAAATTCAAAGGCAATTTCAAAAAAGTCACCCAAGAATATACAAAACATATCATTAGTTCACATCCAAATGCCAACAAAGATCTTGTTATGTTGACCTATACAAAAATGTCCGACCCATCAATTGTGGCGGACATGGAACGCGAATTACTTGCGGCGGGCTTTAAGCGTGTTCTTCATTCCAACGCTGGTGCGGTTATAACCTGTCATTGTGGTCCAAATACAATTGGTATACTGTTTGTAAATGAATAAGATAAACGTCAAAAGCACAAAGTTTTTAATTGTAATCTTCGCCCTGTTTTTCTCTGCTTTCGGGGGACTGGTTATCGTTGCGAATAATTCACTAAATACAACTGCAACAACGCCACAATCTACACCACCACAGACACCACAAAACCACACCTTGTTTTTTAATTTCTCACAACAATCACCAATGTCAATAGGTGAAACCCGCACAAACCTTATAAACGCTTCAAACCCTAACGCGATATTATGGGATACTCTTGAAATTTCAGATGGACTTTCTTACACCCTTAACCCCTTCACAATAACTGCCAAACATGTCGGGGAACACACAATTACATTGTCCGCACAACGCGACACAACACGAACTTTTACGCGAACAATCACAATTACTGTCGACCCCGAAACCGACTATCCATATATCACCGAACCCCCTGATGAAAACGTCGACATTTTCGTGCTTTCTTTTAATTCCATAACGCATATCTTTACATTATATAAAAACGATAAAATTCACCCAACTTTTGAACTGCGCGGTCCAATGGTAATCGGCAACTGGACAGGGGCAACCGAAGGCACTTTTTACGCATATGTGAACAACGCACAAGTCGCCAAAATAAGTTTGTAAATTCTTAAAAATTATATATACTATATTTGTAAACTATGGGGATAAACACAAGTGTGATAAGGGCGTCAAAGGGCCTTAAATACAAAATTACGATGTGGTCACTGATTGGGGTTGGCGGTGCTTTTTTGTTGTTTGGTTTTATTTTGGCAATTATGCCATCAGGTGGACTGCCAACATCTAACAGTTTCCGCATGGCTGCCACCGGTATGACGCGGGTTGCCGATGGAAATTACAATCTTGTTATAACTTCCCGTGAAACACCATTGGTGGTTTTTGGCGACCCTTTTCCTGAATCATCAACATATATAACATTTTGGGTGAACAACCCATCAATCATCCCAACCCCTGCGTCGGTACAACCCGGACAGGTAACAACGATAATTGTACCAAATATTGCAACTGCCATAGGTAATACAGTATTGATAGTGGCAGAGGGGCAAGGTATGGGACAGCGATCAATTACCGTTACATTCATCGCACTGGAAAACGATGTACGTATTGGTTTCCCGCCTAGCTTTGGACCGGGCACACACGTAAACACTATGGCACATCCTATTATTGCACAGGTGGCGGAATCGGTTTACCGTGGCAACCCTCAATCTACTTACAGAATTCAACCTCAACTGCTTAAAAACAATCAAGTCATCCCTCCACAAAATATTAGATGGAGCTCAACACTTCTATCACAGGCAGGTTCTGGCGTGAACCTAAATTTACACAACACAAACGGGGTTTATATCCCTCTTGGGCTTCTTAATCACGTAAGGGACACCAACCAACCATTCCGCATAAGATTTATGATAGCCGCAGAATTTGCCGGAAAATTTTATATTGACATTTTCTACCTTGACATTTTGCCGGGATAAACATTATTATATAAGATGAAAAACAACACATTAACAATGGACAAGTTAATCGCACTTTGCAAGGGGCGCGGTTTTATTTTCGCGGGATCCGATATTTATGGGGGACTGGCGAACAGTTGGGATTATGGTCCTTTAGGGGTTGAATTAAAAAACAACATCAAACGCGAATGGTGGAAATACTTTGTACAAGAATCTGAAAACAGTGTCGGTCTTGACAGTGACATTTTAATGAATCCACGCGTATGGGAGGCATCCGGTCACGTCAGCGGTTTTTCCGACCCATTGATGGATTGCAAAGGCTGCAAAACCCGTCACCGTGCCGACACAATGTTGGGGGTAGATGGACTGTCAAATACCGAAATGGAAAAAATGGTGGTTGACAAAAAACTTGCATGTCCACATTGCGGAAAACGTGAATGGACGGGAATTCGTAATTTTAATCTGATGTTCAGTACAGCACGCGGGGTAACCGATGATAAATCATCGGCAATATACCTGCGTCCTGAAACCGCACAAGGTCAATATGTGAATTTCGCAAATGTACAACGAAGCATGCGTCTAAAAGTTCCATTCGGTATCGGTCAAATCGGAAAGGCATTCAGAAACGAAATTACCCCAGGAAATTTCATCTTCAGAACATTGGAATTTGAACAACTTGAACATCAACTTTTTTGTCGCAGTGGATTTGCAGACAAATTCTATGACATATACAAAAAAAAGGCATGGGACTTCCATGTTGATAGATTGGGAATAAATCCGGAAAACCTTCGCTACCACGACCACGAGAAACTCGCTTTTTATGCCAAAGCAGCGGTAGACATGGAATACAATTTTTGCTTCGGATGGAAGGAAATCAACGGTACACACCACCGCGGGCAACATGATTTGACACAACACCAAACCTTCAGCGGCAAGTCAATGGAATACACCGACCCGGTTACAAATAAAAAATTTATCCCAACTGTAATAGAAAGTTCAATGGGTTGTACCCGCTTATTACTTGTCGTTTTACATGATGCGTATTGCGAAGAAGAAGTTGACGGCGAAGTTCGCGTTGTATTAAAAATCAAACCGTCACTCGCCCCGTACAAAGCAGCGGTTCTACCATTACAAAAAAAGGATCAGGGTGAACTTGCCAAAACGATTTTTTCAAAACTGCAAAAATCGCTGATGGTTACCTACGACGACACAGCTTCCATTGGTAAACGTTACAGACGCCAAGACGAAATAGGCACACCATTTTGCATCACCGTGGACTTTGACACCGTAACCGATAATTGTGTTACAGTGCGATGCAGGGACACAATGAAACAAGAACGTGTCAACATAACCGAACTAGGGGATTACATTGAAAAACGCATCTAAAAAGATTGTGGTATTCGACGGACCCCGCGGAGTAGGGAAAGGCACCATAGTGTCAGAAATAATTAAACTTCATCCCGACAAATTTAAAAAAATTGTCAGTTTTTGTACACGCAGTCCCCGCATCGGCGAGATTGATGGCGTTAACTATCATTTCGTCACAAAAAAGCAATTCGAGGATAAAATAAAGTCGGGAGACATTTTTGAATACACACACTATGGGGATACCTACCGCGGTATGGCAAAATCCTCTGTTCATGAAATTATTGATGCCGATAAAATAGCAATTCATGACCTCGACGTTATTGGGCTTCGCGCCCTTCGTGAACATTTCCCTAACCAAGTTGTCGGGTTTTTCGTCACCGCAGACAAAAACATAATCCGCGAAAGGTTATCATTGCTTACCGATTCCGACATAGATGAACGTTTAGCAAACTTTGAAAAGCGTCATGAACACATCAAAGAATATGATTTTATAATAAACAACAACGAATCGTCCTACAGCTCGGCTAAAAAAGTTTTACATATTTTGGCTGAACAATTATAATAAATCATGGAACAAAATTTAAACGAAAAAGAAACCACAGCAGAAACCAATAGATGCCCGGGTTGTGGCTCAAATATGGAATTCAATATTACCAGTGGCAACTTACGATGTGGTCATTGCGGTACTACGCAAGACTTTGACCAAGAAGGCGAAGTGGTGCGACGAAAAATGTGTGATGAAATTGTTAAAGGTCATCAACAATGGACAGAGTCCGCGGTTTTCCGTTGTGACGGATGCGGTGCAAAATCTGTTATCGACCGAAAAGAAATTGCAAAACCTTGTTGCTGGTGTGGGAGTCCGCATGTTGTATCCACCGAAGAATTGCCCGGCATAAAACCTGACAGCGTCATCCCTTTTCAGGTAACAACAGAAACCGCACGCAACAGCTTCTTTAAATGGATAAAGCGAAAATTCTTTGCACCAAACACATTAAAAAGACTTGATAATAAAAACGAATTCATGAACCAAATGTATTCGTCAAGTTGGTCGTATTCAGCAAATACGGTAAGCAATTACTCGGGTACACTTGGTCGTCGTGTGGCGGTGACACGCACGGTAAACGGACAAACGCAAACAACATGGGTAACACGTTGGTTTAACGTCAATGGTGTATTACAACAACCCTACAAAGACTTTATAGTTCCAAGCTGCGTTCAAATCCCACCAAGATTTTTTGACAGAATAAAACCCTTTAACCTAACATTATTAAAAGTTTATCGCCAAGAGTTTTTATCAGGCATCGTAGCCGAGCATTATTCACGTTGTATCCAAACGTGTTTCACCGACTTTTCAAACTTTGTGCGTCGTGATTTAACCAACAAAGTTATGCGTCTTCATAACGCTGACTCGGTGTCAAGGTTAAACCTCAACACTATCTATAATGACAAACATTTTAACTACATTTTATTACCTGTATATGTCGCAAACTATAAATATAAAAACAAACGTTACAACTTCTATGTAAATGGTGCAAGTGGCAAAGTAGCGGGGGCATATCCTAAAAGTGTTTGGAAAATTTTGTTCTCTCTCACTGGTGTTGGTTTGATAATATTAGGTATTGCCCACTTGTTTTCTAAATAGAAATAATTTGTTCTTAATAATTAAACAAATAATTAGGCTCAATACCCAGTTTTTCACACATCATTTTTATCGAATAATATCCGGGCAGGCTTTTAGAGTTTAACCAATTGCTTATTTGCGATTGTCTTATACCCAATATTTCTGCCAACTCTAATTGGTTAAGTTTTCGCGTCGTCATTATGTTTTTCAACACTACTGCAAAGTTCATGTTCATATATTGTGTGCTTTATCCCCAAGTTATACGGAAAAATTCCTTTAATTTTTCCACTCCGCTCTCGTTTATCCACATATCCACAAAATATAATATATATAAGAATATTTAATAACTATAAATATATATAAATAGATATGGAAAACACAAAATCTTCACTTTCGCTAATAAACAGAAATACTCTGTCTATTACAGGTATAAAAAAAATAAGGTCAACAGAACCCAGTAAAATAATAGCGAACCTTGAAAACTGTTCCATTGTTATTCAGGGCTCTAATATGACGGTGGAGACCGTGAATATTTCGTCGGGAACGCTGGATATAAAAGGTCAAATAAACGGTGTAAGCTATACAGGTGCGCAAAGGAAATTTAGTTTCAAAAATGTTTTTAAATAATTCTATTGTTTTATATCAATTATCACAAGTAATAATTTTACTTTTTTTCTTTGTAATTTGTTATTTTGTGGTTAAAGTTTTCAAAGGAAAAGAATTTATCAGTCCGATAATTATTTTTTGTTTTTTACTGGCTTTTAATATAAATTTTTGGTAACATAAAATATGAGTAATTCACTATACAGAAAACACCGACCCAAAAAGTTTGAAGATGTGGTTGGGCAGGAATTTATAACAACAACACTGCAAAACCAAATCAAAAATAACAACATTTCACATGCTTACCTTTTTTGCGGAACCCGTGGGTCCGGTAAAACCACGGTTGCCAAAATTTTTGCAAATGCCGTAAATGATTATAAAACCAGCGATATCGACATTTTCGAAATAGACGCCGCCAGTAATAACGGGGTAGATGCGGTAAGGGAACTTATCGAAAAAGTAAAATATCCACCGGTAAATGCAAAATATAAAGTATACATAATCGACGAAGTCCACATGTTTTCAACAGCAGCATTCAATGCACTGTTAAAAACATTAGAGGAACCCCCATCATACGTCATATTTATACTTGCCACCACCGAACCGCATAAACTTCTTCCCACCGTATTATCTCGTTGTGTAAGATTTGATTTTAAATCAGCGTCTGTTCCACAAATTGCCGAAGTTTTAACAAAGGTATTAAAAAAAGAAAATATAAAAGCCGAAAAACAAGTAATTGAAGCAATAGCAAAAGAAGGACGAGGAAGTTACCGAGACGCATTAAGCATCGCTGAAACTGTGTCAAACTACGACGACAAAAAAATAGAAATGGAAACGATAATAAAGGTGTTAGGATCTGTAAAAAAACAAACACTTGAAAATCTTTTATTATTCATCGAAGAAAAAAATCTGGAAAAAATTAAAAATACTATTACGGAAATTTTTTCGGCAGGTATAAATATTTCTGCGATTATTAAGGACCTATTAGAAATCATAAAAAATAAATATGTCGAGAGCAAAAACAAAAAATACATGGAACATTACAAACTTTTTGCATGTTTGGAAATAAATATAAAAACAGCAACCGACATACAATCAATCCTCGAAGGAACCTGTCTTTTATGCACTACGATATAGAAGGATATGAAGCAATAGACCTTACCCCTGATATGTCAAAAATGTGGGGAACAGTTTTACGTGGATTGCGAGAAAAACGCGAAAACTTTTTATACGCCGCATGTTCAGAGTTAAAGGACATTGAATACACCAATGATACTATCGAAATATATTGCAAAGACGACATGACCTTTGAACTACTTAAAAAAAACATTAAAAAAATAGAAAGCATCGCGGGAAAAGGAATAATAAACATCTATAAAAAGAAAGTTCACACAAAACATAACCAACAAATTATTGATGGACTAAAGGGTCTTTTTGGTGATAGATTAACAGTGAGGTAATTATGAGAAATTTTATGGGTGGCGGCATGAATAT
>Ga0123355_10015041_pt1 | contig 12139 bp, 10 predicted proteins | sample TergutEmb28metaG_3_FD_89872 | JGI IMG/M metagenome (GOLD analysis project Ga0123355, IMG submission 89872) | Embiratermes neotenicus P1 segment gut microbial communities from Petit-Saut dam, French Guiana - Emb289 P1 | ecosystem: Host-associated > Arthropoda: Insects > Digestive system > Gut ... | reverse complement strand
CCGTTTATTTTCGAAAAGCCGGTTTATGCAGAAATAGTGAGGTACAGAACTGATGACGGTTTGATTTGGTCTAATATCGATTTTCCGCAGTTTAATGCAACCATTAATTTGAGTTATTTTCAACTTCGCGGAAATTTTAATGAACACCTCGCTGATGTTATGCTGTTTGTCGATAGGCATAAAGGCAAGGCTTCACGCATTCGCGAATTGACTTTTGAAGACTACGAAAACCGTGTGTTTGGTATGATTTTCGATATTAGAGGCTCAGGTGTGGCTTCCATGTATCAGTTTTATATTACGGATAGCGTGAGGCATTTTGTTCGTGGTGCGTTATATTTTAATCATCAGCCCAACAACGATTCTTTGGCTCCGGTTATTGAATTTTTGCAAGAAGATATGAATCATTTAATCGAAACGTTTCAATGGCGAAGGTAATAGACATCTTAAACACTCCGAATACGAAATTCACATTCGAAATTGTGCCGCCACTAAAAGGCTCTACCATAGAAGACATCAGTCAAACCATTGAGACGTTGTTGCCTTACAATCCTTCGTATATCAACGTTACATCGCATCGTGCGGAGACGGTTTTAGTTGATAAAGGCAACGGCACGTTTTCCAAAAAAGTGGTCACAAAACGTCCCGGAACGGTTGGAGTTTCGGCATCTATTAAGTTTAAGTATGGTGTGGAAGTTATACCACACATCATTTGCGGCGGATTTTCTGCCGAAGAAACCGAAGATGCACTGTTCGACTTACAATTTCTCGGCATTCAAAATGTGTTGGCCTTGCGAGGCGATGCTTTAAAAGGCGAACGCACATTCACGCCCGAAACCAACGGACATTCCAATGCCAACGAATTAGTTCGTCAAATTTCAAACATGAATCAAGGTGTATTTTTAACACCGGATTTGAAAAATCAAAATAATGCAAAATTCTGTATCGGAGTTGCCGGATATCCTGAAAAACATATCGAAGCTCCCAACATGGAAACCGATTTGCGACATCTGAAAGATAAGGTTGATACCGGTGCGGAATACATCGTAACACAACTGTTTTTCGACAATAAAAAATATTTTCAATTCGTCGAAAACTGCCGAAAAATCGGGATAAACGTGCCGATAATTCCGGGTATCAAACCGGTTTCTTTATTAGCAAATTTGAATAATTTACCACAAATTTTTCACATTGATTTGCCGGAAGATTTAGCACGCGAAGTGGAAAAATGTAAAACCAATGCCGACGTAAGAATTGTCGGCATTGAGTGGGCAATAGAGCAGTGTAAAGAACTCAAAGCCGCAAACGTTCCCGCCTTGCATTTTTTTACGTTGGGAAGTACGGCAAAAAGCATCGCAGAAATTGTAAAAACGGTTTATTGATATGAACACATCCGAAACTTTAGGAAATTTAGTCAAAAAATGGCATGTTTGGATATTTTTAATATCCGCACTCGCATTGGTTTTCGTTGCTTTTTCGTATTTTACCCTGATCACAATTTCGATGATTATCGCTTTTGTTGTTTCAATGATCGGAAAGCCTCTCGTGCTTTTTTTGGAAAAACGATGTAAAATTCCAAACACATGGAGTTGCATCATTACATTGCTCGTTTTTGCCGGATGTTTCGTAGGATTTTGGATGTTGACGGTACCGTTGATTGCCGGACAAATCAAGTATTTTCAACAAATTAATTTTGTAGAATTAGGTAGTCAGCTAACCATTGCATTAAGCGGAATTCAGGATTATCTTTGGCGAGTAGGTTTGATGTCGCAAGATCAAACTTTGGAGCAATCCATCATGATTGGGATTAATCAATTACTCAATTCTATTCATCTCGAAGTCGTTTTTTCAAACATTTTGTCTCTGCTTTCGAGCCTTTTCATTGGAATTTTTTCTGTTGTTTTTATGTCGTTTTTCTTTTTGAAAGATCAAGCATTATTTCACAATGCTTTGTTTTTATTCGTTCCAGAACGTTATGAAAAACAAGCAAATAACATCATTAAAAATTCACGAAAATTGCTTACCCGATATTTTACAGGGTTACTTATTGAGGTTGTTTCGATGATGATTTTGCTCTCAACAACCATGTGGCTTTTGGGTATAGAAAACGCGATTTTGTTCGGATTTTTGGGAGGGTTGCTCAACATCATTCCGTATTTGGGACCTGTTATCGGAGCAGTATTGGCTTCTGTTTTGGGTTACACTGCCGCTCTTTCCGGAGGATTTGCTCCTGAATTGATTTGGATTCCGATAAAAGTAGTCATTGCTTTTTCTGTGTGTAATTTGTTTGATAACATGGTGATTCAGCCTATGGTTTATTCCAGATCTGTGAAAGCACATCCACTCGAAATTTTCGTTGTCATTATGATGGCGGGTGCTATCGCAGGAATAAAAGGGATGATTTTAGCCATTCCGGTTTACACACTCGGACGCATCATCGCCAAAGAATTTTTCAACCATTCCAAATTTGTAGATAAGCTTACGCGATTGATGTAGAACAATCGGCTATTCGTTCTGTTTTTGAATTTGCCGTGCAGCCGCTTTTGGACTGTTGATATTCAGACAGCCATTGACACAACCGCCTTCGCACGACATCACCTCGACAATATTTCCGGGACAACCGGACTTCACAAATTTGCGAAGTTCGCGAATCGTTTTTTTATTGATTCCGTCAACTAAAACAGGGTTAAACTTCGATGAGTCGACGAGTTTGTTTTTGATTGCGTTTGTCACACCACGGCTGACCGGAAACAATCTGCTATCTTTGTCAATCGCCGGATTTAACGGTGTTTCTTCACAATCTATGACAGCTATTTCGGCAGCAACAAACAGCGACGACAACTCTTCAACAGACATCACAAAATCTGTGTTTTTATCCCGATAAGCTTCCGAACGTTTAGCCACACAAGGCACTATAGCGACAGTCAACGCGTCGTGTCCGAAACGCTCTTTAACGATATCGGCCGTGTACGACATGGGACTTTTAGTCTGAGAAATAAACGGCTTCAATTCAGGAATATGTAGTTCAACAAGATTTACATAAGCCGGACAGCACGATGTGGTCATAAACGGCGAGCCGTTTTCAAGAATGCGTTCGGTAAATTCAGTGGCTTCGTTTTTTGTTGTAATGCCTGCACCTTCTGCAATTTCTACCACTTCCGTAAATCCCAATTTTTTGATAGCCGTAATCAGTTTTCCCAAGCCTGTTTGAAATTGTCCGGCTACAGAGGGTGCAACCATCGCCACCAACGTTTTATTTTGATGAAGATTTTGGAAAATATGAAGCATTTGCGATTTCTCCATGATAGCACCAAACGGACAAATATCCATACAACTACCACAATCAATACACTTTTCGGGATCAATAACTTCAATCCCATTTTCATCTTTCGAAAGCGCATCTACCGGACAAACCTCTTCGCAAGGTACCGGCTGATAAATAATGGCGTGAAACGGACAAGCTTGCAGACACAATCCGCAGTTTGTACAACTTTCCGGGTCAATCCACGCTTTATCCGTAACGGAAATGGCTTTTTGGGGACACGCCCAAATACAAGGACGAGCAACACATCCGCGACAAAGATTGGTTACAACATATTTATTTCTGACACAAGATGTGCAAGCTTCATCAACAACGGTCAGATGCACATTTGTTTTTTCAACACGATTTTTGGACATTCTCGTATACTCCGAAAGGGGGGTTACTTCGTTGGTCTCATCGTATGTATTATAACCGAGAAAAGCCATCGTTCTGTATTTCACAATAGCCCGTTCTTTGCGTACACAACAGCGCATACCGGAGCGATAACGTGGGTGCATCTCGAAAGGAATTCGGTCAATGTTCTCTTCCAGAGTGTTTGCGATAAGATACTTGCCTATTAGTGCAAGTAGTTCTCGACGAGCGAGTTTTGAATAGTTAGTTGTTGTCATTTTATCGATTCATCTGTCGAATGTCAATTCTGTTTTTTTCTGTTCGATCTCCCAAAAGATGTGCAGAAAAATAATCTGCTTTCATCCAAAAAATATATTCTCGTATCCATGGAACTCGGTACGAATGCCGTAAATTTGGAATGATAAACATATCAAAACGCTTGTTTGCTCTGATTAAAGCATACGCTAAACGCATCGTTGCAGCAGGGTGCACGTTGTTGTCGATTTCGCCGTGAGTCAACAAAAGTCTTCCTCTTAAATTGCCTGCCAATTCTTGATTTGTAGGCATATTAAAATGGAAAACCGTATCATTCGTGCCGTCTTCTCGTGTGAGAACTTCTTCCAAAACACCGTGATGTTTTTCGCTCCACCAACGGTTGTAGATATTGTTGTCGTGATTACCGCAGTGTGCAACCGCAACTCTAAACACATCGGGATATTTCAAAATTGCCGTTGCACTCATAAATCCTCCTCCCGACAAACCGAAAATACCAACATTATTGCCATCAATAAAATTATGACGATTCGCTAATTGTTGTACAGCGACAACTTTACATTTCAAACCGTAATCACGTAAGTTTCCATATCCAAATGTGTGGTACCTTGCTCCACGCCAAGAGTGTCCGCCCAAATTCCCAACAGTTACAACAATAAATCCAACTTGAGCCAACTTGTCGGTACGGTTCATGTGGTCTGAAAATGCATAATAAACCGCTTCGGTTTGTGGACCCGGATATACATAAACAATCAACGGATAAAGTTTTGTAGAATCGAAATCAAACGGTTTGTACATCACGCCATACAAATACGTAACTCCATCGGAGGCAACCACTCTAAACGGCGTAGGAAATTGGTATCCTGCTTCGAAAAGCCTTGATAAATCAGCCGTTTCAAGCAACGTAATCACTCTGCCGTTGGCATCGATCAGTTCGGCTTTTGGAACGGTATTTACACGCGAAAAATTAGTTACAACATGTGTTGCAGCATCGTTCATGTGCGAGGCGTAAAAATAGTCGCCCGGTGTTAAACGTCTGATGTTTGTCCCGTTGAGATTTACACTGTAAAGCATTTGATAGTATGGATGAATACCTTGCTCACGTCCCATGCCATTGATAAACAATGTGCGTGTTCTTGGATTGAACCCTGCAATACTGTGGGCATGCCATGCACCGGATGTGATTGCATTTCTCAAATTTCCGTTTGCATCGGAAAGAAAAAAGTGTTGAAATCCGGTACGTGTACTCGAGTGAATGAGTTCGCCGGTTGCCTCTACAAATCTGAATTGTATCGGCTCCATCGACACGTTCGAACGTTCTTCGATTAACGCACGAAGAGTTCCGGTTGCCACATTAATTTCACAAACATCGATTCGTCGGTGATCACGACTGGTCCGTTGAACAAAAAATCTATCGTTTGTGCCTTGCCAAACCACCGGATTATACTCGTTGTTGCGAGAACTTGGAGGAAGCGGACGGACATAAACACTAATCCATTGATGTTTGAAAGCCCAAGTGTCAATTTCTCGTGATGTTTTCGCGGTCATATCGAAAAGATGCAGAGAATAGAGTGCTGCATTCTGTTCTCCTGCCATGTGATATCGGTAAGTTTCTAACGTTGGTCGAGGCTCGGCAACACTATTGATGACCCACAAATCTTCAACTTCGCGGTAATCACCGCGAACGAGGGCAAAATGTCTCGAATCGGGCGACCACACAGCCGCCACGCGAAAACGATTGTTTTCGTTTCGTCTTCTATCTACGTTGGTTTCGCCACGAGTTCTGTACCCCCAAGCAAAATGTTCAATACCGTCTTCGGTCAAGCGATTTTCAACGATAGTTTCATCGGTTGAATCTCTTCGCCATTTGTCAAAATTTTCTCTGTCCATCCAATAGAGATTCCAATTTCTCATAAACACGATAAATTGTCCGTCGGGCGAGATATTTGCCCACCCCGGAAATCGACGTTCCGGATCAAAATCTTCCAAATGGGTTAAAACGTTTGTTCGCAAGTCGTACGTAAACCAAAATACTTTTCGGTCTGCTCCTGCTCTTCGGTCAGAACCAAAGGCTACGCGATTGTTTACCTGAGTTCCGGGTTTTTGTAAACTGCTTCTAATGCTGAAGCGAATTTGAGTTTCATTTTCGATGAATCTCAAGTTTTCAATGGGCAGATATACCGGACAAAACGGATCTCTGACAATCATTGTGATTTCTGCCGCCATTCTTACGGGATCGAACAACTCGGTACTTCGCCCGGTGTTGGCATCTACGATCATAAATCGTCTGCCTTGTGGCGTACGCCATTCGTACCAAAAACGGTTAGAGTTTTGGAGCCAATTTGGATTCACTGTCGTAGAGAATACCATTTGCTCAAGCCTTCTTTGCGAAAATCGTTCCGCTAAGTCATAATTTGCTCTTGTTATCGGCGTATTTTGTGCAAAAACAGCCATTCCTACCAAACAAAAGAACGAGAAGAATAATTTTTTCATGTTTTTTCTGATTTTTTCCGCAAAGATACGAAAAAAATCGAAAACAAAAAATCAAATCGTCAGCAATTTTACAATTTCTGTCAATCCTGCAACATCATCATCATCAAATGCCGAAAACTTTTCGCTATCCACATCCAAACAGCCGATGATTTCGCCGTTTTTTTTGCTGAACATCGGAATCACAACTTCGGAGTTGGAACGCGAGTCGCAAGCGATATGTCCTTCAAACTTGTGAACATCTTCTACCAAAATCGGCTTTTTCTCATTGATAGAAGCCCAGCAAACACCCGTATTTTTTGCCAACACCTGACACGCCACCGGACCTTGATACGTGTTTACGCAAAGGTCACCGCTTTCATCTAAAAGATAAAAACCCGTCCAAAAAAAATCGGGCATTTTGTGGTGCAAAACAGCGACAATCGTCGCCATTTCAGCTTGTACATTCGGCGATTTTTTCAATAATTCGCGAAGTTGTTCGGTAAGTCGTTCGTAACGACCTTGTTTTTTTGACATAATGATTAAGGTTAAGGGTTATAAGGTTGTTTGCTATTAGGCGAAGCACCCTTCGCCTTTTGCCCTTTACCTTTTGCCTTTTTGTTCCAGCAAAAGTGTCTGCGAGGGCTGATCACAAACTTCGGTAGGACCGAAATATTGAATCGGACCGGGATACACGTAACAAGTTTCTTTTGCCCATATTTCGCGTTGCGAAGCAAATGTTTTGAATGGTGCTCCGTCTAATTTGACCAAAGCCTTTTGAATAACAGGCTTCATCTCGCCGTGACGTTTTTCCAAATTCATCATCATCGTTGTTGGAACGCCGCCGGCAATCCAGTTTTCAGCAGATTCGGTGGTGTTTCTTACAGAAGAAATATAGCCTGTTTTTCCATTTGCAATTAACAAAGATGCTGTGTAACCCAGTGAATAGCAGTAGTCGGCATCGTAATTCGACGGTGCAGCACAACGCCCTTCATAACCAAAAAAATGCACCATGGATGCAAATTTTCCAACATATTTACCTTCTTCTTTCCAGTGTGCCAGTTTTACGGCAACCATTTCTGCCAAAAGTTTTTCAGTTTCGATAAGTGACACCTGAACGTTGCCGTGAGGGTCTCTGTCAAGCGTTAATTGACGGGCAACACCTTCGGGTAAAGAGGCATAAACTTCCGAATTTTTCGGCGAAAGTTTGGAAATCATATAATCGCGTTGTTTCTTTTTGCTAATCATCGCAAAATCTTCCGCATGATGTGCCAAATAATCATTGAGTTCGTCCATTAAAACTCGCATTTCCGGAATGAATTCGATCAAACCCTCGGGAATCAAAACCGTTCCGAAATTTTTGCCGATTTTTCCGCGATATGCAACGGCTTCCGCAATATAAGTCACAATTTCGTCGAGAGATTGCTGTTTGGCTTCCACTTCTTCCGAAATAATACAAATGTTCGGTTGTGTTTGCAATGCACATTCGAGGGCGATATGCGACGCCGAACGTCCCATAAGTTTGATAAAATGCCAGTATTTTCGGGCAGAATTGCAATCTCGTTGAATGTTTCCAATCACTTCCGAATACACTTTACACGCTGTATCAAAACCAAACGACGTTTCAATCATGTCATTTTTCAAATCGCCGTCAATGGTTTTCGGACAACCAATCACTTGAATGCCGGCATTTTTTTGTGCGTAATATTCCGCCAAAACACAAGCATTCGTGTTGGAATCGTCGCCACCAATAATGACGAGTGCTTTGATATCGAGTTTTTTCAAAATTTCCAAACCTTTGTCGAATTGTTCGGGGTCTTCAAGTTTGGTGCGACCCGAGCCGATGATGTCGAAACCACCGGTATTTCTGTATTCTTCAATAATGTCTGCGGTTAGTTCGATATAATCGTGATCCACCAAACCGCCGGGACCCATGAGAAAACCATAAAGTTTGCTATCGTTGTGAATCGTTTTAAGTCCGTCAAAAAGTCCGGAAATCACATTGTGTCCACCGGGAGCTTGTCCACCCGAAAGAATTACGCCTGTGTTAATCGCTTGTAGAGGCGAGGCATGTCCCGCCTCTACGAATTCCAATATAGGCATTCCATACGTATTCGGAAACAATTTTTCGATATTTTTTTGGTCGGCAACCGCTTGCGTTTTTTCGCCTTCAACGATTTTCACATGTCCTTTCAAGGCTTTGGGAAGTTTGGGTTGATACGATGCTCGTGCAATTTGGAGTGGACTTTTTTTCATTGTCGTATATTTTTTCCATGCAAAGGTACGAAAAAATTTTGAAATTGCCGTTTTTTTTCGTATCTTTGCGAAGCATAAAAACGAAAAGACATGAAAACACTTCTAAATCACACCGCAACGCCTTGGGCGATTTTAGTCGCATCGCTTGTTTTGGCTTATCTTTGTGCACTCCCACTGGCTCACGAATTCACGTGGGGTTACACCATAGCATTAAGTTTAGTTTTTGTTTGTGCGATTTTGCTTCGCCATAATTTTGGAAAAAACATCATCATTATTGCAAGAATACTTATCGGTATTATCTTTATTTTTTCCGGAGTTGTGAAAGCCGTTGACCCACTCGGTGCACAATTTCAAATTATGGATTATTTCGCGGCGTATGGTGCAGAATGGGCAAATCCGCTTGCACAACTCCTCGCATTGGGGCTAAACGTGGCAGAAATTTTGATTGGTATCGCATTAATTTTAAATCTTCGCATGGCGATTACCGCTTGGATGGTTGCTGCGATGATGGGTTTTTTTACAGGGCTAACGTTTTTAGATGCCGCATTTGCTTCGGACAGAATTTCCGATTGCGGCTGTTTTGGGCAGTTTTTAATCCTAACCCCGTGGCAAACGTTCTACAAAAATGTCGTACTAAATATTTGGGTGGTCATTGTATTTTTTGGACGACACAAAACTTCAAATCCGTTTACATTCAAAACCGAAGCACTCATAATGATTGCATCGGCAATCGTGTTTTTCGGCATACAAATTTACGGCTTACGTCACTTGCCGATTGTTCACTTTTTAGATTGGAGAGTTGGTGCACAACTCAATCCGCCGAGATTGCCCGTAACGTTTACGACAAAATGGCAAAATCAGGAAACGCAAGAGATTCGCGAATTTACGTCGTCAGAATTGGCAACGCTTGATAGAACGGTTTGGACGTTTGTTGAAACCATTATTCATGACCCAAATCCACCGGATTTAGCAAGTATCATGATTCCCATGTTTGACGATAGAGGCGTAAACGCACACGAAATTTCTAATGATGTTGCAGACCGTCCCGGTTATACATTCATCGTGGCGATTCACGATATTGAACGAGCGAATTATCGAAACCTGTCGAGAATTTTCACCTTGATGGATTTTGCCAAACAAAACGGATACGATTTTATGTTTTTGTTTGATGCAACGATTACCGATAACGACCTGAAAAACTTCAAACAACGTGTCGGACGTAGCGATTTCAACGCCTATTTTTCCGGAAAGCGAGATATCATGGCGATTGTTCGTTCCAATCCGGGCTTGATTTTGATTCACGACGGACACATTCGCGGACAATGGGCTTGGCGTGATATTCCTTCCGTAGAACGCATTCAAAAAATAACACAATAAAACACATAAAATCATGCAAGAAATACCAATGCACATCGGTGGCATTCCTATCATTTGGATTATTTTCGGAGTAACTATTCTCGCGAGCTGGTTAGTTAGCAATTCTCTAAAAAGAAAATTTGTAGAATATTCTAAAATTCCTGTGAGTGACGGATTAACGGGAAGAGATGTCGTGGAAAAAATGTTGAAACAATCCGATATTCGTGATGTACAAATTACGTGTATTGACGGACAACTAACCGACCATTATAACCCCATTACCAAATCTATAAATCTCAGTAAAGAAGTTTATTACGGCAGTAATGTGGCTGCGGCTGCGGTTGCAGCTCACGAAGCAGGACACGCCATTCAGCACGCACATGCTTATGTGTGGTTGGGTTTGCGTTCAACATTAGTTCCGGTCGTGAGTTTTGCATCGCGTTACATGCAATGGGTTTTGTTGGCAGGAATTTTGATGGTTCAATCGTTTCCGAATTTATTACTCATCGGTATCATTTTGTTTGCCACAACAACACTGTTTACGTTCGTTACGCTTCCTGTGGAAATCAATGCCAGCAAACGCGCTTTGGCTTGGCTTTCAACCAACAATATTACAACTTCGGTTAATCATCCTAAGGCTGAATCTGCTTTAAGATCTGCTGCATGGACTTACGTAATTGCTGCATTGAGTTCGTTGGCAACGTTGTTGTGGTATATTCAGATTTTTCTGAGCCGCAGATAGATTTTGTTTTTTCGTTTATTTTTTGTATCTTTGTAAGTTAAAAATGCGTTTAAGCGAGCAAAATAAATTTATTTATTTTCGAGCGAGAGCATTTTCAACGTAGTTAAATGACTGAAAGAGACTTGCAAAATATAATGTTTGATTACTCAAAAATGAGTGAAAACAGTCGGATTGAGTTGGAAAATTTGGTTGAAGAATATCCATATTGTCAAACGATACAGATTTTGTATTTGTTAAATTTGAAGTGCTTGAGCGTAAATGCGTTTAATACGAGATTGCCCCATACAGCGATTCATGTGAGTAATCGCAAGAGGTTGAAAAGTGAAGTTGAGAAAGTAGGTAAAATTTTAGCGAAAGAAATAGGTACGAGGTCGTTTCGACAGGCTCAACGACTGGAATTTGCGGTGGCTGAGCGTAGTCGAAGCCACACCTCGCACCCATTCAAAGGTAGAACTATTTCCGAACGATTAAACCTGACCACGCCAACACGACACGTAGAAAAAAACAATGATGATAAATTTTTGGAGCAGCAACGTTTAGAAGCATTAGCAAAAGTTAATGCTCGTTTGAACGAAGTTCGCGAAACCGTGACAACGAAAGCGAATTTTTTGGACGATCCCACGCGAAAAAAAACTACCAAAGAAATCATAGACAAAGTGATTGCAACCAATCCGAAAATTTCCAAAATAGACGATTCTTTCAATACAAAACTAAACAAATCTACACACTGGAAAGACAAAGAAGAGCACAGTTTGCGTGAAAATTTCGAATTGGTTAGCGAAACTTTGGCACGACTTTACATCGCACAAGGTGCTTACGCAAAAGCGAGTGAAATCTATAAAACATTGAGTAAAATACATCCCGAAAAAGCCGACCATTTCATTCAAATCAGCAAGCAAATCAAACAAAATCATAAATCAAAACAAAAAAAGTAATGGCAATTTACATCATTATTTCAACAATCATTTTTCTCGTTTGTCTCCTTTTGGCACTTTGTGTACTTGCCCAAAACCCTAAGGGTGGCGGACTTAATCAAACTTTTGGAGGAGCAGCAACACAAGCTATGGGAGCTCGCAAAGCCGCAGATTTTCTCGAAAGAGCAACATGGACATTAGCTATTGCATTGTGTGTGCTGAGTATTTTTTCGGCGTTTTCAATTCCTCGCGGAGGTGGCGAAGCCGGAATCAGAACTGAACTCACCGTTGACGAAAGTATCGCTATTCCTCAGCTACCAACATTTCCTATGCCGGATCAACCTCTCCGATAAACATGAAAAAAGTTAACTGCGTTGAGGGCTCCGCCGTTCTTGGTCTTGGAAATGCTTTGGTTGACATCATCATTTCTCTTGAAAGTGATTCCCAACTCGAACAGTTGAATCTTCCGAAAGGAAGTAT
>Ga0123355_10015040_pt1 | contig 12139 bp, 10 predicted proteins | sample TergutEmb28metaG_3_FD_89872 | JGI IMG/M metagenome (GOLD analysis project Ga0123355, IMG submission 89872) | Embiratermes neotenicus P1 segment gut microbial communities from Petit-Saut dam, French Guiana - Emb289 P1 | ecosystem: Host-associated > Arthropoda: Insects > Digestive system > Gut ... | reverse complement strand
CCCTCCGGTTTCCCCACCAAGACCCTATACACCCCCTCTCCTCACCCATACGCGCCACATGCCCAGCCCATCTCATTCTTCTCGATTTTATCACCCGCACAATATTGGGTGAGGAGTACAAGTAATTTAGCTCCTCGTTATGCAGTCTCCTCCACTCCCCCGTTACCTCGTCTCTCCTAGGTCCAAATATTCTCCTCAACACCATGTTCTCAAACACCCTCAGCTTCCGTTCCTCCCGCAATGTCAACGACCAAGTTTCACACCCATAAAAAACAACAGGCAAAATTATAGTTCTATATATCCTGATCTTTAAATTTTTGGATAGCAATCTGGAAGACAAAAGATTCTGCACCGAATGATATACTTCGTGCATATGCCAAGGAAATGATAGACAAGTCGGTTTCATGTTCTGAAGGAACACACTTGCTCACCAGACGGTGTTAACTGTAGGCATGATTGGAATTTCCTGTTGAAAGAGACAGAGTGTATGAAGGTCGTAATGTTCTGCAAGAACAAGAGCTCTTCTTTTGTATCCGGACTGAGCTGTGATGCTGTTCGAGGGCTGAAACCCGAAAATTGCATCACTTCAATTTATCAACCAACGAATGCTCATATAATTTCACATAAAACACGTTTAAAACACTTTAAAACACTCCGACATGTTTCGATCTTGTCAGATAATCATCAGTGAGCTTTGTTCCCTGCTAAAGTTATATTACAGTATTCACAATTCATTTCTTATTTGCAAACGAGGTGTTGTGGCAGCGTATCATGTTGTGTGGGAATGTGTTGTATACGACGCACACCTAGCCACTGCTCCACAACACAACATGACATGCTACAACAACACCTCGTTTGCAAATAAGAATTGAATTGTGAATACTGTAATATAACTTTAGTAAGGAACAAAGCTCCCTGATGATGATCTGACAAGATGGAAACATGTCGGGTGTTTTAAAGTGTTTGTTTTATGTGAAATTATATGTGCATTCGTTGGTTGATGAATTGAAGCGATTCTACGAAAATGCACGGTGGTACATAAGATTTACCGAAACTTGCACTCTTTTGTATTTCGTGAATTATGTCTTAAATGAAATGATGCTGCTGGTTGGCAGTACTGCGGTGTGGGGTAGGCGGCTGGGCCCCAAGAGGAGCGACCTTCTGTTCAGGTAGAATACAGTGTTGCCAAAGATCATGTCTGACGATGTCATTCACCCACTTATGGTTTCCCCGAAGCTTTCCTAAACGTACAGAATGACTGCTTATTAGACAGCTGCCCACAGAACTGTATACAGAATTTCAAGTCCAAAAGACCTCAGTCTGTAACTGCTCTTCATTTCAGTTCACCGTTCTTCGAGTTAAGGAGTTTAATCTTATGTATATTGGACCGTGCATCATTGTAATAGGTGAAGATTAAGAGACCAACTTGATGTCACAATTTATTAAGTTTTATTTTACTTCTTCTATGCTGAACATGTTTCGGATATTAATACATCCATCGTCAGGAGCCTGCGACTTTTTTATTGCATCACCACATTGGTTGCGTGTTCTTATTTCGACGTGTGTTGGAGTTTCGGTGTGGCTGGTTGGGGTGGTATCCGTGTGGAAGTTTGAAGCACAACTGCTTGTTGTGCGTCAGCCTGTTACACGGATACCACCCCAACCAGCCACACCGAAACTCCAACACACATCGAAACAAGAACATACAACCGATGTGGTGATACAACAGAAAAGTTGCAGGCTCCTGACGATGGATGTATTAATATCCGAAACATGTTGAGCATAGAAGAGGTAAAATAAAACTTAATAAATTGTGTCATCAAGTTGGTCTCTTAATCTTCAACTAACGAGTTTAAATTAGAAGGTTCGGGAACCAGTGGAGCGTACCTCGGTGTGGTGACTACGCTATGGGATGAATGGTCCGTGGTCCGAGTACCAATAGGGGTCAATAGAAAAAAATATTTTACACCATTTGAGAAAATGCAGTTTCAACATGTGTATTTAGGGGTTTCATATAGGCACCAAATGGCCTTAAATGGTTGATGCAGTGTGGAATTCCGAAACGGACTAATCCGTTGTACACTGAACAGTTAAGTCTTTGACGAAGTTGAAACCCGATTATAACGCCATCCTTACATGGCGCCAATGAAAGTATGTGAAAATAAATTGCTTATTATGGAGTACGTTGATTTATCGCCACCCTACATACAGTTCATCGCAACAAATTGCGATGAACACAGCGTCGAGCTATATCGGTCTTAAAGTGCCGCAAATGTGAAGGCACTCTTTCTGCAGTTCGAACTGGCAGTGTTGGTCTGTTATTCCTGGAAGTCATTGGTTTGCATGGTGCTGTTATACTGCAGTTTTCTGTGATCTGCCGACAGTCCGCTTAATATAGAAGGGAATACGCTCGAAGTAGCAATAAGTCATCCGTCCTAGCATATACACCAGGAGATCTTTCGCTCCGTCTCGCTATCACAAACCCAAAGAAGACGATATCTTTCCAATACGGTTCACGGGAATATACACCCGAAAGGGTACGCACAATCATCGAGCCAGCCTCAGTAAGATACATCTCTTATGAACGTTAAATCGTATTGCTAATTACCGCCCCAAAGTGAGACTACATTCTTCTATGAAACAGTGATATACTTCCAAGCCAATTTTATCCCGCTGTACAACCTTTACTTGAACGACAGACGACATACTTCACTCCAGGCCCAGTACACCATACGCCGTCTCCACGCTACTTAACGTAATTCAGACGACATACTTCACATTGCAGCCGCTCCAAGTTGGATATATCTTACACCACTTCTATAATACATACGCATTCTGCATGTTTGATATATTTTATTGTTTTGCAACTAATGAGATTTTACGCATTCTGAATGCTATTGTTGAACAAGGCCATTAGACATTGAACTGTTGATATTTATTACTTGTAAACATTGTTTGAGATCCCAAGAATGTACGCAGCTTTATAGTTAACTGGTTCATAGTGAAGGCCTGATGATGACCCAGTAGGGTCGAAACATGTTGCCACTCTAATCATAAAAAACTAGTTGTGTTTGACGGAAACTTTTATTATTAATAACAATACTTTTATTACGTCTGGCAGTATAAATTGTTGATATGCCTCCTATTAATGTCTAATTAATGTCGAGTGACCTAGATCGTGAACGGGCTGTGTTGTTGAGTGATGCAGGCCAGTTCTCTCGCACTTCACACAGTGTAATGATGAAAAAACTTTGGAAGGTTTAACTCGTCGAGTGTTGTGCAGGACAACCTGACGTACTGAGTAAAACAAAAGAATACTAAAAAAATGTATAAATCTGAAAGACACTTGGGTTCAGCAAGCTTCGCGGAAATCTTTGGAGAAACATACCAAAGTTCACGGCGTCACATTTAGTAACCCGTTTTTTATGGAATATTGCACATTAAAACATACAGCATTGTAACGTTGCCTGTTGTTTTGTATGGATTTGAAACTTTGACTGCAACACTGCAAAAAAACGTAGGACGAGGGTGTTCGAGAATAGGGTGCTGAAGACGATATTTGGGCCCAAGAGGGGAAACAGGGGAATGGTGGAAATCGCACACTGAGGAGCTACATGATTTGTACTTCTCACCAGATACTGTGGTTGCGATTCAATGAAGAAGAATGGGAAGGTCAGGACATGTGGAACGTAGGGGGACAGGAAAGTTGGGAAACCTGAGGGAACGAGACGTCTTGGCGTGGACTGGATTGATGTGGCTCAGGATGGAGACAAGTGACGGGTTCTTGTGAACGCGGTAATGAACATCCGGGTTTCCTACGAATTGGGGAATTTCTTGACTCGCTGAGGAACTTCTTTATCTTCTCAAAAAGGACTCTGCTTCGTGGAGGTAGTTGTTACGAAGAAATAGAAAAATTTTGATGAGTATTGGAGGGCCGTTGCAAACTTGGGCATACATTTTTCATTTTTCTTCGTTTACTTTTGTTTATGGACATGCATTCCAAGGGGCTGATAAATAAGTTGGATCAGACTCTTACCTGTCTGCATCGTTGATTGGTTTGGAACACGTATGACGCTATAAATTAACCTGTTCTTTCAGCGGTGCCCACATGACGTTACGCCTGTCATCAATCTTGCTTATGTTTTTTCCCCTCTCTTTTTGTCCGGGGGGCCTTGTTTCCCTCAGCAGAAGTTTTTTTTAGCACGTAATTCGTTTAGCTGTTAGCAGCCATCATGAAGTGTTGTTGCTAAAATTTTGTGTTCGATTTTTAAAGCTTCACAATAACATGCTGGTTAACCCAACAGCGTAAGGAATAAGACAGAACACAGACCACAGCTCATGACTGCGTAACATTTTACTTGGCGCGAGAAACTTGGCATTCGGCGCACAGAGTGAATGATTAAGCATACGTATAATTGTATGTATACCTGTATATATGTCTGCACATATCGTGCAATAAAAGTATACTGGTTGTAACAGAGAAAATTTGGAAAAAGTACGAGTCCACAACCTGGGTAAGGGCACAGGTACTCCATTACAAGCCTTGACAGACCCTTAGGGCTCCAGGAAGTTAAGGCTCCGACAATTTCTAGATAGTCGGCGCATGAAGGTGGTAAGGTTGTCATCCCTACGCACCAGCCGCCTTTAACCTTTTAAAGCCTACTGGTTACGTGATGCACCACCAGTTTAACATTCAACAACTGTACGCTCTGCCCACATTTTGTGTGTTTTGTATTTATCTGAGAACAAACAGCGACTTGTGCAACTTACATAATAAACTAATTGGTTTTTATAACCGAGATGAAAAGTGTTTACTGCGCAGTACGAGCTGGGTCTTTAAATAAAGCATTCTGCGCTTGGTCTTTAAGGGTTAACCCAGTAAGTATTCCTGGTAGTCATTTCTGTTAGAGGCTGAGGGTGTCGGTATTTTTAGCACTTCATAAAATGAGATAGTAATGTAATGCATGTCTCCTCAATAAACAGCTGCAAAAGTGTTTGAATTGCTTCGGCGTTCTGTCTCGGCTTTTCCAGGGAAAAGTTTCAAAGACGTTTTCGCATTTCAAGTGTCCACGCTGGCAACATAACTCTTGTGTCGCGAGCTACGGGTTGAGCGGGCATTCCGTAGATTATCCCACTGAATGTAATTCCGAACAAACGGTAACTCCCAAGTTGTCTGGCAGTCGAAGAAATGTAAATCTAAGGGCACGTGTGTTGGGTACTTGAGCTTGCGTCACGTTGTCATCGCTGTGTATGGACAGATGTTGGAACGAATGTGATTAGCTTATATCTTCGTTAGGTTACTCACATTTGGATTTTGCTTGTAAGTAGCGACTGACGTTACGTAAGGACATACGGCCATATTGAAGGCCTCCTGCATTTACGTAGCCTTTTTCCTCCACCCCCCACCCCCCGGGAGAGGAGCCCAGTCTCTTTGTAGCATAGAAAGCGACTTATTTCGGTCTGTAAGCTCACTTTACTGAGTTTCATTCCACTGACGTTGGTATTATTTTTCGAAAAGGGCTGTGATAATTTTGTTAGCATAGATACAGGTGAAACAGTTTTTTCTCTTCTCAAAAACACCCAGACCGGCTCTGGGGCCCACTCAACCTCCTATCGAATGAGTACTGGCATTATTTCGCCGGGAATAAAGCGGCCGGGGTGTGAATTTGACCAAATTGGATTAGAGGAACCAATTATAAAAGAAATTGAACAGAACCAACTTACATGGTACGGCCATGTCCAAAGAATGGCAGAAGGAAAATTACCCAAAATAGCATTGAAGTGGATGCCGAAACAAAGAGACCACGAGGAAGACCGAAGGAAAACTGGATGGAATGTATAAGGAAGGCCATGAACGAGAGAAACCTAAATGAAGGCCAGTGGGAAGATAGGAAGCAGTGGAGTCTAGGTGTCGGACAACGTAGAACAACGTTTTGAAACCGAATACATACATACATCGATATGGCGGCAAGGTTAAAGTGAGTGGAACCGTACCTCTGCTCTCCTTGTATGCCTTAATGGCGAGTAGAGGGGCAAATGTGCCTTTTTGTTACATACGGTAGTAATGTTCGTCGTTACGGCAGTGGAGGAGCAACCCGTAGCTACGTTTCGTTCAGCGCGGACACACGAAGCAGTCGGATGAAGCGTCGTTATCAGCACGTGACCCACCACACGTATTCCACACAGTAAAGTTATTTTGGTGGTTATTTTGAGGGTTGCTTCAGACCGGATTTGTGGTTATTCTTGTGTGATGTAGAACCCGAAGGTTCATCGCCGCCACCACACAGTGGTTCCTTCCACCAGCCACGATCCTGAGTCAGCCATATTCGCATACCCACATATCTGTTCCAAATTCATCTGAACGTCTTCCTGGTGTTCAGCTCATCTCTCTTCATCACTTATTGCTGATGTAACATTTGTCGCTAGTTCTGTACACTCGTGTGCCGGGATAGCGTCCGCTGTGGCCTGGAAGGTTCCGGGATCGAACCCCGATTGCGGCAAGAATTTCCGTACCCGTCCAAACCGGTCGTCGGTCCCACCCAGGGTCTCTTTCGTGGAGGTAAAGCGGCTGGGGTGTGTCGATCATTCACCCCCATCAAGCGCTGAGGTTAAATACAACATAGAGGTGTACGTGTACTCTCCCTCTGTGCTTCCGTGGCCGGTGCTAGGGTGAACTTTACCTTTTCTTTACATTTCACTGAATCTTATGCCTTTCATAATGAGCGTATTATCACCTTTCGTACCTTCTGTCACACGGTTTGTATTCTGTAAAGTCCCTTCGTCATTTTTTTTTTAATTTAACATTCATGTTTTCGTGCATCGTTAGTATAATTATAGTGGATAACGAACAAGATGCAACTATTTTGATTTACTTATTTCTAATCAGCTCTACATGTTTCGGGCGATGTTTTCGCCCACCATCACGAGAATATCACTGTAACTACAGCTTCTGGTATTGCTGCTGGCTGGTGGTGCGTGTTGGGTTCCCGCAACACGTAACACCAGCAACATCAGTGTACAATACCAGAAGCTGTAGTTACAGTGATATGCTCCTGATGATGGGCGAAAACATCGCCCGAAACATGTTGTCACAGTGATATGCTCCTGATGATGGGCGAAAACATCGCCCGAAACATGTAGTTACAGTGATATGCTCCTGATAATGGGCGAAAACATCGCCCGAAACACGTAGAGCTGATTAGAAATAAACAAATAAATCAAAATAGTTACACCTTGTTCGTTATCAACTATAATTCTCCCTTCATCATGTTTGCACTGTCCATGACTGAAATAGCTGTATGGTGTACACACATACGGCGTTTCGGCAGCTGGCCCCACTCACTTTTTACGAGTGATTTTTATTATAGCACTTTTTTTTAATTGAATTGATACAACTGTCTTGATAGTGGCCGGGGTAGCCCAGTCGAATTAGAGACTGCGCAACGGGATGGACGGTCCGGGTTTCGAATGCCGATTTTTCTCTTCTCCTGAACATCCAGGGGACGTGAAGTTAACCACTTCCCTTGATCTTGTGTCGAGATTAATGTTGGGTGGAGCTATACCGCTTTCCGCCCCCAGGCCTTCATGGCGTTGGCGGGGAAACCTTTATCTTTTTAACGTACTTCATTATTTGTGTTGCGCCGCAACTTTTCCCTATTGATTAGGGAATTTATGTTACTCCTGTCGCTTGTGCCTTAAAGAGGACGATTTGAGTGTATTCATTGGTGTTTGTTGTCCTGAATTCAATATCTTAAAATATTCACGATTCCAGCCAAAGCACCTGTAAATAGTTACAGGGGTGCTGATAACTCCTTAGCCCGACCAGGAAGGAAAGAAGCTACATTCCCCGCATTTTATGGAACTTGGAGTTTAATTACCACATTCACAACAGCCCACCACCTGTCCCTACCCTAGCTAAATCAATCCATTCCCCTGCCCATCACACTTTTGACAGGCGCAGCTTGTTTCCTTCCTCTTCAGGCTAAGGACTTATCAGCAACCCGGTACGGTTTTATGGAAACTAGTTTCGACAGCAAACTCGAGTCATCTTCAGGCCATGACACAAAAACGTGAAACATATAGCAACTGCAAGCATAAGTTGGAGATCTCACCCTTAACGTTTACCATCCTGAAGTGTTTGAAGTTCAATATTAAGGAAAGGATCACAACAAACACAACAGTATTGTGTAGTTATCTTAATATATATTATAGCATTATGGGCTATGTGTTTCGACTTCTATCGAGTTATCCTCAGGCTCTCAAGATGTAGATCCAGACATACAAACGTTTACTGCATTGTGGGATCTACAGCGTTGGGGATCCCACAATGCAGTAAACGTTTGTATGTCTGGATCTGCATCTTGAGGGCCTGAAGATGACTCGACAGGAGTCGAAACATGTAGTCCATACTGTTATTAATATATATTAAGATTACTAGAAAACACTGTTGTGTTTGACTGTTGTGATCCTTTGAGATCTTCCCCACTTACATAAAAATATATATTAAAAATATATGCAAAATGTATAAGTAAAAAGAGTTTAGTGCAGACAATTGTTGTAACGTGAATAAAACTATTTGCAAGTGGGTTGGTTTGATTGTGGAGATATATATATATATAGATATTGTGTTTGCTGCACCAGCGGAGTGTTCTATATATACGTAAAGTTCGTCTAGGTTTAACCGTTCTGGCATGTCTGTGGTTGATAAGGCATACCTTGAGGGTTGTTTGAAAGTGCATCTTCCTCATGAAATAAAGTGAAACGCCATATTGATGCAACAAGGTAATTTTATTGATGTATTCTTAGCTCGATATGTTTTGGGTACATACGCCCATCATCAGGAGCATTAGATGTTGAGTTGCAGCATAAGGTTTTCTGCACCGAGTTTTTGGATGGGTGGTGGTCTTGAGAGCCGCTGCGTAGGTCATGTGTACGGTGCGGATGGTGCCGTGCGGGATGAAGGAAGTTACATAAATGAGAAACTTCGCAATTTGTGCCGTTAGCTGATGAACTGAAGTTAAGTGAAGTAGGCGGGCACGTTCATCCGTGGAGACGAGTAAACTTCGGAAGACCGGACGGCAAAAATCCGCTGGGAGAAGCAACTCTTGATAGCCACAGCTTTCAGAACCTCAGATTTCACTTCGCCTTTCACATTTCGTTTTCATATAGAATGTTGTTTTTGGGGTCGCTTGGTAAGTACACAAAATTAGCCCAACGACTTAGAGTGAAGTCTGTCCATAATTAATGTCCTGTCATTGGTTCTGGAGATCAAACATTCGGACGGACTGGCTTGCTTCCATTGGTTGCTCTCCTTGCAGATCTGTGCAACATGGCAGACGGTTGGTTCTACTGCGCTTTTCAAATGTTCCTGTGAGATGTTAAACGCGATGGCAGAGCTGTGTCCTTCATTCCCACAGCACTGTTAGCAGGGTTGTTGTTGAAACCACATGGGAAGGTGCCGAGCACAATACAGGCCTAGAGCGAACAAAGCCCCATGTCTTCTGTGAAGACAAATGGCCAGCTGGTTCCTATACCACTAGGGTTGCATCAGGACGGGGTTTCCTTTTGTTAATTCTTTTATACAGCATCTCCTCCCCCCGCTTCCCTCTCTACCTGTATTTAAATAATGGTACACCAGGACACATGGCAAGCACGATTTTTTGTAACCTGAAGCATACTATCACATGAAGCACCGTGAGAGGATGCGTTTGAAGTCGTTTGTCCCCTCCCCTTTTATTCTGTCACTCTGGAACTTTTTTTTTATTTTCGTATGGTAATTTCTTTCATGAACATTTTGTACTCAAGGACTCTTCAAATATAACAGTTTGTGGCGTGTCTGTATTATTCGCAGTTCTTGCCACTTTGCTGTGATTTTCGTATTCGGCCGTGGAAGTGTTCCGCGTGTGGAGTGGAGTGCTTCAGGCTCTTCTGCTTCTGCTTAGTGTTGCGTTCCGCTTCGTACGGCCTGTCCAGTGCCAACCAGAGTAGAGATGTCGCTCGTGGATCTTATCACGTGGTTATCGCAGCTAACACTAAGTGAACATAATGGTTGGACGACTGGATGGAAATAGGGAATTGTTCTAGCTCGAGGGTGATAATGCAGGCAGGTCGAGCCAAAGGCTCGTGACGTCCTAAGTCCGTTTGCAGCTAGGACTGCCAGTTGAATGCAACGGAAATAACGTACATACTTCATAAATATTATTGGAACAAAGATATACATTCGAGTGTGCTAAAGGTTGTCCCGTAACATGCCAAGTAGGCACTGGGGTGAGGTGGAGGTATAGTTTTACTCTTTCTTTATCCTCGGCCCTAGAAGGAGATGGGTGGTGAACGCTACGCCGCGGCCGCTTTACCCCCGAGAAAAAAGATCCGGTGTACAGGAGGCTGGGTGGTCCTCGGGGCCGGTCTGGATGGGGTCCGGTATATGTCGCCTCCATCGGCATTCGAACCACAGACTCTTCAGCTAGTAGTAGCGAGTCGCTATACGGACTACGCTATCCGTGCCGCTCTTTTGTGTGGTATATTCTGAATTTGTTTCCCCAGAGGGAAAGTTGAGATTGTGGATCAGCCGGTTCAAAACCCGACACCCGGTAACCCTATATGCAGCTTGTCGTCTCATTGACAACCGTGACGAGATAAAGTCGCAGTTTTCACCGCCACGATCACGCCACATACCACAGCCTTGCATTTTGTTGCATGTTTTTGTTACGGAAGTGGGAGCATCTGGGGCGACGGTTGGTGTTCAGAGGGAGAGAGCCACTGCAAGCGCAGTTAAACGCAGGGTTTCGACGATTGTTCGTATTGAACATTGCCTGTCCTATTGAGGATACACCCAGAACCTCAAGGATATGAAGCAGAGTCCACTGAACCACGGGTTCGAGTAGGAGAAATATGGACTCTTGCGCGGTATCAGTACCACAGACAGTAGCTTTGCCAGGTTTGCTATTTGCGTCACACCGTCACTCTTAAGTATAACAGCTATGTACCAGGAATCTGTTCGGTTAGGCCAGGTTGATACTCTCATTACTTGTGTGACAAATTTGTGTCTGTTGATCCTGATAATTCGGAGTTCTTTGTTTCGTTTTAAAGAGTGACAACAACGGCTATGTGCTACCCGAGAGCACACTTCACAATGATGCACTTCCTAACCGCGGGACGCAGCTGGAACGTCCCCTGCTTGATAGTGCAGTGCATGGTTTTTGGCCGGTGGAGGAGTTAGCCGAGCGGACGGACGGGCCTACTGGGCGTGGTGAAGTGACGAGGGCTGGCCTGTTACATTTGTGTGACAAGGTCAGCCCTGCTTACGGTAGCGGAGAGGAGTAGAACCAACTGACGCTGTCGCTGCTGTAGTGACTCGCTCCTAGCCTACCGTTTGAAAATTCCACCGACCAAGGACCGTGCACTGCACTATACACCAGTCTGCTTGGCTATATATGTAGCGGTAGATAACGTAGCCAACTACGTGGTTCACGAGTTCTTTAGAAACTCAGTTGCTCAGCTGTACAATAAATCCCTCGCACCCTGTCTTAGACTTTACCCTGATCCGTATGTATCCAGTCCGGATCCAAATAACCAATTATTAAGATCCATTTCACTGTTACGAAATATAGGCCTAGATATCTCAGTGGTTTCTTCCCTCCACGTCTTCCCATATTTCTTTTCTTCCTCGTGTGCTGCACTACCAGCCTATCATATTCTTCATTTTGTCATGTTACAAATGCTCGGTTGAGAATGTAAATTATAATGCCTCTTATCATCTAATTTTTAGCATATTTTTCACGTCCTGAAACCAAGTTCCAACTATTCTTCTCGGTCACCCGTAGTTTATTTTCTCCCCCTGACGAGACATGCCAGCTCTTACACCTGTACAGAAAAACAAATGATGCAGTCAAAGTTTTTCGTAGACTGCGTTTGAAATGTGATGGCACACGCGCAGAAACCAGATTTTGTCTTTCGGCGAAACGGACGAGTCCGTTTAAATCGGCGGGGGTGTCAGTTCAGTAGACTACTGGTAGCTGAGGTGTGCGCATCAGCGGTAGTAATGCTGGATACACCATGTTCCGAGGTAGTGTGAAGGGTACTGGCTACCCACTCCATTCGCCAGTTTCCCCTTCACTTCCCCTCCTGTGCGTCACCGTGT
>Ga0123355_10015039_pt1 | contig 12140 bp, 11 predicted proteins | sample TergutEmb28metaG_3_FD_89872 | JGI IMG/M metagenome (GOLD analysis project Ga0123355, IMG submission 89872) | Embiratermes neotenicus P1 segment gut microbial communities from Petit-Saut dam, French Guiana - Emb289 P1 | ecosystem: Host-associated > Arthropoda: Insects > Digestive system > Gut ... | reverse complement strand
GGTGAGGAGAGGGGGGTGTATAGGGTCTTGGTGGGGGAAACCGGAGGGAAAGAGACCACTGGGGAGACCTAGGCGTAGATGGGTGGATAATATTAGGATGGATCTCCAGGAGGTGGGATGTGGATATATGGACTGGTATGTTGCTCAGGTATTGTCTGAGAGATTTTGAAATGTTTCCAGTCACCCATTATTACTGGTTTCACTTTTGCTTTCACATTCCACATGCGTTGAATTTCTATTATGAGGTCTTTGTATTTTAAAATCTTGTTGGCTTCTTTCTTGATCACATTTCTCTCTCCAGGAATTGCAACATCCATTAACATGCATGTTCCTTGTTTATTATCACAGATGATGATGTTCAGTATATTGTTAGGAATAGTTGTCGGTTCCATATGGTAACATTACCTTCATGACTCACTTCAACTGATTTTGGCACATGGTCATACCAGTCTGGCAAATAAAGCCAACTTGGTGCACAATTTTTCTTAGCATGTTTATTTCTTTCTCTGCAAGTTTTGGGCAACTATGTACCCATCATCAGGAGAAATAACTGAATCTATGTGACACTTGGTATTTGTAACTCTGTGTGGATGACTGTCTGGTATGCAGGGTGCGTACCAGACAGTCATCCACACAGAGTTACAAATACCAAGTGTCACATAGATACAGTTATTTCTCCTGATGATGGGCACATAGTTGCCCAAAACTTGCAGAGAAAGAAATAAACATACTAAGAAAAATTGTGCACCAAGTTGGCTGTATTTACAAGATTATTCAAGGATGCATGGTCAACAAAACATAAAACTCAGTCATACCAGTGTCTGTTGTCTAATTTTACCCCTACTTCCTTGCATACGTTAAAGTGTAGTTGAGTGCACACTCATATCTCTTTATGTCTTGTTCTTTTGCCATTATTGGGCATGCTGATATGATGTGTTCCACTGTCTCATCAAATTGTTTACAGAGTCTGCATTTGCTATCTGTTTCTGTTTGTAATATTTTTGTCACATGATATTTGGTTTGTAATGATCTTGTGTTGCTATTCACTTTCAGTCTCTCTTTACTGATCTTCACTTGACAGTCATAGGAATGAGTCTTCTTCACTAAAATGACTTCTAATATACTGGCCATGCACTACTTTGTTTTCCAATTTTTTCTTTAAGGACTGTCCTAATTTTGCTTTTATGTGTTGAATGCCTTCCTTTTATGTGTCACTGTTCTCATGTGATGGGTTTAATTTCTGCAACATTTGCTGCCACTTTAATTGTTGAACTCATGTTTCGTTGATTGCTTTCATGACTTTTAACAATATTTACAAACTGGTCTTCTGTATATTTTGTGTCCAAATATTCTGCAACATTGATTATCTCTGTTTTATATGTTGCTTCAATTTGTAACAGGCCGCTTCCTCCTCCTTTCCTTTTCACATATAGTCAAACTATATCAGCTTTTGAGTGATGCATTTTATCCACTGTGTGTCTTTCTAGTTTTCCTGTCAATTTTTCTTATTTCTTCTGCTCTGCAATTAATAATACCAAAACTGTATCTTAATACTGGAACAGCTAATGCTCCAATTCTGTAATATTATTCTTGGCATGCAACTCAGATTTCAGTACCATTCTTAATCTCCTGGTGTATTCCTCTTCAATCTTTCCTTCATCTGTTGATATTGTGTGCCCTCTCTTTCTTCAATCCCTAGGTACTTGTATGTTTTTCCCTGTTCGAGCTCCTGTATTTAACTGTTGAAGTCAAGTATTACATTTTGTGAACGAACTAATTTTCCTTTGAGTATAATCTTTGCACACTTGTCAAGTCCAAATTCCATTGGATACCATTACTGAAGGTTCTAACTACTTGCATCCGTTTCTGGAGTTCTTTCTCTGTTTCACCTATCAGCTTCAAATCATCCATGTACAGTAAATGTGATACTTTTGTTTTTGTTGTGTGTTCTTCATATCCTGTGTTCAACTTGTTCAGCTGCTCTGTGAAGGGGATTAAACTAATGCGAAATAGCAGTGCTGATAAGGAGTCTCCTTGATATATTCCACGTAGTATTTCTAAATCCTCTGTTTCTAGTATCTTCCCTTCTGCATGTTGGCGCATACTTGTCTTCCAGTAAATCATGGCTTTCTTCAAAAAAGAAATTATTTTATCATTAATACCAATTAACTCTAAGGATGTGATTATCCAACTGTGAGGCACACTATCAAAAGCTTTCTGATAATCTCTCCATGTTATGCACATATGTTTCTTCCTGCTCTTACATTCCTGTAATATTGCTTTGATATTAGTAGTTGATCTTTGCATTCTTTTGATCCTCTGCAGCAACCTTTCTGCTCTATAGGCATAAAATTTCTGTCATCAATATACTTTTGTATTCATTCGCTTATGATAGACATAATAGTTTCGTATATTGTGGGCAGGCATGTTATAGGTCTGTAATTCTTTGGTCTTTCAGTGTTTTCATTCTTTGGAATGAGAATTGTTGCGCCTGTTGTTAGCCAGTCTGGTATTTGACATTATTATTATTATTATTATTATTAATTCATAGTGTTCAGCTGGTTGTCAAAGAATAGGTTACTGACCAAGCACTTCTTATTCATTATAATGCTAAAAACTTTTGAACTACACAGCATGTATTAAGTATTCTGCGTGAGAATGTATAGACCAGGTCAACGATTCGGCAGTTTCAAACTGTCGTGTGATTTTTCACCATAGATAAGACTCAAGGAACTATACAGACTGTGTTCAGTTTCTATATTCTTCCTAGCTCTTCTTTTAGCTCTGTATATTTCTAGATCTACTCAGTAGTGGTTGTAACTGTTATGAATAGCTAATCTATTAAATATGCTTCTTTGATGGTTTTGTCAAGCATAAATATATCATGTCTGTTGTTATGGACAGTTCGATTAGTTGGTATGGACCAGTCAAGTACAGTTTATGAGTTCTCTAATGCAGATTGTAGCTCATATTTAAAACACAGTGCCAGTTTTCCCATTGACAGTCCACATTTGATAGCCAATTCTTTATTAATGACACTGCCTACCTGATTGTGATGATGGGTGTAATCACCTGGAGTTAAAGCACAGCATGTTATGCTGAATGATTTCTTTTTACCTTGACATTTTCTACAAGTATCAGCAGTAATATTCAGGTCATTCAAAGTGTATGTTATAATTAATGCTACTAATAACTTATCATCATCAACATCATCATCCAGAAGTTTATAGGGTTCTCGAAAGAGTACAGGTCTCAGTGACCAAGCATTTATAATTCACTCTTCTATCAAATACTTACTGACTATACAGCACATATCCAGTATTACTGCTTTCTGCATTAGAATATATAGACTAGGGCAAAGCTGAAGCAGTTTTAAACTTGCATATAATTTGTTTGAAATAATACCCATTATGGATAGTACTAGGGGTACTGTATTGGTTATTTTCACTTGTCACGTTCTAATAAGTTCTTATTTCAAGTCTTATACTTCTGGAGTTTCTTGGTTAAGGTGTTGTGAAGGTTGTGACTGTTAGGAACTGCTAAATCTGTTAAGAAAGCTTCTTTGATGGTTTTATCAAGTAAAACTATGTCTAGTCTATTTTTATGGATAGTTTGATCTTTATTATGGACTTGTCATAGTAAAGCTTATAGTTTGAGTTCTCTAACATGGATTGTGGCTCATATTTATAATATGTCATTGGTCATCCCTTTGACAGTCCACATTTGATGGCCAACTCTTCATAGACAATGTTGGCTACTTGACTGTGATGAGTGTAATCACCGTGAGTTAGTGCATGACATGAACTGGTTTGTGTTAAACGGTTTCTTAATTCTCACAGCATTTTCTGCAGATATCACCAGTAGTGTTCAGGTCCATGAACAATATGTTTCTTATCAGTATTGGTAGTAATGACCTGAACCTGGATGGCCATCATAAATCCACTAGTTTTTGGGAAGATTTCGCCAGCACTTGGCCATACACTCAGTTCTGTTTTATCAACATCTGTTGTTTCAAGGTCATAGGCATATCTTCTGTATAGGGTTTTGCTCTCCCACATTGTTATTCTGTCTCGTGTATTCTGATGTTTCAATTTTGTTGTGGTCAACGATTATGTTAGTTAAGAGGTGGTAATTTACACCTGTGTCAGATGTCATTCAACATAGGTGGAAAGTATTTTTCTTGCTGTTGTTGTTATTGTCATGGTTATTGTTGTTGTTGTTAATGCAAATAAGGGCAGTGTTTGATTTTAGTAATTGAAGATTATACACAGTGGTGTCTAAATACACAAGATGACGTAAAGGAGAGTTTTATTGTCCGATATGCTGAATATGAGACAAATGAAATTTAAAATTTAAAACGTGTAACCCCTTATCAAAGACACAGCATTGCAATGTACTCGTGTTTCACGAGCTTACTAGTTCTGAAAGTAATTAGAATACAGGGACATATAAATTTCCCAAATTATGAGCACTGTGCTATTTCATATACCCCACAGATTTTGATGTGAATTTACTATACGCACAAATATATTCTTACAAAATTAATAATAAGCACACATGAAATTATTACTCCTTACTTTTCAATAAGTAAACATCCAAATGAAATATCTTTAGATGACATGCATAAGTTTAATGAAATATTTATCATATGTCATGCACCAATTTTGTATAATCAGAAATAACTGAAAACCCTTACAAAATTATATTTGGTATTCAAAGAAAGTAGGATGTATACTCTACTGATATACACATATCATATTATTCCTAGAACTTACAGTGTAGATCGCCAACACCGAATTTCATCAGAATTCATTCTGCAGGTTTAGTGATGAAGCCACATAGAATGATAGGTACAACATGTTCATTTAATACACATCAAGCACAAAATGTATAAAATTCTATAATGGTGTGTATTTTACTTACATCACACACATTATCTTCACTGAGTGGTCTATCATACCCAGCCATCAGCCATGGATCACACACAAGTTTCTCAATAGTGATACGTTTCTTTGGATCTGTCTGCAACATGGACTTTATCAGCCTCTTGCTGTCAGCAGACAGCCACTCTGGTTCATTGTATTTACCACTCTGAAACATCATCATTTCAACTTACATTCTTTAAGAGACATGCATCACTTTTACAAAACTCTGATTCAATTCGTGTTAGAACACTTTTCCAACTGCACACATTATACAGCAACATAATTCAGCCAAGAGAATAAATTTAAAAGCCTCAAAGGGAAGGATGTGGAAGCTGTCATGGCCCATTTTAAAGTACTCTTCTAAAATTTTCTTAGAGGAACAGCAAAGAACTGTGACAATCCTTATTCAGGGTAATCACTCTTCTAACCGAGAAGGAAGCCCTGGAATAAAGAGAATGTTTCCTATCTCAATAGTTTGTTGTAGTTCATCTCTGCTTTGCCAGCAGTCTTATCAGAAGAAGTAAGAAACCTCTCAATTTTGAAACCACCAATGTCGAGTAATATATAGCTTACGGATGCACAGCAATAATTCACCATGACTATTAAGAACTACTTGACAGTACAGCACACAATTTTAATGCTAATGCAGAATGTGTATATATAATTGAGATCTGAAGTTCTCACAGCAGTGACAAAGAAGGCTGCTACTGTAACTGTATCTATATTTTCTGAGAACTTCATATCATCTAAAGCACACACTTATTTTAGTAGCTTTATCAGATGCCAAACATATTTCAACTGATACCTGAGTAATCCTCAAGGGCACAAACTATAAAATGGGTTTTCCAGCTTCTAACAACACATTACATGGGTTTTGAAGAGTATATGCTTGCTTTACACCAGCTTAATTTTACTTTTTATACCTTTTAGGTGAATGGCATGTTCGTATGTTTCACTGCATATTACGCTAATCTATAGCAATTGTACATCTTTCAAAACCCGTGTAAGTTGTCCTCAATAGCCTAAAACCCATCTCAAAAATTCATATTCTTGAGGATCATTAAAATATGTGTTCTCTAATTGGTACAAACTACCCATTGAATGAAGACTGCTATCTAATTGTTGTAATGTTGTGCAGTCTGAAAGAAGTTTACTGACATTTCAGAAGACTCTGATGCCACCATTATCATGACAGATTAATGACATTCCACTGCGATGTAGATGCCGTAGGAACCGATAAAACACTGGTACACTTCTACCAGACTACATGGCCTACAACCCAGAAGACAGCACTCTTCAGATATGAATAACTGATACTATTTCTTTAAGGAATTATACTTTTAAGTGTTTCTAATAACCGTACCTTTTAAACGTAAGTTTAACCATGGGGGACCAAAATGACCCTTGACACCCACGATTTTCCAATTCTTACGAAATACAGCTATATGATTTCAATTTGAAATCAGCTGTTATCACCAGTCAAAAAAACCCACACGTCTGCTTGTCTGTGGCAAGTGAAAAAGTTTAAATTGTTTAATTACTTTTGTGTCCTGCTCTCCTTTCATATGTTTTAACAGACACAAATAGTAAATCTGAGCAGTGGCATCCTATATACACATGATGCAGCAGCAGGGATAGCTGTTGGTATAGTGGCTGGATGATCAACAAGTCTCAAAGCATTCAGAATGACTCTGGAGCCCAGCCAGACTCCTATTAGATGGGTAGGGCTGGCTCTTTTCCTGGGAGTAAAGTGGCCAGTGCATAAAGCCGACTACTCACCTCTATCTAGTGCCAACATTAAGAATGTGCACAGCTATAAATCCACCACCCATGCAGTGCACTAAGGCATCTTTGCTTTACTTTAATCTATATATGTGGTCGGATAATTAAGTTTGCAAACTCGCCACCGTCTGCTTGCCATGGCAGCACTGGACAAAAGCCTTAGCATGGTTTGATGATGTTGATATATCAGCGTTTCACAGCTGTGTTGTTGTTGATCTATGGTAGTCTCTTTCTGAGTAGCATCTATTACTGTCTGCGTGTTTTGGTGTGCCACCGCGAGAATGTCGAAGCTTGAATTAGAGCAGTGAACATCAAATTTCTTGTTAAACTTGGAAAGAATGGAAACAAAATCAGAGAGAGGTTAGTGCAAGTTTACGGGGATAATGCTATGAAGAAAACAGCAGTTTATTAGTGGGTGAAACGTTTTTCTGAGGGAAGAGAAAGTGTCACTGACAAAGAGAGATCAGGATGGCCAGCAACAAGCAGAACTGAAAAAAACATTGCAAAAATTCGTCAAATTTATGTGAAAATCGTCGGCTAACTTTCAGGAGCATAGCAGAGCAAGCGAACATCGACACAAACAGTTTGGAAAATCTTAAATGAAGATCTTGGCACGAGGAAGGTGTGTGCAAAAATGGTCCCAAAGGAGCTCACCAAAGAACAAAAGCAAAGAAGCGTCACAATTTGCCAAGACCTTTTGGAGAGGCAAGATGACATTTTGGACCGTGTTATCACAGGTGATGAAACATGGGTCTACCAATATGACCCTGAAACGAAGCGGCAAAGTGCACAATGGAAGACTGCCAATTCTCCATGACCAAAAAAATTCCGTCAGTCCAAATCAAGAGTAAAAACAATGTTGCTGACTTTTTCTGATATTAGAGGGATTGTTCATTATGAATTTGTACCAACTGGACAAACAGTCAACTAAGTTTACTACTTGGAAGTACTGGAAAGGCTGCGTGGAAAAATTAGATGGAAACAACCCGAATTTTTGCCAACAACTCATGGATCTTGCATCACGACAATGCACCTGCTCACACGGCACTGTCTGTGAGGGAGTTTTTAGCTACTAAACAAATAACTGTGTGGGAACACCCTGCCTATTCACTGCATCTAGCCCCCAGGGGCTTTTTCCTGTTCCAGAAGATAAAGAAAATATTGAAAGGAAGGCAATTTTATGACATTGATGACATCAGGAGTAATACAACAGCAGCTCTGAAGGCCATTCCACAAAACCAGTTCCAAAATTGTTTTGAAGGGTGGACGAGGCACTGGCATCAGTGCATAACTTCCCAAGTGGAGTACTTTGAAGGTGACCACAGTGGTATTCAGCAATTAGGCATGTAGCACTTTTACCACGATGAGTTCGCGAACTTTATTGTCCGACCATGTACTATATAAGGGACAAAATTTTTAAGTCCTTATTTTATGTAATGGTAAGAAGTCTATGAGGAACTTTTATAAAAAAGTTCGTCAAAGACATACAGTCTAGGTACTGGGCAGTTTCTACTGTACAGAAATGCCTGTCCAAAAGGAATGTTGTCTGACAGGTGAACTGAGTGAATGGTGGTTAACCATGGTTAATAGATACGCTAAAAAGACTAAGTAATGTGTGGTATCCAGGATATACTGCACTTCTGGAGCCAAATGTGCAGCAGTAGGGCCAAGGTAAAGAATATGTAGTATACCTGTTCCAAACAACCTACCTACCATCATATAAGATAAAAACATAAAACACTGTCTCTTATATAATATTGTACAATCACTTCATCCCTGTGCACAACACAAAAGCATGTAAGTATAGCTCCACCCACTCTTAACCTCAGCACATGGTGGAGGTGAGAGTTCATCTTCACTCCACAGCCACTTTTCCCCTGGGAAATAGCCCCATTACCCACTGGATAGGAGGTTCAATGGGCCCTAGAGCTGGTATGTGCGCATAAAGAGAAGAATCTCTCGCTGCTGCTGGGAACTGAGCCGCAATTCTTTAGTTGCCCAGCATGAATTCTAGTCAGAAAATGGAGGTGCATTATAATGACAATGACAATAGTAATGATAAGCAAAATTCTACACTGAATCACTATTTTTCTGATGCTCAGTTGTTTCTTTAAAGTCATTTCAAAATTCACTACTTACTTGCTACACTTAGGACAGCTTCACCATAGGCCATAAACCATTCATTTTCATGACTTTTGTTAGCTATCTGGAACTACATTCAAGTTTCAAGGGACTAGGTGCTTACTGCACTTCCCGATGACAAAATTCCTCCTACCAGTACTTAAAAGGTAAACAGGAAAAACTAAAAATTCCTGGTGGAAAGACCAAGATTAAAATGGGAATTGATTATGAAAGATAACACACATAAGTACAAAAGGAAAAATGTGGAAATAAATTGAGGAAGAGGAGGGCTGTTAGAAAAACAAAAATAGAAGGAAAGGCCTGGATGTCAGATCATCCACAAAAGGACATGTCTGAGGCACACAATGAATAGAGCAGAAGATACAGAATAACTAGAAGAAGAAGAAGAAGTAAAATTACCACTACCATCACCACTACCACCACAACTACTACTATTACTACTACTACTACTAATGGCCTGTAACAGTTATATGCATAAAATGATATAAGGGTATAATTACAAACAAAGATAAACGATTCTAAAGGAGGTGATCATCTGAAGAGACTGAGGAAAACCATACAACACAGTAGTTAAGACAGCTAGTAGACTGGCCAATATTTCAAGTCTTAAGAACAACACATATACCAAAAACTTGCGGTCAGCCGAAAGAAACAGAACCCACCAGGATTTTCCGATACAGACTGTCAATATTATCATCATCAAATGGCAAATAGCCACACAGTAATGCATACAGCAAGACGCCCATACTCCAGACATCAACTTCAGAACCTGTAAAGAGAGAGTGCAATTTCTACATTCTCCAAAAAACAGGGAATTTAGATAGTGTTTCATTTTATATTGATCCTTTCAATAAAAAAATTTTGATGCTAATAAAAACCAGTTTGAGAATAAAGTGTTCCATAGAATACTTAGACCTACAGAACCAACAATAAGACAATGCAAATGACAAACAAATGATAATCTGTATGATTCGTATTCTATATCTAACATAAATGAATATGTTCTTGAAAATATTAACAGTCATCTGGTGAAATCTAATTAGCTTCACAGGTTCCAGTCAATGTTAACAATCAGCACCATATTGAATACTGATCCTCCCCAGGTTACAGCGCACATGTTGCAAACCCAAATAATAATGAATATTAAAATACAAGCAACAACAAAAATAAAAACAAAACAAAATAGCCTTAAAGGAAATGTCTGCTGTTCTACCCTATTTATTATACAAATAAAATTCCTTCTAACAAGCTATCACCAACATTTAAGGTATGCAATACACATGTCAATGTTAAATTATTTTTACTGCATGTAGTATACATCAGCGTATGTAATATGACACACTTGATCATGGTAATTTATGACATAAAAAAAATTGACTTGTGTAAAAGTTTGCAAGATCAAATCCTTACAGTCAGTAATTACAAGTTTCAAGAGACAATTTTACTGTAGATAAACCATGAAGAATCTTAATTAAATCCTGATGTACAAACAAAGTTATTTAATGCAGATGACCCAAAAACAAGAAAACAACAAAAAAATGTTTTGTGACAAATCTTACAATCACTTGAAAGGGAAATCTGGAGGTACAGCTTTAAATAAGAAGTGAATTACACATTTCACTGTTTGACTTACTCAGGTAAGTCTTACTTGACTTACTCCCAAACACATTCACAGTAGTGGTAGTAGTTCTTGGAAATCAGCCACATGGAAAAAGGACACAGGATGATAACATTATATGGATCTAGGGAAAGAAGGTGAATGAAAATGGGTTGTGGTGGTGAACTCTGGGCTACAAAGAGATTTAGTTAGTAAGTACAAAGAAATTTTGCTTGAAAATACCTAGGTATCTCTTCCCCACAACCAGTTCAGGAGCTGCATATGTCGGTGAACCACATGACGTGAGGAGGTGACAGTCCATTCCACCTTTTGGCTTAGCACAAAGACCAAAGTCAATAAGTTTCACTACCTGATCCTTGTCTAACAACACATTCTCAGGCTTCAGGTCTCGGTGTGCATAACCTATACTGTGTAGATAAGCGACAGCTGACACAATCTGTCGGAAAAACGATCTTGATTCAGTCTCACTCAGTCTGTTTCTTTCCACTGTAAAGAAAAGATAAATATCATTGCAGAAGTTATGTGTGACAATTTTACCTGAATGTAAAAAATAGAAAAATAATATTTCTAATTCTGACTTTACCTTTCCCTACTCTCTCACAAGAAAATGTGTAGCATAGTTGTACACACACCACCTTTAACACAAGTTTCCTTGTGGTTTTCTACACCTCACTGGCCTTTATATTTACTATGTGCTAATAAAAATAAAAATTTTCAGACATAATAGCAGTAACCCAAAGCATTAGCCAACGAATATTTTTCATTTGTCATATCGCCCTTCTGGCACCTAGAAATTTAAGGTGGCTTCCAGATTTTAGGAAAATTTGGGGACCCTTGCTTTACAGATGTACATAAGCTCTGCACATTTTGTCACGAAAGAGCCCATTGTGGTGAGCTCTTCTTGAGAAAATTTAGACAATATCCAACAAAACTGTAGTGTAATACATAGTAAATTAAGTGAAGACACCTGTACATTAAAAAAGAAGCATACCTATGTGGTCAAAAAGTTCTCCCCCTGAACAGTACTCCAACACCAAAAAATAATGTGTATCAGTTTCAATCAACTGAAAGAGCTTGCAAATATGTTGATGTCTCAAATTCCTTAATGCTATTGTCTCTAGTTCCACCCTGGGTAAATCATCCTGTAAAAAAAAAAAAGATAACACATGCTGCTATCAAAGAACCAACGTTGAGCTTATTAATAATGCTGTATGTAACCATGTCAAAATCAATGATCCCTAAAAGATCAATGGAATTTCCTTCATCTAGTATATATATCTAATTTAAAAATATTAAGCTTGCATATATGTCCTTCAGGAGGATTTAATCAATTTATAAAGACTGTAGAAGGCACTCTGAATATCTGCAAAATCCACAATCTGAGTTATAATTTATGGTGTCATCAGTACAGATTATCTCAATACAAACTACAGGAAAAACTATTAACTTTACTAACAACATACAATTTGTCACACAGAGTAAAGTTTATGACAAGCTTGAGGTGGGTCATTCCCGTTGTGTGGTATAATAACAATGTAATAATATTTTAGTCAACACAACTGTATTTATCTATTTTGTGTAGTACAACACTACATGTTTCGGCCCTCCATGTGGGCCATTATCAGGTGTGTCTAGAGGTTAAGTCATACAATGTGCATGCAGGGAAGGGGGGG
>Ga0123355_10015038_pt1 | contig 12140 bp, 11 predicted proteins | sample TergutEmb28metaG_3_FD_89872 | JGI IMG/M metagenome (GOLD analysis project Ga0123355, IMG submission 89872) | Embiratermes neotenicus P1 segment gut microbial communities from Petit-Saut dam, French Guiana - Emb289 P1 | ecosystem: Host-associated > Arthropoda: Insects > Digestive system > Gut ... | reverse complement strand
TAATTTCCACGAATAATGTACTCTACGTTGGTTTTCTCGTATTCTTCCCAGAAAATTGCAGTTTCTTCCGCAGATAAAGAGGGTATTTCTCCGAACAATCTGTCAAGCAAGCTCTTCGCCTCTTCAGCACCCAGTTGTTTATACAGGTCATCAATCAGTTGGTCAACCTCCTCGTACGTCAGCTCGTTACTTAACTTCACAAACTCATCATCTGTCAGTTCACCACTTAAAAGATCGTCAATCATCATCTGGATTTTTGACTTGTTCACGCTCTCATCTTGTTTTTCAAAGCGGAATGTCCAGCGTTTTCCCGAGCTTGCTGTGCTGGTTGAGACTGTGTATGTTTCACCATACGGAATTGTTGCAGTCCAAGTCCGCTCGGTTATAACAGTACGTCCGCCATTTTCATCGACCGGTTCAATCCCATTAGTCCTGAAACGTACAATTACATGGTCATCTCGAATTTCCCGAATGGTAGCAGGTCCATTTTGACTCGTTCCAAACTCCAGCCAGATTTCATCCCCTCTTGTTACCTCCTGCGTTGTAATAGTTGGAGACGGAGATTCTTCTTCAGGGGGTAACGGGTTTCCTCCCCAGTCACTCTCAGTAATTGTCATTATTGCAATTTGATTTGCTCTATTTCCACAGCCCAGGGTTATAAAAGTGGATAGTAATAACAAGCTAAGAGCAACAAATACTATTCTTTTCACACTTGCCTCCAAAAATACTAAAGACCGGTATCGTAAATACAATGTTGTATATAACACGTTACATGATGGCAGAAAGTTGCATCGACTCAAAATAATTACGCTCGCCGTATTATTGCTGTACTTTGACTCATGTATGCGCGGGTATTACTGAAAACACTGCTTATCATTGTATACTAAGAGTGTATCTCATGCACTTTAACGGTTTACCGAATTCCAGTTCCATCTCCTTACCATCAGCAAGAAAACCATGTTTTTCGTAAAACTGTCTTCCTCTTTTATTTTCCCTAAACACCCAAATAGTAACCTCGTTATATCCCAAACGCGTAAGCTCGGCTAATGCATAGTCCATCATCTGCTTTCCATAACCTTTTCCCCAAAATTCTGCAAGAAGATAAATTGCATGAATTTCACCGACGTCAGTTTTATCATCATCGTGGCTTTTACCGAATACGAGTCGCCCTACCATTTCACCGTCAAGCTCAGCACAACAATAATCGCAATCGCCGGGCTCTGCTAAGAATTGCCTGTTTCTTTCTGCTCTTTGCTCCAGTTCAGTTGACATACTATCGAGATAATCGTCAGGAATAACACCTTTGTATGCATCTTGCCAACACTTAATATGATTAACTGCATACTCATATGCATCATCTTTTAAAACCTTCCGAATTATAATATCCACTTCGCACCTCTCTAAAACTATTGCGGGGCTTCAGCTATCGGCTCTTGGGCTCTCTCCTGGACTAACGCTGCAGCCGGTGTGATTTTAATAAGCAGTAACACACATACACCTGCGACTAAAATACTTGGAGCGAGAAGCAGCCAGGTATTTATCTCCTCACCAATTACAAGATAAAAAGCGAAATTAGCGAAGTTATATGCCGCGTGTGCAATTATCGGTACCCATAGGTTTCTATATCGAAGATATAGCATTGAAAATACGATTCCTATAACGAAAGCGGGTAGCCCTTGCGGTATGTTAAGATGAATCACCCCAAACAAAACGCTGCTGACTAGCATAGCGACCCATTTAGGCATCCATAATAAGAGACGATTCAGTACAATACCTCGGCAAAGAATCTCTTCAACAACAGGCGCAGCAATGACTGCTACGATTATCCGCACGAGTAAACCGGCGTTAGCAAAAACAGCGGCAATCTCTTCTGCAGTTTCGATAAAGGAGGGAAATAAATACATAAAACCTGTCAAATCAATAATCGATATAACAGTATAATGAAGACCTGCACATAAGAGGATCGTCAGAGCAGTTACTGTTACTGTGAGTTTGGTGTTTTCATACTTTGGAAGATCTTTCTTTGTTTTACGCCATATGATCATAAAGAAAACACAGTTTATGATATTCGCTAACACAAGAAACCATAAACCATACCGCATTATGAAGCCGTCCGCTGCTTCTGCAGCGGCATCAGTCCACAATCCGTGCCGGCTTTCAGCTACTGCATATACTATGTACCCGGACAGTGAGCTCACAGAAAACACTATGCAAAAAAATATCAATAAGGGGTAGATTGACCTCCATACATGCTGAGAAATAGAGTATTTTACCATTTTATCCTACTCTCCCTTGCTCAACCAGCTTAATCGCTTCGTATAGATATGCGAAATCCACTAAATTGGCTCTTTTAATATGGTTCAGCTTATTATATGAAAGGTTCGTTATAAGGACATCCTTGTATAAATCAAAGTCTGTAATTTTCTCTAAATCATCACTATCTGCCATTATGTTAGCAATAAGGTATGCAATACGGCATGACTGCGACTCTACAACGTCAGGTGTGTATTTATCCATAACGTGATCTTTCAAGCGACGGATGCCATTCATTAATAGCTTGTATTCGTTCGGGAAAATCTTTCCTCTTCCGATGATGGCTATAGCTGTGTTGAAGCTATCTTTAAGCGTATCGTTTATTCCAGCACCATCAAGCTCACGGTAACCTATCTCCAACTCTGCTATCTTCTTATACGTCTTCTTGACCTCTGTAAAATCTGTTATCTCATCAATCAATACGGCAACATCGTGGTGTTGCTTCATTACATCCATATCCCGATTAATTCCTAATGCAATACCTATTGTTTTTGGTGCAAATGCCGTAAGTTTGTCCCCCAAAATGCAGTTCAGGGTTGGAATTTTGATGTCAGTATATGGTTCTTCTGTCTCGAGCAATGCATTAGAGATCATGCCGGTAACTGTAGTCGGATAATAGTTATCTTCGAAAACAACATCAAGAATGATACTATGCTCTTTTCTATACATGGGAGAATCATACATGATTTTGAAGTGTCTTTTCTCAATATTCCGTACAGCTTGCCTATGCTGTTCTTCGCACCGGATAAATGGAAAAATCTCTGCCGCCCTGTTTATGTATTCGTCTATGTCTGTACCGGGTTTGGTCACTAAATCTATGTCCGTTGATAAACGTCTTGGATTTTGCAACAGTAAAAGAAGACAGGTTCCACCCTTAAACACAAAATCAAGCCCTGTAATTGCAAGAGACTCAAGTAAACCAAACGCAAAAATCGCCTTCTCCAATAGTATAGGATCGCGTCCATACTCAGCCTGTAGCTTCTTAATATGATCCAATGTGAAACTGTTCCTTAATATCATATGTCATTTCCCTCTATCCGTGTAAAGCCTAATGTTTGTTTGATCTCTTATGACATTGCGGATTTTATCGTCCACACATCGCGCTCTGGCATAGTTGAACAATCTTGTTTCGTTGATTCTGTATTGGTCAAACATGGTTTCCATAGCTGTAGGATAATCCCCGGAACTGACCATTGAACAAACTGTTTTCTCAGCAAACAGGTCTACAATGAGCTTTTCTATAGAAATCCTATGCTGCTGTTTTTTGTTCTTTGGGTAACGCGAGGTAAGTCTATCGATAATAATGGTATTATGACCGGCGTAACGCATTATATCATCTGCTGATGGAGAGATGAGTACAGACAAGTTTTTATCCTGTAAGCGATAAAAGAAATTATCCATCAATATGTGTTCCACCATCACGAATATTGTGTTCTTTGCCAACAGATGGAGAACGAACTCGTTAAGCTGAGTTATCTCCCAGGCAATAAAATCGGCAAGTGGGAACTCTTCGGTTAAAAATGATTCTACATCCAAAAAGGCATCGCTTGGAAAGTCATGAGTATAAACCCTTCTTACTTCCCCCTGTTTCGTTCTTATATATACATTTTCTCCGACACCCTCGGCACAATGGCTGTTTAACAACCTTGAGAAATGCCGATCAAATGAGTTGGTATTGTAATCAGGATATGTTTGCAAAATGGCATCCAGGACATCTTGCCTCGAAAATGTGTCGTTTGTGATACTATCTAAGACATCTGCATACTTGAAATCTACCACCTCCATACCAATATCACTATATCATATCGAGCGAAAAGAGTAAAGTGCATTTAGCATATTTTTTCTCAATAATGCTAAATGCACACTTGTCGTCGATGCAATCAACTATATATTACAGTTGCAACGCAATCGCACTATGCGACAGGCGAAATCAGAACTGATCGGAGGTTTGCTGCTTTTTCCTTCAAACAAGAAATCAAATTTCCTTTGCCGAGCAAAGTCATTTAATCAAGCGTTTCAACGAGGTCGGAGATTGAACTCCCACCTGCTGATCAGTTTTGTACCCCCACTTTCACTTCGTTTAGAAGAAGGGGACATCTTGACCGAGTTATAAGCTCTCCTGGACTGCTTTGTCTTTTTCATCTCGTTGCTCAACGCTCCACGATTTTAGCTAAGCTAAAAGCTTCCTGCTACCTCTGCTTCATTAATATCAACCCATAAGTTATAGCGTTTTGTGGTAAATACTAAGACGCAATAGTTAGGGTCTTCCAGCCCGCCATTTGGATAATACTCTTCCAGCCCCTGATACCAAGTTTCCTTTTTCGTATCTCTGTCGGTTACTACTTCTATATCTCCTACAAGGGTAATATTGTAGTAGGCACCACCTTCATAGTCGTCATCGAATATGCAAATAGATGCACGGCTGTTTTCTTTTGCGCGTTTTGCTTTGTTTGAGTCAAGCTGAGCTGCAAAAGTAATTTGGCGGATACCATCGGCTTTAGAAATAGAAAGTGTTGACGTAGTTGGGTACCCTTCGTTATCCAGTAACGACAAAGCAACACCTACTCCCATATTCTCCGCCGCTGTTTTGCTTTTTATGATTTCTTCTGCTTTAGCGATTGTTTTTTTACTCATGGTATATCCATCCTTTAATTTTTGATAAAATCATTCTAACACGACAAACAAGACGACTGAATGTCGTGTTTTTAAAAATATAGCATATGCTTGCGCTTATCGTTCCTTGATCGTTACGTGTACACTGTCCCCAGGCTGTTTGCCTATCTTATTGCGTATATCTTTGAGTATACCGATAACATAGCATATTGAACCGTCTGCGTTTTTTACGCCCATATTGACAACGCTTCCGTCATATGGTTCGCCGTCAAAAGTAGCGTGGACTTTCGCTCTCCCTTTTCCGAACTCCGCTCGAACATCAAACGGAAAAGGCACATAAGCACCACCTCTGCCGGAAGCGGATGATTGGATGACCGCGTCATATTCATAGATTTTCTCGTTCATTTTTTCTCCTCGCAAAAAACATCACTTGGCTTTAAACTACGTTAAGTAAATACATCATAAGACAAACTGTGATACACATTATATCACAGTTTAATTTGCACTTTTACATAAAAAAGTATAGTATCCGTGCTATGGGATTATTTAGCATCAACGATAATATCTGTTATAGTCTTGACAATTACCGGAAAAAGCTATAGCTTCTTCATAGGAGATTGAAGTTGAAGCTATAAAGGAGATGTGAATTGTATGGATTTTTCAAGAGTTACTCATTTTTTGGATTCATTAAAAGACATCGGGATCCCCGGTGCAGACCTGGCGATTTTTATCAAAGGCAAAGAGGTCTACCGTCATCAAACAGGTGTTGCCGATATTGACACTCAGACCCCGATAATGCCGGACACATTGTACCCTATTTACTCTATGACAAAAGTAGTAACATGTGTCTCTGCTCTGCGTCTTTTTGAGGAAGGACTCTTTTTACTGACTGATCCCGTTTCTGAATATTTGCCCGAGTTTAAAAACATGCAAGTCCGTCATGTCAGGGATAATGGCGAGGTTTATATAGAGCCGGCAAGAAATCCTATCCGAATCGTGGACTTATTTACCATGTCATCCGGGCTTACATATGACAAAACACCCGCACTCGAAAGGATGGGCAAAAGGAAAAAAGGAAACTACTCGCTAGCGGAGTTTTCCACTGCGATATCCAAAGACCCATTGTACTTTGAGCCGGGCACACATTGGCATTACGGCTTCAGCCACGACGTTCTTGGCTATTTGATTGAAGTGCTTTCCGGTAAGTCTCTGGGTGAGTACTTTGATGAAAACATCTTTTCCCCGCTTGGTATGACGGATACGTTCTTCAAGTTACCGGAAGAAAAAGAATCGCGTTTAGTAAAGTGCTACTCATATAATGAGAAAACTAAAAAGTATTCAGCTCCGGAAACACTACCTATACGCTATGATCTTGACAATAAATACGAAAGCCCCGGAGCGGGCCTCATATCCACTGTGGATGATTATGCAAAATTTGCCAATACTCTATGTGCCACTGTCGCGTGTGCGTGTGGCAGCAGCGCAGGTGGTGCAATTACAGGCAGTAAAGGTTGGGCAAGCAGCGTAGGCAAACATCCACTCTTAAGCAAAGCCACTATTGAACTCATGCGGACTAACCACCTCGACGAAGCCCGGATGTGTGACTATAACTGGCTACATCACAGTGGCTACGGCTACGGTCTTGGCGTTCGAACAATGGTTGACAAAGCAAGCGGAGGCAGTAACAGCAGCATCGGCGAGTTTGGCTGGTCCGGTCTTGCGGGCACCTTCGTGCTGATGGATCCGGCTCTGGATTTGACATATGTATACGCACAGCAATTAGCACCGAGCAAGGAGGAATACGTTGCACCCCGACTCCGCAATATAATATACGGATGCCTTCAGTTCCTATCACGGGGAAGCAAACTCTCCGTTAAAGCATCAGTTCACCGCTAAGGCACTAAAACTCCGCAAGTTGAATCTAGCACAAGTTGAATCTACCGCAGCTTGAACCTCTTAGGCGCAAGCTTTCGCAGGAGCACAATACCTACTCCAAAGTATAAGAAAGTCGCAATAACGATGATTGCCGAGTAAAGGTAAAAATCGAACCTGGCATAAAAATTGAACCATGCAATAGCGTATATAGCATAGTTTATGATCGTGTAAACTATGCTTTTTCCTTTTCCGGCTTCATCGTATGGCTGTATGACATAATACAGAAACAGATCATTAAAAGCGAAGAAAACACCTATAGCCGTCAGCAGTACAAAGAAAACACCCGCATGCAAGTAATCCATATCCCCAAAAACAAGACCAAGCGTTGAAACAACAGAGAAATACATAATCGTCGTAATTACAATATTATAACGTAAAATCGCTTTGAGCCGCGCTTTAAATGACGCAAAAATCGTTTCACTTGTCCGATAGTACGGGTAATGCAGCATATGGATATCGCAGTTTGTAAATACAGAAGCTGTTGCTATCCTTCCCATCGAAGCAATATAGATGATAAAGAAGAACACAGGTGCCAGATAAAAAAAGTCACTTAGCAGAGTATCCCCAAAACCAAGCATATCAGCAATAGAATACATGCCGAACGCAGATCCAAACAATGTGAGTAAAACTGCGGCTGCAGGCAACGCTGCGAATATCAAACACCGTATAAGCAGCTTCTTTCTGAAATACATGCTGTGCCTGTCGAAAAAAATCGCATTCAGGTACTCGAAACCCTTTTTATGGTCATACTTATCCTTATCAAGCTGCAGATCTTCTGTTTGAAGGTTCTTGCTCCATTTTTTTGCGTCTACAAAGTCCAGTGTATTTCCGCCTGCCTGGTACGCTGCATATTTATTCAACTGGTAATTGTACCTTTGTATCTTTTCTATCAGCATTTTCCTGTAAAGTGGAAAGTCTCTGATATATAACCATGCAAAAAAGCCTATTGGCAGTGAAACCAGAGCAACGATGGGGTTTATCATCAACGCAACAACCAAATCTGTCATATTCGTGTAAACGGGACCGAGAACTACAACAGCAAGTAAAATCGCTAACCCCGGATAAGCCAGCGGATAACGTCCGAAATGATAACGAAACTTTTTGTACATCGCCAGATTTATCACATCGCCAACCATTCGGATCGCTGTAAACAAAATTAGCGCTGTCAAAACACCCCAGATAGGTAATCGTGCAATCAAAAAGGCAATGATAAGAAACGGCACATATAAAACGAAGTTTGATATTCGATCTATAACGATTCGGGATTTTCCGTACAGAGCAGGATCCGCGCGTAAATAGTTTAGCATGATCTCATCATTTTTGATGCCGTCGTAATCGATGATGTTCGACTGCGCAGGACTGCCAATGAAGCTGATGATAAACCACGCAAAGAGTATATAGTGAGCAACACTAGTCGCAGTCATTCCATTAAACCATGAATCAGCCGCAAATAAACCGGCAAACCCGCCATATACATTGACCTGGTTCACAAACACTCCGACCACAACCAGAAACAACATGTACATTATGTGCATCATGAGTTTTTTCGACGCAACAAAAAGAGTACCTAAAACTGTTAAAACTGCTTTGAGTACATGATCTCCATACACACTTTGCGGAATCACTTTTTTCAGTACAGGCAACCGTCTCAAAAAGTGCAGTAGACGATTGGCTGCCATGGTATATCGCACTCTAAAAGAGAGCAGAGTCAGTTCAAGCATCGGCATTCTCCTCGGTGAGCATTTCCACGATTTGTTTCTCAAAATCCTTATCATGGAGTTTGCTTGAATCCAAAGCCGACAGCTTCCCGTTATGTAGGATGACTATCTCGTCGCATAGATCTTGCGCAAGCTCAAGAATATGGGTTGAAAATATGATGATATGATCATTTTTTAGCGACTTGATCAGGTTCTTTATCTGCAAAGCAACTACAACATCAAACGAAGTAAGCGGCTCATCGAGTAAAATCACAGGTGGTTGCAGTATCAAAAAAGCAAGTAACTGCACCTTATTTTGCATACCGTGCGAATATTCCTTGATAAGCTTATGACAGTCGTCAGGCTGAAAATCGACTGTAGAAAACTCATGTTGAATGTCGATAGGTCTGCCTATTTTATCTTTGTTTATATCGATAAAATATTTGAGAAACTCATACCCCGTCATAAACTCCGGCAAATGCGGTTCGGTAAACACAAAGCCAATATCGTCAACAGTCGTCTGGCGTGGTGCATTACCGTTTTCCTCGATAGTCACCTCACCGCCATCGAGCGGAATGTTCTCCGTAAGGCAGTTGAACATGGTTGTTTTTCCTGCGCCGTTTCTGCCCAAAAGCCCGTATATCTTCCCCTTCTCAAATGTGTACGAAGCCCCTGTCAAAACAGGCTTTGTATCATAACTTTTCTCCAGATTTATTACGTTTAGTTTCATCAATTTCTCCCTCAATATTCTTAACACAATAGCACCTAATTATACCCACATAAGAAATATTACGCAACGTGTAATATATACAAAAAAACGAGGGTTTGACTCATTATCAAACCCTCGTCATGTGTTTTTTAATGCGTTAGCTTGGCTTTCTGACATTGAATATGACCTGGAGATCACCTTCACGCCAGTCTGAGAACTCGATCACATATTCACCGTCGCCATCATATAGGATGTAAATTCTTCCTTGTAGGGAAGCGCCCGGTCTTATATCTCCGGATCTCAAAACGTTATCATCATCAGTGTAGAATGAAATGTTTTCCAGCTCGATGCCGTTTGATCCGTAAAGTTTGACGTTCCAGCCGAGACTGTTGGCTGAATCACCAACATTTGTCACTGTAACAGGTAGCATGAGTACGTCTCTTCCATTCAGGTCTGACCAGCGCGCATCGATCACTCCCCACTCGGCATCATCGATTATTCTGATTTCCAGATCATCAAATACAAATGTCTCTCCTAAAGCAAACTCTGTTTGAATCTCCGGCAAATCATCAGGACCTAGCGTAACCGGCAGACGGACACTCAAGTCATCCAAGAGACTCCAATCGTTGAAGTGAAGAGTATAATCACCATCTCCGACATATAAAACATGAAGAAATCCCATTGCACTTGCCCCCGGTAAGAGATCGCTGGCTCTTGTAATATCTTCTTCATCAATATCCCATACGATACTCTCCAATGCTTGTCCATTCGGACCGAAGATATCAAAGCCGAACGGGAAACCTCTTGCTTCATCAGATGTATTGCGTAAACTCACAGGTAAGAAGAAGTAGGGCTGACCATCATTGTCTGACCAGCTTTTTCGAATATGACCCCACGATAAATCATTGATGAATGTAACTTCTAACCCGTTGACGTCAAGCATTTCACCCATTTCGAATTCTGTTTTCGTTTGAGGAACAGCAGCAAAATTAAACGTAAGGTCGAACTTTACTTCGACTGAATCTGTATGGTTGTCGAACATAATGATATGCTCACCATCACTGTCGTACATTACGTAAATATTGCCCTCTTTTGTTATATCCGGCTGTATGTTGCCTATCGTGAAAATGCTTTCCTCTTCAAAAGCAAATTCGATTTCAAAGCTGTTTGAAGCGTTCGTCAGACTGACTCCTTCAGGTGAGAACACTGTAACTTCAAACATATTCAAGCCATTGGCTGTCTCGCCGATGTTTTTGACGGTTGTCGGGATATAAAAGACATATGCGCCGTCATTGTCGGAATGTCTGCTTCTGAATTGCGTGAATCCAATATTTCTTGATAGTGTGATTTCCAGACCGTTATACTCAAACGGTTTGCCCAGTGATAGCTCACCGGCGCTCTCCTCTTCGGGAGCAGACGACCCTTCCCCGCAAGCTGCGAGTAAGAGCATCGCACAAAGGATTATTGCTGCTAATGTGTTTAACTTTTTCATTTCTTTCTCCTATATTAAAATTTATTTTTTAGACTTGGCATTGCGTTATTGCATTTGTCAAGTGCTATACTACTAACACGCATCAAAGCTAATAAAAGTTTCACAGCTTTTAAAATTATTTAAAATTAATCGTTTGAAACGAACTTTCGGGATGATACAGCAAGAAATTAAGCGAATGGCGAAAGTCATCTGAGTCATTTCCGAAAGCCAAAGCACGCCCCAAAATATGTGCTGCCGTATATTGACGCCAGCAAGTGTATATCTCAGCAGCATTTTCCGCAGCGGCTTGTAAATACTCCCACGCAACATCTTCTTGTAAATACCCGGCTGCAACTCCGTATCGTGCAATTATAGCTACTCTACCGTAGTCCCATGCTGCAAGAGTAGGAAGATCCAGGAGTTCTTCCTCGGTAAAGCCGAGAAAGTTTATTAGCATTTCTTTTGCTCCAATATAAGCGTCTAGCCCGTTATTTATACGTTCTGTAGCTTGCATGTAGACGAGCAACTGAAAAATTTCTTCACGATCTTCTTCATCAGCTTCCAGGAGTTCCATCATACTCTCAAGCTCAAGTTCCATTCGTTCGACTCTTCTCTCGGCACTGCTGAACACATTATCCAGCCCTCTTGGTTCAATCCCCAGAAGATACATAGTAACTCCATCTAAATGCTCAAAACTATCGGTCAATACAAGAGTACGGTATATATCATCCGCAACTGGGGATTGCCCGTTTGCTGTCGACAGTTGCTCCAACTGTGTCATTGCACTTTCGCGGTCCTCAACACCCCAGAAATCCCGTAAAATCATCGCGGCTTGATTCCCCGAATCCCCCATTGCAAACACGCGGATCGACTCCCTGTTATTCGTTAAAACATATGCACCAAAAGCAAGATACCGTTCCTGTTCTGTCGTCACAGCATGCTCCGCTTCAAACTCTCGCATCGCTCTCGATGTCAATGCACGAGTAACGTGTGAATCCAGTGGTTGTGGCACGAACCCAGCAGGATCCTCTTCCTCCGGCTCTTCCGGAATCGGCTCCTCTTCAACCACATCCGGTACCGCTTCGATAATCGGTGCTGTTTCCTCAACTTCTTCCGGCACACCGGTCTTTGATAGCAGTTTTTCTTCTGAATCAGCACTATCGTCAGCGCAAGCAACAAGCAACATTACAGCTAGCAATGCCGCCAACAACTTTGGAAATTTCTTCATCATACTCGATCCTTTCAAAAATGATTATTATTGATGAAAGTATTCTTTCATCTTATATATAACACGAACCGTGTCAAAAGAAAGTTGCATCAAACTAAAAAATAATGCACAAATTATTTTTACCACACTCTTAGTCATCCTAAAAGTGTGGCAATATTTGGCGTTATTGAAACT
>Ga0123355_10015037_pt1 | contig 12140 bp, 7 predicted proteins | sample TergutEmb28metaG_3_FD_89872 | JGI IMG/M metagenome (GOLD analysis project Ga0123355, IMG submission 89872) | Embiratermes neotenicus P1 segment gut microbial communities from Petit-Saut dam, French Guiana - Emb289 P1 | ecosystem: Host-associated > Arthropoda: Insects > Digestive system > Gut ... | reverse complement strand
TTTCTGTATATTTAAGGAATAAATATTACCAAGACCTTTTTCAAATTTATATACATCTTTCTCCTCTTTATCTTTTTTTGTCGCACCCCCCAAGATCTTTTTTTTTTTTTTTTTTTTTTTTTTTGTTTTGCATAAAATTTTCAGAATTTTATGCCATGTTAATGGAAGGTCCGTTTTGTATAGACCAAAGGTCTCCAAGGTTCGGTCCAGCAGGCCGCTTGCGACCCGCCATTCTGTATTATGCGACCCGTGGCCACAATTCTAAATTATGGATTTACTGTAAAATTTGACACAATAATTAGGCGGTTAGATATAACGTATTGAGGCTTGAAACTAATTGACGAAGGCGACTAGGAAGACCTTTGAAGATACTAATAGACGAGGCCGAAACAGGTCTATCAAGGCGTAACTCGTGACGGACGATGAAGATGATGATGATTATGATGATATACCACTTATTGTTACTTTTCCACTTGCGGTCCGCGAACCAGCCCACAATAACCTGTGTGGCCTTTTGTTATAAAATGTTTGGACGCTCGTGCGTAGATTAAATTTTCAGGAAGGGGACGTGTGAATCCACACCAGACAGTGCGTGTCACACGGAGCGGCACTGGGGTCTGTTGAATGTTTACACTGGAAACCAGATTCACTTACCGAATTATCACCTCTACGTATAAGGTATGTGGTTACTTCACATGACTGGACAAGGTCCACCCTTTGGGAAAGTTCTTAGAATCGTAAACACAGAGCCTGAGAAACCAAGAAGAAAACGAAGAGGAGACAATAACAAATTTCTTTGTAGAGTAACTTGAAAGGCCGAAATTTGAGCATGGGACCTGCTGAAAATGAAGGAAAGTTGCTACCAACTTGACCGACGTAGAAATATGGCATATGGCTAACTAGTGGCATCGTGCTTTCTGACCATTCTTCTAAATGCTAAAGTTGACACAGGTTTAACTTGAGGAGGGTGTGGCAAGGAGGGGGGGGGGGGCGAGTACCCCTCCAATTTTTTCCTACCCAAGAATAGGACTATTTTTCGGCTTCTGTGTTCGAGGAGGGAAATGAAAATTGGGTTGGCAGTGGCAGAAATGGGTGTATGTATGTATTTGACAGAAGCCATCCCGTAGTGCAATAACAATTGTATTATATATTATATACCGTCAGTACACAACAACATCAATATAGTAATATAATGTATGCAATAGGTTACACTGTGGCTACATGTTTCGACCGTAAACGGTCATCCTTAAACAAAATGTTCTTTATTGGCCTGATGACGACCGTTTATGGTCGAAACATGTAGCCACAGTGTAACATATTGCATACATTATATTACTATATTGATGTTGTTGTGAACTGACGGTATATAATATATTATGCTTATGTATGTACGTTTAAGGACTGGCTCAAACCAATCTTCTTCTTCCTTCTAACTTGACTTTTTCGTAAGTTAAATTCTCGGATACCCATAGTTGATTTAGCCCCCACCTCCCTCCCTCCTGTTTCGCCTGTGATAATTGTATCAGTCTGCACATTACCTTATCGGGTTTTACTAAAAAATTAACGAATCCATAATTGCAAACACGTGCACCTGACCGCCATGACAGCACCGTCCAGGCTGGAGCGCTCAGATTTAAATGACACGTCGGCAGAGCTCTAGAATGTTTGATGTTTAATGAACCGTGCATCATTGTGATAACTGAAGAATAAGGTTGGAGTAGTGTCCGGGCTGCAGCCCGGACACTACTCCAGCTTAACAGCACCTAACCTCCAACATACAGCAAACCAAGAATGAAACGACCAATCAACATCATAGTCGCAAGCTCCTGATGATGGGCATAGTAGTGCCCGAAACATGTTGAGCCTATAAGAAGTACAATAAAATAATTAGTGGCATCTAGTTGGTTTTTTATACTTCAGTTATCTCTAGAAAATATGTTTAAGTACACTGGCCACTTAACAAAATCCACAATAGACCATATTCTTTAACGTACAATAAAAGATGATCTTTCCATCCGCCTCTGACAGAATTACTATCCCTTAATACGTAATAAAGAATGGGGCATATCCTCATCGATTCTTTAGCAATGTCAGCCACCGAATTCAAATCTAAGACAGCAGTTAACGTAAGTATAAGAGTGCAGGTCGTGAAGTTCTTTTTGCCTTTTTAGTATATCGCAGATTCTACCGTTAAGCTTCCTGGATATTGTTCTCCGAAATATTACCGATCCCAGCAATAGCAACGGCGAAGATAAAAAATAGCTTCGTAATGATAATAATAACAATAATAACATATTACAAACAACATTGCCTTTAACAACATAGAAGCTGTGAGAATTCCCACAGATGCCACAGACGGAGAACAAAATCTGGAAATAACAGACATTACGAGGATGCTTATCGTTTGACACCATAGAACCCAGCAATAGAGCCAAACAAATCCACCACAAGATCGCACTTAAATACAAATTACAGACATGATATTTACAGAGTAACAAATACGAATAATTACATCAAACCTTCATGATACACGAATATGCACTTTTCAACCTTTTGTACTGATAAACTCTGAGAAGACAATAAATCATCCCAAATCATATGTGGGTGTAAGAATATAAGATTTCTTTAAACAACAATAACAACAACAACAACAACAACCGTGACAGCGACGGCGACGATAACCTGCTACACTTAAGAAAAAGTTACATAATGTAGCACAAAAATCGAGTCTACATAATTCCAGTTTTTCGTCTTTGGAGTCACTCTGAAGAAATGCCAAAGCACCATCAACCGTGCACAAATACCAAACAAAAGACACTCATCCGCAGTGGCAACTGATACTAGAAACCTGTTTACAGTCCGTAAAGCTTTTAGAATATAATATTCCGTTCAGAAGAAAGTACCTATTTTTTGCAGAGAACTGTTTCGACATAGTTTCACATAATCTGATTGTATATTAGACATACAAGTTATAACAATTATTCTAATTATTTACGTGTTTCTGATTCGAACCATTTTCACCCTACGCTACAGTACAATTATAAATTATTTCTCCACCACGCTACTGAATAAGTTGTTGAAGATCAGGACTTAAATTTTCATTTCTCACGAGCAATTTCTTATCCCATTCCGTGCTCTATGGCCTCTTCAGTTGAAGAAAGTCGTTGAGTAACGTAAGAATCAATTTACCATCTTGCGGAATCATGATGCCGTTACTGTTACTGCTACTATTTGCTGCTACTGCTGCTGTTGCCACTGCTGCTTTACGAGGTTTCAAAACAATACTTGCTCTTGAGGTTAGGTCAGCCCCACGTCCAATCCCCTACCTGGAGGGTCAGGGTTTTCGTTTTTGTCTGGTTTGTCGCCTTTGACCTGTCTGGCATGGGACCACTACCACTGGCGTAGATCTTAGGGTTCAGAGATTCATAGATTAGCTACAATTTCTCGCTTTCGAGTGGTTAGCACATCAAGTGTTTCCCACTAGTAGGTCTGGGGTTATTTCGGCTTTTCTCGTTCCTTGAGATAAATACCAAGTTAGTACTCGTAGCTCGAAATTGGCTAAGGCCATTTCCTTCTACACCATTTTCATATCACTTTTTTTAGTAATCTCTACCAGCTGACATTATACATTCTGAACTACCGACAATTTTGTTAAACTACCACAAGTAAACGGACATTAAAGAGACCTGAATGAGGTTCAAGTATCTCTGTTCTGTCGTGATTCTCCTTGGACATGATTCTATCACTTCAGACAATGGCCGTGAATGACGCTAGCAAAGACACACACACGGACAGACTGGCTGATGAGAGATAACGGGTGAGGCTGGACAGGTTGTGCTGTGTGATCACAGAACGACGGCTAACCGCCTACATCACTCACCGAACTGACGGTACGCCGTGACGGTGGGACAAGCTCACCAGATGTGAAAAACGTCCTCACCAGAAACAGAGGACAGTACGAGGGGTGGTACTGCGACAATTTTCTAACTCGTTCTTCTGCAGCTCATTCCAAGAAAGACGCTATGTATGCTGTTGCTAATCTGGTTTCAGGTTTCTCTGGTTTGATACTTGCTGAGTAGCTGTCCCCATTAATTTAACTAGTGAAGCATACGTAAGTCGGCTTTGTACTTACTGACTTAGATTCTTTTTTGCGAAGGATGTTTAGGATGTTATCTTGTTAACCTTAAAGTGTATGTTAGTTACATATCTGTGACTGTTTCTTCAGACTTCAGAGAAGTTATTTAATTCTTCTAACGTAGATAAATCTCTTTTGGAATGTGGTGGCGTCGGGTCTGGTAGATATTTTATAATGCTTCGGAGGAAGATTTTGTCTCAGTTCTAGGGGTGTTTACACAGAGTTGCAGACGTGTTTACTTCAAATTCACTTTTTATTCTATTTACGATAACCATTGTAATCAAGGCCAGGTGTAGGCATTGACACGTCCATACCATAAATTCACGTTTCTGCCGCGTATGCAACAAAAATTGAAATACAAATTTGTTTCTACACCTAAAACACCATACCATGAAGAGGTGTTGGGTACACGAAGGAAATGCGCCTTGCGTGGTCAACATCACGCTCCGGTCACACTACCTCTGAAGAAAGAGTGTCTTCTACCTATTAGATAAGAGGTTATATAGAACTCAATACCAGTGTGTGTGTAAATTCGGGAAGAGAAAATGAACATTAAAGACGCTGCGATGCATCGAAACACCACTGAGCACTGCCAATTGACTTAATGAGACACGCCAGTTCGACTTAAAACGTTACAGTAACAAACTATAGTATTTCTTGAACTGAATTATAGTTTCTCCCTTTGAAACACAAAACTAATCTGCATGATGCTCGTATACACAAATTAGGTTCGTGTCCCAAAGTTAACACAATGCTTTCCCATTAGACAGACCAATTGTCGAATGACGTAGAACGAAATATCGGTGTGTTCTGTGCGGATAATAGGGACGCAAAAAGATACTCTGTGGACAAAATACAGAGTATTTAGTTTTAAACCTGTCAGTATACATATTAACTACTATTGGCTTCTAGGTTTCCACTTTTAATTTGCACTCTCCCGCTGGGCGCCCAGAGTACCTCGCTATTGTCTGGAATGTGACAGTACGGTCACTGTGCACCGTGGTGCAAAATACGCTGCACAGACATACACATGACAAGACCAGAAGGCAAATTTCCATCTATGCCTAAGTTGAACTTCATGATGTAGTAAAGTAAAAGGCATTTTATGAAAGCAGGGTATAATGTTTATTTATATTGTTGTTATTTGAGATTCAGAGGACCGTGCATCGTGATATATTCTTATAATAAAAGACAACGAGATGTACTATTTCTCAACTTTATTTGGTAAAGAACTCTACATATTTCGAACAGATTTACTGTCCATCATCAGGAGTCTTAATACCCTATTCACAGCAGCAGGCATTTCTCATGCAACGTAGTAGTTATCTTGCTAGCGTAACATAACTAACATGAGAAATACCTGCTGCTGTGAATAGGGTATTAAGACTCCTGATTATGGACAGTAAATCTGTTCGAAATATGTAGAGTTCGTTACCAAATAAAGTTGAGAAATAGTGCATCTCGTTGGCTATTGTAAGAATTGTTGTTGTTGTTGTTGTTGTTGTTGGCAGGAGTAGTAGGCCCTACTTGTTATAGTGGTTGTAGTAATAATTAACGTCTCATTAATTACTGCAATCGGTTATAGGAATGTTCTGATAATTCTGCTTCTTAGTGATTGATAGTTTTAGTGATTATGATCATGATTATGACGAAGAAGAAGGTGACAGAAAGAACAACAGTGACTAATTGCATGGAAATTAAATCCTTGGTATGTAATTACCCGCCATGTTATAGACAAAACGAACTATTGATTTCAAAAAGTAACTTCGTACTAGAAGCTTAGTGACAGCGCCTAAAATGCTGTGTTAGAAACCGAAAGCCTAACATCACTAATGCCAACCGACGCAGTTAGACATGTCCCCAGAGCGGTTCCATTCACCTCCTATCCTTGCGATCAGTATTCCTAAAAGTTTTTTTTAATTTTGTTTTCTGTTCCACACGTGAGGGTTTCATGTGGAATTTCCGCACAAAAAATACAGGTTCATTCCTTGTTACACTACTGTATTTTACCTTTTATTATACTCCCAGCTCTCATATTCCTTACTATACAAAATGATTTTTATACTAGGTACAACACAAAGTTCCCTCTTACGTATGTACATGATTTTTTTCTCTTTCTTAAGTAAAAAAAATATTGATACTTAACTGTTGTATAACACTATGGCAACAGGACCCGAGATATATCACCACTAACAACCAAACCAACCACTGGATTGAATTCTGTGCTAGATCCTATTAGCAGCAACATAGTCAATAGTAATAATAATAATAATAATAATAATAATTATTATTATTATTATTATTATTATTGTACTTATTATTATAGTATAAGTATACACCAGCCAATGTACTGGAGAATGAAAATTCAAGCTGTACTGGAATCGCAGCATACTTACGGACAAAATAATACCTTTTAATCGACCTGACATAACTTTTATGAATAAGAAAACAAAGAACACCTTTTTTGATAGACATAGCTGTTCCAAATACACATAATCTCGCCAAAACAATAACCGACAAACAAAAGAAGTTCCAAGAACTGGCGAATGAAATATGTGCTATGTGGAAGCAAAAGGCAGCGCAAGTGATCCCGATAGTAATATCATCTACGGGAGTAATTCCAAAGTCACTATCACAAAGTCTAACAAGACTTAACTTGCACGCGAATACATATATATATATATAAATATATATATATATTTAACTGCAAAAATCTGTAATTCTTGGCACATGTTCAATTGTAAGAAACTTTTTAAACTACAAATAAGACCACCGAGCCTAATCCTGTTGATTGCTACAACACAGGATAGGTGAATATTTCACAGCCAAAGCTGAGAAGTGAGAAATTCGATGATGATGATGATGATGATGATAATAATAATAATAATAAACATGGAAAGGACGACATAAAGGAATACAGAGAATAATCATACTGGGCACTGCACACGTATTTCGAAAAGTACTAATGTCAAAGTACAAATATTCAGCATGAGATGTAACACAACATGTACCATAAATTGTCAAATACCGAATATGTGCAACACTCTGTACCCCATATAAATGCAAATACCACGAATAAAGGTGAAAACAAATAATAATAGTAGTAATAATAATAATAATAACACTCTCCACTTCCCCGTCTCCGAAACGGGCAGATCTAATCGCAGCACGCCCGCTATGTCACGGTGCTCTCGGCGTCCAGAATTGCTGGCATGCCTGTCAGAGCGTGTCGTACTGTCTGCAAGTGTGCCGTGACGCGGGATGTTGCGGGCGTGGGAAAGATAGAGTGTCTTACTTGAACCAAAGGAGCAAATGACCCTGGTTCCTTTTATGGTGCAGTTTCAACAAACGACCAACGAAATAACGTGTAAACATTTAACTCAGTAATTATAAATGCAAGGGTGTCACAGCTCATGAATAAACGGTCAAGTGTTCAGAAGTGGGTTAGAGAAACACTGCGAAATGTGATGGGGAGTAGATGGAATGTTGGTTTTAGTATGAATATCGGGCAAACATGGCGTAAAAATGCCAAACTCTTTCCAGCAACGTGCGGTCTTGAGTGTCTTATCACTTAAGCAGGCTTAATTTTTTATAATTATGCGAATTGTATATAATTTTTAATTACCGTATATTCTCGAATCTAATCGGCACTTTTTTACAGTTTCAGAGGACTAAAAAATCAGATACGGATTAGAATCGCGTTCGGATTAGATTCGCTGTCGTAAGCTGGATTTTGGAAAAATGATAAAGCCGCTGTACGTGCCGTAAGAACAATACAATACAATAATTTATTATTTTATATTATTTATAATATTATATAATATTTATAATTTATTATTCGTCAGACTCGCCGTCATCCGTCACCCAGTCACTATCATCTGTGTGCTGAACTCCCGTCTTCATGTACCTGGCTGGCAACACGCTGACCGACTTTCTTTAGGTGCTTTTGCAAAATTTCGGAAAGCGGCTATTGGCTTCGTCTTGTCTGTCTCTCCGTACATCTGTCTGTCTCTCCGTCTGTCCGTCCGTATGAAACAACTCGGCTCCCACCGGGTGGATTTTCATGAAATTTGATATTTGAGTTATTTTCGAAGATCTGTCTGGAAAATTGAAGTGTCATTATAATCTGAGAATGATGACATGTACTTTGCATGGAGACCTATACACATTTATATGTGAACTCTTGTCAAAATGAGAAATGTTTCGGACAAAATTATATAGATGATCAAAACACGCATTATACATTCAATAATTTTTTAATCATAAATCGTGCTGTTTATGGGATAATGCTGGGAAATACGGTAGAGTCAGACATGCTAAAGGTGACAATATAATGTGGTGCAGGAAAGATGCGATTTGCATGCCGGCTAACGAAGACAAGGATACAGACACCTACTCGTAATAATATAATATAATATAATATAATATAATATAATATAATATAATATAATATAATATAATATAATATAATATAATATAATATAATATAACATTACATTTAATATAATAAAATAATAATTGCTTCATACCTGACTAATTCCGCTTTCTCAAGTAAAATGCTGTACTGCAACATTTACAACTGAGAAACTGCTCAACAACATGTCTATCATTACGCTCTGTTCAGCAAAATTGTACACCTAAAGACAGCCATCAGCAAACGAACATTCTTTTGTTTCAATGTAATATTGAGCACCTTACATGAAAACCTACGTACGTTATACTGTTGCCGTCGGCCTACGTGTGCCATAAAAGCATTGTTATGCAGCACTCAACATTTTTAGATATTTGACAGCGACACATAGCTCAACAACACACACAGAACGCATTGTTGTGTTGCCACTGTAAAAATGATTATGGTAACGACCCACAGTGTTACTTTGTACGTACTTTGTCTACCTTATTTATACTAAGATCGGCGGCGATATTTGGGATGGGACCCGTAACCTTCCGAATTATAGGCCAGTACATGACCCACACTGCAGTCGTGACGTCCGACTAGCAACCCGCTGGTCCAGTGTGGTCTGCCTGACCGAGGGAGGCGGCTCAACTGATAGTTTTAGCAAAAGTTGTTTTAAACAATTAGCTAGTAGACATGAACTAGTAGGCCAGTAAACGCTAACCATCTGCTTGCCTTTTGTGTATAACTGCTAAAACAGCTAACATACTGTATTACAGTTTCCTACAATCGGAAAATTCCCGCGAACCGCACATTAAATAAAATTGTGATTCTAAAATTCATTATCAAAAAAATTGGAGGCTTGTCTACTGAAGCATGTCGACCATAGAATTGAGCCTGCAAACAACCTTGGATTATAAGTAGGCTTTATCTGTTTTGCGTTTGATAGGCTTAGGCCTGCACCTAAAAAAAAAAAAAAACTTCTTATGGACTAAATACACGAAAATATATATATATTTTTTGACGTTCAGGTGACCGTGCATCGTGAGAGCTTGCGAGCAGGATCAGGACGTACCGTCCTGATCCTGCTCGCAAGCTGTCAGCAAACCTGTATGACATATACCATTGCTTTGTGTACAGTGATAAACTTCTGATGATGGACAGAGAACTCTCCGAAACATGTGGAGTTTTACTCCAAAAATAAATTTGAGAAATTAGTGCATCTAGTTGCTTTTATTATGAGAACACGAAACCTAATATTCACCTTCCGAATAAAATGTATATCTGTAATATTTCTTAAAATTTATTTATTTGGATGAACCTAAAGTGTATTATTGAGTTCTTCTTTTTTATGTCCTTTATTTCAGACCTAAGAACTGCACTTCACTGATAGATTTTATCGACAAGACAAAACAAAAATCAGTCATTCACAAAAATAGTATTATAAAATAGCATAACGCAGTAATACTGTCGCGTTGTTGACGGTTAAATTCTTCCATTATTTAACGGCGATGTTTCAACTGAAAACGTATATACCGGCATATACGGTGGAGAGATAAAGACAGTGGCGTACCCTTCCGAGTTCTTAGACAGGAGAAACTGAAGAAAACAATATGAGAATTCATTCAGCATTGCTGGTAACACGGATATTAAACCCCAAGTCTGGACTGCTAAAGCTGCACGTTGCATATCTCTGCTCAATGCGTCTAACCCAAATCATTCCGATGACCTTTATTCAGGCCTCATGATATCCCGTTTATGTTCATCACATATCATACCTACATTTGTAGGTCTGTGAGACGTTCGAAACAGCTTGTATGAAAGAATGTGAATCTACTTAGAAAGCCAAGACGATACAGAGCAGCTGGTCAGTAGGAGTGGGTTTCTTCACGGGTCTTGTAAATCAAAAATGTTGATGTTTCTCTAGTGTAGCCAGGAGGAAGTGGGCCCCCTAGCTTAGACCATGTCTCCAAAGGTTCACGTATAAGTGGCAAGAGGTGCAATTGAGGCAAATTGACTTACATTATACACTGACGGGACAACAACTCGAGCAGATGGGTGTACCAGGTGTTGCGAACTGTTAAGTTACGAACCTGACTTGCAACAAATGGGACTGACATTTGGGATTTGTTGTTAATTCTAGGGCAAGTTTCCTGTACTCATGTTCTGTTCGTAAGTGAATGTACATATCTTACAAATGCTTATTCACTGACACTGTCAGTAATTACATGAACTCGATACTAACTAGCTTTACTAGCTGAAATGACTGTCCACCCTCTGTCCGACGCATCGTGTTATCCTGACATATTCCTCTAGTCACTTCCCATAGGCTCGTGTAATGTACAACACGCTGACAAACAATGAACAACGTGGGCCTATCTGTTGGAACTGGCGTGTGTCTGCGAGCCGGGGGGAAAAATATCAATCACCTTCTTTAAACATGGTGAGTAAAAACCTAATATTAACTGTCAAACACTGGACTAAAACGCCTGGACCTCGGCACAAGGCAAATCGGAATAGCGTGGAATGCTGTACAGACTGACGTCTGACGAAACGGTCTGAATGAAGAGAGATAAGAGTTGTCAGATAAAATATTATCGCTGTACCACCTATATATCCTCAGATACCTAACTCATTCACTGTTGAACATTAAACATGTCTGAGACGTTATGTCGACTGGTAATTACAGAGTCATTTCTGTCGCTGAACTGAACACAGCAACTATCACAGCATAATAATAATAATAATAATAATAATAATAATAATATAAACAGCCAACTAGATGCAACAATAACAGAATTTATTGATAATTACAATCAGTTGAACATGTTTCGGGCGATACTTATCAATAAAATCTGTTATTGTTGCATCTAGTTGGCTCTTTATATTACTGTACCAGTGATGCACGGTCACACAAACATCAAATATCATAGCATATCCAGGCGGATGAAGGCTTTCTATGCGATGGATTTACCGTGCTTGGTAAGAAAATGGAAGCAAGACTCTGGATTCTGAAAATGGGCCACAGTACTTTGAAAAGTCAACAATATTTAACAGCCGACACCATAACATCCCAGAAGATTCAGTCTTCAGCAATATCACTGTAAGAAATTCAAACCTCTAACTCGCTGTTTTTATCGGCCTAGTCAATACAATGTTGATGCTTTCTTTAGTGAGGCGTCTTGTGATTCGGTAAATTTACACCGACGCTTCGGGGAAATGTACATGCTTCCACCTTCAAGGTAGAGAATGTAACTTATCTAAACCGAAGATGGAGGCAACACGTTCCTCCGAAATGTTGGTACCGCTCTGCCAAATATCACGGTGCTACATCCCAGAAGGAACTAATTTTTATAGTCACTGCATTCGAACCACGATTCTGACACGGTTCTTACAAAGTTGCAAACAAGCTTTGTGATTAGACAGATAAATGCATTTTAAGTGACCTTAATTTGCAACGTAAAACTTTAAGTTATCTTAGTCCCTAAAGTGACCGCCTCTGTGGTCTAGTGGTCAGAGTTTCTGGCTACAGATACAGAGGTCCCGGGTTCGATCCCCGGCGCTACCAGATTTTCTGAGTAGTAGTGGGTCTGGAACGGGGTCCACTCA
>Ga0123355_10015036_pt1 | contig 12140 bp, 7 predicted proteins | sample TergutEmb28metaG_3_FD_89872 | JGI IMG/M metagenome (GOLD analysis project Ga0123355, IMG submission 89872) | Embiratermes neotenicus P1 segment gut microbial communities from Petit-Saut dam, French Guiana - Emb289 P1 | ecosystem: Host-associated > Arthropoda: Insects > Digestive system > Gut ... | reverse complement strand
CCCACAGATCCCCGTTCTCTCTGTCCTCTGTCCTCAACTGAATTTGTTGAATCCCCCCCCCCCGAACAAAATTCCTGGGTACGCCACTGATTCAGTAGAAATGTTTAGTGCCTACACGCAGGAAGTTGATTTAAAAGTTTTATAATTCTCAATTTATTTTACTTACGTTTCTGTTTCGGGCCTGATTTATGCACAGGAAATTTCAGTGTGAAGATTTGTGGAGTTATGCCTTTGCCTGGTAGTGTCAGAAACACCACCTTATGCCACACGCATACCATACTTTCTCAAAACTTCACTAAAAACTTTTTCTTCACAACACTTACAGTTCACACGCAACATTTTAGCTGCGTCACTGTCACGAACCGAGACTGACCAAATTTTGCTGAGTTCTGTTCCAGTCTACCGACTTGCGCCATCATTTCCAGTATATCTTTCGCGAGGAGGATTTGAGAGTCTCTACGTCATATTTTCTTATTTCGTCAAGGAAAGAGTAACTAAAACAGAGATATTTCAGCAGTTGTCTAAAAATGCATAAAATTCCATTGCCTAAATAAATGATGCAGTGGCTCGATGCGTCTGCTTCTTCACTCTCGCTGTCCCAAACCATTTCAGATATCCAGTTTGGGGACAGGAACCCAGCTCCCTTATGCACAGACATTGCAGAGTGCTGACTCACAAATTAATATTCAGTCCGGCTTATTATTAAGAAGTTGGAACAAGTGGTAACACACTGAAATGCCATATTATTTCAGCTGGTTTATCGCTCTAATATTTACAGATCAGACTGTTTATTTCTATATATCAAACTGCAGTTGGAATTGTAAGCCCAGCGGAGTTTGCGAATGAAGCTTTTCACTCGTAGTAAGTTAGGAGAAAATCATTATCTCATTGAACTGCCAGTAATTACCTATATTTATTTGTACGGGCGAATTTATGCATCCTGTTTATCTTGGATTTCAAACCATCCTTCTCGAATAAGGCAGAAACTGAACTGAAATGTAACACAGGCATTTGAGAAAATCTAGCATTGGCATTTTATCATACAAAGACAGGTGGTACTTAGTCCCTTTTAGCAGTAATATATCCTGGGAACATCGGAAATAAAGTGTGTTTGTGTTTTGAGTAGAGTGTCACGTACAGTAAATTATGCCGCCAAGTGACGTAGAGCGGGATACACAGCAAGAAAATTCTTATACGAAGCACGCCTTCAGGAAGAGACTTCCTGTAACAGCAAAGCTTGGCAGAGTGAATGAGGCTTCACAGTAGGATGTGTGTGGTCCAAGTGCTGGACGAGCGAAACAAGATCCAGTGCTAAAAGTTTCTTGAGAAGGAAATGAGTCAATTGCTTAGCATAAAAACAGACGAGGTTTCGAAGATTACAGGGTGGCTAGAAATTGCTATTCATGTCGTGCATATGTACATAATTGGGTAAAGTGGCCGGAGCGAGAATCTGACCACAAAACATTATATTATGTGGAGATAACGAGTGGGACTATAATTCTAAGCCTGTACATGGCTGTATGGAGCATTTAAATGGCCGCAGCGCACCCATTTGATGCGTTCGTAGGATGCCGATTTAAAAGGATCGGGTGTGTTCGTCGGATAAAGGTTAAAGCACTGGTTGTTCAACACACTTCATTTTGTTCCTTGCAAGTGCATGAAATTAAGATGACTACAATAAAGAAGAATAAGACATAACACAAGAACTGATATTAGTGCCTGTCATGTGCATTCACCTGAAGATGAAGATACTTCTCTTTCTCAGAATGACTAGTAAAGTGACAGTGTCCAAGAACAATACATTACTGCATCTGTAATCCACACGTTTGCAGTGGGTCGTAGTGGATTATGACTAAATTGGGCAACCAGTCATAATGAAGACATTACCACACATACTGTTTTCATACAACTCTTGGTGGAAGAGATAAACAAGTATTTTGCCAATCCTTCTACACATTGAATGAAAGACACACCCCACTGTCTGATATGCATATAGAGAAAGTGTACTTGTCTCTATGTGTTACTGTGCAGCTGGAAGATGATCAGGGGGACACACTTAAGATTACTGGTCCACACTAGAGTAGAATTTTATGGCCTGATATGGAAAAACTAAAAATGGCTTCTTGGCAAGTATTTCAAGGTTTTTTGAACATCACTGGGGGGGGGTTTTGGCAGTCAATCATAACCTCAACAATTTTCAAACCCTTTGGATTCACTTTAGGACAACAATTTAAGACTGTTCTTAGTAATATACAAGATATTAATAAACAATTTCATATAACAATTTATTCCCATTAGGACATTAAGAACTATGTATCGGACAAACATCGTATTCCCTTGGAGCCAAGAAAGGTTAAAGGTGCCAGGGATTGGGTCCCTGCTGTTATTCTGCCCTGACAAAGCTTATCCTACTGAATGCTGATCCCATCCTCATAGATATTGTAAAATAATAACAGCTGAAATAAGATTTTGTAGGATGTAAAGAAGGAAAACTAAACAAGAGAACAAAGTAAAAACTGTTTTTTGAAGATAAATATCTTGGAAATTAAAGTAATAAATAACAGAATAAAATAATATGGGAATGTTGTAGGCATGAATAAAACAAATGAAGATAGAATCCCAAGAAAGGCTTGAACGTGAAACTAAAAGAATAGTGCCCAGGAGAAAAACTGAGATCAAGATAAGAACAAGTTATGAAAAGCATCATGCAGAATGAAGGATGAACATTGAAGGACACCAGTTTGTAGAGAACGTATCTGGAGGAGCTTGGTTGCTGCACAATCCACATAAAAATGGAAACAGTGAATAAAGGAAACATGAACTTTCATTCATAGTCAAAATTATGAGGGGCTGGACATGTAACATGGAGAGAAAAAAATATGAACAAAATTTTTGTGAGGAATTCCTTCTGGTGACTTGAGACAGATTGTGTGTCCATTCATGATCAAGCACTCAGCAATATATTACCACAGGTTTTTTAAAATAGTATTTTAATAGTTACATCCATGCCACTGCAGTCCAGTAATTATGCATATGTATCATGCTGGGTATTGTGTATACCTGACATATATAACTGTGTTGCATTATTATATTGGGTTCAAGTACGCTGCATGCAGTGCCTATAGCATTAGAGCATCCCACAACCTGTTTGCATTCATCTCAGAATGTATTCATCATGAATATGGAAGACTGTCTGTACTAAAATTTTACAGAACTAAATTTTTGGGGTTGTTTCCTTTGGTTACAGATCCCATCATTCCAGTACACCAGAAAAGTGTTCTAGACGAGATCAATGATCCAAGTTTTGTTCCCAAGAACTTCACTTCTTCAAAGTCAGCTGCAAATGAAGTGTCTGACACATCTGTGATTGATCTGACTGTAGATGCAGTTCTTCCAGCAGTACAAGCTGCTGAAGATCCAGAGAGCATCTTCCACCCAAGTGTGAGTATCTCATGTAATCCTCCGTACAGAGTGATTTCATGTGAAAGACAGAGATCATAGCCCTATTTCTTGCTCTGTCTGTTTACATAATTATTTATTTCATGTTCTGATGACAGTTCACAAACACTCAATCTGTGCTTAGTGTTTTTTAACTAAACTAACCAATGGAACAAACTGCATGAAACAAATTCTGTGATAAGCTAATAGGCATTCAGCTAGTGAAGAAACCAATTTCCTTTTGTATGTTTAGTGCTCAGAACAGTTGAATTCAAATGTTGTTATTTTTTATTTATGCTGAAACACATTATCTTTTATCCCATTCTCCTTCCTTCTTTATAATGTGGGTCATTTCAGTTCTAGTACATGCACTTGGCCATTTTATACTTACATTTTAAATGCTGTTAGATGCAGCAACATGAAATAAATTGTACTTAACAGAATTTTTAAGCTAGACACACACCCAACTCTATCATTATGAAAGACTCAGCGTGCCTACATATGAGGTTTCAAAATAACCATTCTTCTTAATGTACAAAACTTACACCCATTTACAGTTACTTTATTCTCATACACGAGAAACATACTTAGTGCAATAACTTCAAACCCAACTGAACCAACCATGCAGGTTTCAACCGTGTTGGCCTCGTGGTGTATAAAAAATATAAGTTTGTAAGTTACTGTATATTATAGTTGAAAATAAAAAAAGTGGCCTGGAGGCACCAGACTGGTCTTCCTGCACTGTATCAGACTTGTTCGTTCCTTGTACGGTGTCCTTGATTTGCAGTCACACCAAAACTTCCATAAGAATATTACATTCCCTGGAATATATGTGTGCTCTCCACCAAATTCCTAGATAATGCATTCAAAATGAACATTAACTGGCCTGTTGCTGTCATTTTATGTACTTTAAATTGGAAGTTAAGAGAAGGAAAATTGATTTGCAGTTATAATATCCTACTTCCTGTATCTCTTACCTGTGTGCTTACTATTCTGTGGCTTCAAGGTCATGCCAGCAGAGTGGAGCTGATTTTTCCAACCGAAGCAAAGCCTGTGCAATGATGTGACTTCTGATGTTACAAGTGTCCAAACATTTTGCATGCTTATTAAATCACTGTGTTAGTTTTTCTTTGCGACTACTGCAAACTGAACTGGCAAACATATGTGCTTCTGGTTACAATTCATTACGAGTGAGTGCAAGTTCCATCCTCTGATTAAGTTGGTGTGTTAGTACCATTTCATGAATCCACTACATATTAAACTATAGAACAGTTTTGTTTAAATGTCTTGCTGTGATTAATTTTTCATCATGATGAGAGAAACAAAGAAGAGGCAAGCATTCTCCATTCAAGAAGAAATGGGACATTCTAGCCCAAATCAGTGCCCCAAGGAACCCAATGGCTGCAATGTCAACACCGAACTGTTAAAAACAGGAATAACACAAAATAGTGCTGCATATAAGGTGGCAGGGTCTCTGATCACAGGAAAGGTGTGTTTGTCTGATGGTCATGTGTAAACAAAGTGGAGCCATCAATGTGCTAATCTTTGGCGGACAAGTGATAGAAAAGGCTCTACACCACCATAGGGTTGCAAATTGAATATTTCATAGCCCCTAATGGCTCTATCAGTGGTCTGCAACAGCACACAATGTTTTTTTTACAAAACTGTGTGTGGACTGCAAATGGGTAGACTTTTCAAAAGTGGAGGGATGGAGAAAGGAACAGTTACTCAAAATTTTTTAGGTTTGTCAGCCACCTTACCAGACACCGAGTTTGAAAGGTGGAAAAAATTTTAAGGGAAGTGTAATGGTTCCGTTAGCCTGCACTGCTGTTTAGACTGAAAAACTCATGCCATCAGTTTTAAGCGTGCAACCAACAGAAAAGCATGGGTTACACAGGCCATCTCTACTGGCCATTCAAGGGAATTAGTTTCCAAAACAGAAATATTTTACTTTTATTGGACCCACGTGCTACCCATCACCAAGACTCATGTTACGTTAAGTATGTGAAAATTGTATTTTTTCCCCAAAACTGCACTACCATTTTCCAATACCTGACCAAAGAATCATGTCATTCAAACATGTTCATTTGCTCTCTTCACCATGCCCTAGTTTTGACTCCAGGGAATGATGTGTTCCTCAAGCAGTTTACATTTTTCAGCCAAGAGCGACATTGTCATTATGGAACCTCCAAGGTCATCGTCATCATGGGCACAAAAACCCTTTCCTGGCCCAGGTGACAGCAATCTATTTCTGTAACACCCACTTTAATATTATCTTCCCATCTGTTTCAGTTGACCCTGGACCCGGCAATGAAACTGGACAGGTGGGTCAAGAAGCTGTTTCACATGCGTCAAAAAGCTATCAACGGAGAACCACTGGGATAATTTTTTATTCATAATAATTGTGAATTACATAAACTCACATTTCACTCTGACTCCTCAGTTTCAACTTTTATAGATATGTATACATCAAGAAATAAACAAATATCACCATGAAAAGTCTGTGCACAGAAATTCTTAAGATGGCTACCATTTTTGCTGGTCATGCTTTATTATTGCCAAAATGATATGTGTCTACAGCAGTATTATAAAAGGTGGAAGTGTGCAATATTAAAAGTTGTAATTTTTACTCTCTAGCATTATTCCTGTCACTAGATGCAGTCTAATTTGAATAAAATAATGCCACAATTTTATACTGCCTTACACAAACTCTAGTACTGAATCAGTCTTTTGGTTATGCCTGACCCTACCTGAAAAGGAACCAAAATCAACATTCACAGTAAAATACAAACATGGGAACATCTTGGCATCTTTACAAATGTATTAATTATACAGTGTGTGTTGTGTGTGTGTGTGTATATATATATATAACATAAAACATATTTCAGTGCCTAAGGGTTGGCATGCTTTGCTTCTGAGGCGAAGACCTATGGCATATTGACAATGTTAAACTGAAGAATTTTGTCCCCTGCATACACTGCAAACAATGTACTGTCCTCTTCTACACTCCTCTTGAACACTGCAATGAAACCACATTTTAAAACTACAATGACATAACACGCATCAGGTCTTGCACAAACCTTGAAGGAAATGCATTAAGGTAACCTGCTGTGTAATCTTTGTTCAGTTTCTTAAATCTTATTATACGATACAGTCTTCCCAAATGTTCCACTTAATCGCATTCTAGTACGTCATGGGCGCAGAAAAAGAAGACAAAATGAAAAGTAATGTTTAGTCACGCTCCACTTTATTGCTGATTCATGGTAAAACAAATAGACCTTCAGTAGAGAGAAAAACAAGATTTTAAAAATACCATCAGAGACATGCGCATGTTACTTGTTTTGAAATTTCATGTTCCAACTCTATACTGGGTACTTTAAACTCCTGGATAAAAACTGAAATACAAACCAGTCTTTCTCCAAGTTGGGCCATAAATGACACTACTCACTCGCTGTCAAGAACATCTGATACACAAAAAGGCAATTACATTAGATTTATGAAGATGGTCACATGACTAATGTAACAGCACACAGAGCCCAGATACCATCAACCACAAAATGTGGTTACTGTTAAAATGTAGTTTCAAATTCCTTTTTAAAAAATTTGATCTACTTAGTTTTCCTGCATGTAACAACAACTTACAGCAGACTAAGAATCATACTGGAAATAACTGCAAGATTTAACGATCTCACAGCATTGCTGATGAATATTCTATGATCTCTGTAGATTGACACAGAGGTAGTGACTATTCTGAAGATGCAGGCAGCAAGCTCCCCCAAAATGTTGGTACCTATATACCAATCTCCACAGCACTGATCCCATAAGACTGCAATGTGGAAAAATATCCTCTGTGTGTATTCTGACTCGACTTGCTCCCTTTCACCATTACCAACTTCAATCCACTACTTACCAGGTGTGTCAACTTTTTCCAACATATACGTAGGGACACCACTGCACTCACGGGCGATGTAATAACCCACATCCTTGTAGTCAGTTACAGGAGGTGTCACCACACGCATTGTTTCTCTCACCACATGAGTGTCCACCTCATAGTAACCTACAGCACAAAAAACCATGTCATAATGATGCATTATGTGTCACTAGTAACAGGTGGTTCCTTACACAATGCACATACCATCTGACATTTTCTTGATTAGGTCAAACAAAGACCTTGGAGGGAGAACATGCTGACGATTTAGAGGCATTACAAAACATCGATGTCCATCCAGATCAATGATTCCAGTCTTATTCTGTCAACATAAGAAGCATTTTATGAGGTGATGTTCCAAACTATGTGCAAGGAAAAGTCAGGAGGGGTCTCCATGTTACAGCTCAACCAGCATACATACAGAATAGAAATCATGGATGAAACGTCCTCTTCGTCCATCCCTGAAGTCAGGAACATTGATCTTCTCATAGTTCTCTTTTTCCAAGTCTATTTCAAATTCTTCTTGAAAGTATCCCCCAGTATTATCATCTTGTGAGGACTTTGTCAGGCTCTGGAAGCATAACCAGGAAGTTCATCTTTGAGTTTCTCTGAATTGTCAGAAAAAACACCAGTTTCAAAGTTAACTTTACCCAGTGGCATATATTGGTTCTTTGCCCATTCTGTATATACAACTACTGTCCAATGCCGGCAGAACAGTGTTACTACTACTCTATTTCAGTTAGTACATTGAAACTGAGTATATATTTTTATTCTAAGTATGGTATACTGTTAAAGGGTACAATGGTGACCAGTTATAGCTGGAATGTGTACAAATTTTGATGATGGAGGAATGGCATCCTAAGGACACCTGGAACATGCTTGTCAAAACACACAGTCAAGTTGTTTGCATTTTACCTTGAACAAATCATGGTCTGCAAAGGGGGAGGCATAGGGTTGGTTGGGATGGTTCTGGTCATCTATGTACATTGTTGCCTTAGTTTCCTCATATGGGATGTTGCACCATCCATGGAAACGAGGCATCTGCAAACAAGTACATCAATTCACTCCCTCCTCCAAGCAAAAATATCACATGATTCAGTAATAAAAAAATGCAATGATGAACTATCAATATATGAAGTTCCATTTAACAGCATTGTGATAAATCCCTGTTTACTTAAGAGGAGATGTGTTCCACCTCACTTTCCCATAGCATGGTACCAAGTCTTTCACAGCTTATTACTTTTAGCACAGACAAATGAAGCCTACACATTCTGCACAAAATACAACAAACATCTTCCGCAAGTGCACAATTAAATTATTGATAGTTCAATACCTTATGCTGGTAGAAAACAGGAGCATCTGTACTGTTTATCTAAAATGTGATAAAGCTAATACCCTGCTGGTTGCATTTGGAGGAAATGGCAAAAAGCAAAATATGGCAGTTCCTAGCAAATATTTACTGTACCAAATTTTAAAAATACTAACATTATGTGAACCTGTGATAGCTATGACAAATGAATCTGCTGTGAAAAATAGGGAAGCTCATAATGAGAAATATAAACATGGCACAATACAGGAATTAGTACAAAACAGTAACCTACGAGAGTTATATTTTGTAGTACATTCTTTACTGCCAAAAACTTCTACTATGTGCCTTTCACGCTATGAACAATCTACAATAGCTTCATGCAATGTAATGGAAGAGAAGGTGTACTAAACACATTTTAACTGTCTATACATATTATCTTTCAACAGTCAACACTCCCATGGCAGTATACCAGGGCAATCAAAAATGTTCATCTCCCGGACCTCAGCAGTGAAGGTCATTTGTTCTCTTTTCCCTACTTTGAAAGCAACAAAGTTTAATTTCACATAAAGTAACAGTTGTAGTTGCACAATGTACTACATTCTAACCAAACGCACACCTATAAAGTCAGGCTGAATGATGTTGACCAACAGTGATCAAATTACTATTGCAGTTATATTGCTCATCTCTGTTGCAACCCTGCTGCTGTAATGATCTTTTATGTCCCAATATGGTGGTGATGTGATCTTTGAGAAGTTAAAGCCAATATGCTAAAACCATAAATTGCTTCACAAACTTGTGGAAACCAAGTGTGTAACATTTTACCAGAAGTTTTACCCAAGTTTTAATCACGGCCTCATGAAAAGCTGTCCAGACTGGGCCAAGTTCTGTGATGCACACATTAGAATTACTGTGCCACACACAAAAAAGAGGTGGCTGAACTAAATCAGCACACAAGCCTCCTCACCTGTGATCGTGCGAACTGGTGGTACAGATACACTCCACCAATGATGCCAATGCTCATAACCAGCAATGCAGTAAGAAAGAGACAAACAGTTGTAGCTGTGGAGACACGACGTGCACGGGCCTTCAGAATTAAATACTGTGGTTCTGCCTGGGCAGAGGCCTCCAGGTCCACCTTATTGGGCTGAAACATTCATATGGTCACAGATCCTCACACTGTTATCTCAGCTTCATATTATATTTCTAACAATGCAGTCAGTGGTTCAGACTACACACTGTGAAAAGAATGGATGATTTAATGAATACATAATGAGTTGGGTAGGAAGTAAAAGCAATTGGCTGTGACTCAAGATGGGGTACTATCCCAGCATCAGCCACGCAAGAAATGAGGATTACAAAATGCATCAAACATGTTCCTCTGCCTCAAGGCAATGATTTTATTCTCAGGCCATAGCATTCAACTACATTGTGTGCACACTGTATACTGCTGTTCACTGCCAATTGTGATACAGACTGCAGCAGAAAGTGCACACACACATTACATTTAATAATACTTAAACTAGTAACACAGTTGCTGACATAATTGTAAAAAATATTCACAAAGCTTTGAAAATTCTGTACAGATTGCTAAATAATCTTTACCTTAAAAACAATGTCTGTCAGATGATTTCATTCACAAGCAATGCAACTGTTCACCTGAGAAAGTATGTTAGACACTGCTTTGTATGCCTCTTATTGCAAAACAGCAGCAATTTCTTCCTGAATGCTTGTCAAGGGTTACTGGTTGTGCCTAGAAAACACCAGACTTTGCATACCCAACCCAAAGGACTTAATGGACATCGCATCTGGGGACTGGGGCGACTAAAAAGTGCCTCCAAATCAAGAAATGGGTCCCCTGGAAACATGTACCACAGCATATCCATGGAAATCCTAGCTATAAGGGGTGTGGACAACCTTTTTGGAGGAACTGTCCATTTTGCATGCATTCTGCAATCAAAGTTCTCAAGATGTGAGGTGTGATGATGGTATATGTTTCATTACACCATACCATTACCCTGGCAGTATGAAGAGAAGACAGATGCATTTTAGAAGGATTTTCATGATACAACAGCAAAAGTTTGCCCATACACATATCACAAAAAATGTATATGGGATTCTTCAGACATTATTTGTTTATTATTTTTGGAATTGTGTTGTATTTTTAAACCCAACACAAGGAACAGCATCTGCACTGATCTGTTCCATCTTTGGCTGGTGTGCCAGCCAAACACTTCAATCCCTCAAAATCGAGAACTGGCAGGTATACTAAGATTGAAAGTCATAAAAATTAAGTCAATTTAAAATGTATAAGCACCTTTTGCCATATTCCCAGCAATGACTCAGAAACTAACAATAAAATCGAGCCAAGATTGCCGCCATTTCACAGAAAGAGCTATACAAGACAGTATCACTTCGTACATTTTCTAAGAGAAGAAATATACTGCTAGTGAACTTTGCCTGACACGTTATTTTCAAGGACCTGGACACTTTTGTGTATTGAACTGCAAAAGCTTTGTGTGTATTTTGACATTGTTACATATTCACCTGTTTCATTACTTTTAGTGCCTATTATTAAAATATGTGTCACTATGTTCTGCCCACCCAATACAAATCCAATCACTTAAATTACATGTTAAAATACCGAAGCATGGTATATGTGTTTTGAAGTCTCACAGTGGTGCTAATGAACTTTCCCATCTAATAAGAATACCCCAAAAATGAGAGAAGCAAGCTCCTCCAAAATACTGACATTTACCCACCTGCATGGCATCATACACCAGAAGAAAAAATCTTCATAACCCTACACATTTTAACCAAAAGGATCAAAATCAGCATTCTTTAAGTAAGTAAGTAAGTAAGTATATACACTTATCTATTCACATCTAAGGATCAAGTTTTACTCAAAACAATTAGGAGCCCAATGTTCTGATAAAATGAGACAAAGAGATGCTTATGTAATCTTTCTACACATTTATACTTACATTCTGTTTATTTCATGTCACAATTTCAATGTGCATATGTATACTTTAACACTATTCACATTAAAATCATATTATTGTAAACAATGCAATACTTGTACCTACAATGAAAAGGCATTAAATTTTTTATATACATATACTTGAAAATTATGTAACTACAGAGTGCACATTAGTTTCTGCTTATCTATATCTTTCTAAAGCTTAATCTTTAAATTCTGATGAGACTAACCTTTACCTTAAAACATGATTGTGACAAATGCATTCCACATACAGCTGTTGTATCCTCCAACGACACGATTGATTGGACTTATCCTGGATATCGTCCGAATCTCGGGCGTGGGGATTCGCTTCGTTCTTTGAAGGCGAGTGGGAGTGACGACAATAACGTAGAGCAACGTCCAAGACAGTTTGACTCTTTATTATCAGTTTCACACACTAGAAGTTACTATGACGGGAGGGATTAAGCTGGCTCTAGTGAGAGCTGCTG
>Ga0123355_10015035_pt1 | contig 12141 bp, 13 predicted proteins | sample TergutEmb28metaG_3_FD_89872 | JGI IMG/M metagenome (GOLD analysis project Ga0123355, IMG submission 89872) | Embiratermes neotenicus P1 segment gut microbial communities from Petit-Saut dam, French Guiana - Emb289 P1 | ecosystem: Host-associated > Arthropoda: Insects > Digestive system > Gut ... | reverse complement strand
TAGCCTGTGGCGCAATTCTGATGGAACTTGGCATAATAGACAGATGGAAGTTTGTACATCCAAAAGATTTGCAAGATGGAAAAGTTGAAGTTACAGAAGATGATGTGCTTGCCAATGTACCATATGCCAAAGGGTGTGGCATGTGGTTTGACCACCATTCAAGCGAAATAGACCGTATTGGCGCAGATGTTGAAGTTGATGGTGCAAGATATCCCGCACCCAGTGCCGCACGTATTGTATATGAATATTATGGAGGTGCTTCACGCCTCCCATATTTAGAAGAAATGGTTTTGGCGGTGGATAAAGTTGACTCTGCCCGCCTCACTGTAGATGAAATAATTAACCCTAAAGGTTGGGTTCTTTTAGGCTTTATAATGGACCCACGCACAGGTCTTGGAAGACATAAGAGCTTTTCGGCAGGAAATTGGGATTTAATGGAAGAGCTTATGGATGCATGTCGTGATTTTGGGATTGAAGAATTACTAATGCTTCCTAACGTTGCAGAACGTATTGAACACTATCACAAGCAAACTAAGGATTTTCAAGAAATGATTCTTCAATACAGCAAAATTGATGGTGATATTATTATTACCGACTTACGTGGTGTATCTACAATTTATACAGGTAATCGTTTTGTGCTTTACAGCCTGTTCCCAGACCAAAATATTTCTATTTGGATTGTAGATGGTTTCAGCATGAATACTGTTATTGCAGTGGGACATTCTGTTATAAATCGTACATCAAGTGTGGATGTCGGCAAAATTTTAGGCGAATATGGTGGGGGCGGACATACACAGGTTGGAACTTGTCAAGTTCCTCATGAGGATGTTGATGGTATTCTTGAAGAATTGCTGAAGCATATTCATTCATGTGAACGTTTAAGTGAATAGAATGAATTAGTTAAGATCTTGGGGGAATAGAGGCTGTTGCAAAACTGTGAAAACAGTTAGCAACAGCTCTTTTTTTGATGAATTGTAATGATAATGTAGTAATTAACAAATAAAAAAAGTTGTTGCCAACCGCACTTTACAGTGTTGCAACAGCTTTTTTTTGTTCCGTTTTAACAGCATGACAAAACATTTGAAAATGTCAAGATTTTGTGTGATAATTATATGCGACGCGATATTCATGCTCTTGGTTAAAAATGGGCGTTAGAGGCAAAACTCTAAGGTGATGAATTCGCCCTAAAGGGACTATAGTTCTATATAACACGCGTTCAGGAAAGTGGGCAAACTATGTTTACACAACATTTGGGAATCGACTTAGGAACAGCAAACACACTGGTCTTTTCCAAAGGAGAAGGAATTATAATAAACGAGCCCTCTGTAGTGGCAATCCATGAATCCAGCGGTAAACTTATGGCAGTGGGAAATGAAGCAAAACAAATGATAGGCAGAACCCCAGGGGCAATTAAAGCAATTCGCCCTATGAGAGATGGGGTAATTGCTGATTTTGAAGTTACTCGTTCGATGCTAAAATACTTTGTTAAAAAAGCCAGAGCGCGTCGCCCATTTGCACGCAAAATGCAAGTTGTAATTTGTATACCATTTGGAGTAACAGAAGTAGAAAGACGTGCAATTGAAGAAGCAACCATATCAGCAGGTGTTCCACCACGTTCTGTAGCATTAATAGAAGAACCAATGGCGGCGGCGATTGGTGCAAGTTTACCAATATCAGACCCAAGAGGTAGTATGGTAGTAGATATTGGGGGGGGCACATCAGAAGTAGCCGTCCTTGCATTGGGTGGAATAGTCGAAAGTAAATCACTACGCACAGCTGGGGATGAATTGGATGAGGCGGTTACAAGTTATTGCCGTCGTGAATATAATCTAGCAATTGGCGAACGCACTGCCGAGGATGTAAAAATAAGAATCGGTTGTGCCTGTGACCCAGATCCATCCAATGTAATGGAAATACGTGGGCGAGACTTGGTTTCTGGGCTTCCGCGTGTAATACTTCTTACAGAAGAGGAAGGATTACAAGCCATAGCAGAGCCAATAGCAAAAATTATAGATGCAATCAAATCTACACTAGAGAGAACTCCGCCAGAATTAGCAAGCGATGTAATGGAAGAAGGCATAGTTTTGGCAGGAGGGGGAGCTTTAATAAGGCGACTTGACATATTAATTGCAAAGGAAACAGGCATACCAGTACGTATTGCAACAAATCCATTAAATTGTGTGGTTGAAGGTACGGGCAGGGTGCTTGAACATTATAAAGAGCTTAGTAACGTTTTATTGACTCAACACGGAACTACTAAACGGTGATTATAAATGGATTTTATACAAAGACACAAAAAAGCATTTTTGTTTACAGGAATTGCTGTATGTATAACAGCAATAATTTTAACGGTCAACCCCTCAATTGGACCAACCATAGCCGAACAGGGGTTATCGTTTGTTGTTGTACCACTGCAACGTGGTACAACATCAGCAGTTAATTGGATACAAACTAGATTTTCTGCAATAACTAACAGCAGGCAACTTATCGCAGAAAATGAAGCATTGCGCCAACAAAACGATAAGTTACTTATGGATAATTTTATATTGATGCAAGCCTATGCGGAAAACGAAGAACTCAGTGAATTACTTAATATGCAACAACGATATACAGAATTACCACGTTTGGGTGCAAGAGTAATTGCACATGACCCCAACGACTGGCACAGTAGCTTTCATATAGACCGCGGAACAAGGGATAATGTCACAAATCATATGCCTGTAATGGGTGGAGGGGCGTTACTTGGTTCAATATCACAAGTAAATCCAAGGTCTGCACGAGTGGTGACAATTTTAGACCATCGTTTTTCGGCTGCTGTAATGAGTTCACGAACAGGGGATATCGGGAATATCACTGGTGATGTGGCATTAATGCAACAAGGTTTGACACGCATGAATAATATAGGTATGACAGCACAAATTATGCCTGGTGATGAGATTGTTACATCTCCACATAGCATGATTTTCCCGCCTGGTTTACTTGTAGGCACAGTTGTGTCTGTTCATCCTAATCCTGCCGACAATGGATTAACACGTTATGCAATTATTCAACCAGCCGCAAATCTTGATAATGTTGGCATGGTATTGGTTATTACCAGCATTACAGAATATGCAGAACAGGGTTACATCACTCGTGATGAATCACGGGTTGATTTTACAATAGGAGATTAGCCGTGTTACGAATATTTGTACTCTTTGTTTTAGTTCTTATAAATTTTGTGGTGCAATCGTCGATTTTTCCGCATTTATCAATTTTGGGTGTCACCCCTGATATTGTTTTGATTTTTATTGTTAGTTATGGAATCTTGAGAGGTGATATAGAAGGCGCGATTTTTGGGCTATTCGCAGGCTTTTTTCATGACATGATGGGCGGAGAATTTATTGGAATTTTTGCATTATTAGGGTTTTTGGTGGGCTATATTTGTGGTAAACCCTTTAAGGATTTCTTTAAGGATAATTACTTCTTGCCTTTTGCAGTGGTTGTAATAATGTCAGTGTTCTATCAGTTTTTGTTGTATGTTACAACAATGCTTTTTGCGGGGCAGTTTGATTTTTGGTTATATGTACGCACGATTATAATTCCAAAAACTATTTATACAGCGTCACTTTCGATTCCTGTATACAGTATTATGCACTTTGTTAATGCAAAACTTGAAAAATACGAACGTGACTATAGAAATGTATTTAAGGATAAGGATGATTCCATATGAAGATGTATGAATTGGGTGAATTTATAAAAGACATGGGGAGACTATTATATACATTCTTCTCTCACAGAATTCTATGGCTAACAGTAATCACTGTAATCTTGTTTTATGTGTTACTTGTGCAACTCTTTGAATTACAAATTATTAGAGCGGAAGAGTGGCGTGTTGCCCCTGTCACTACCACTACTATAACACGTTCAATTCCGCCGTTGCGTGGTACTATTTACGACCGTCATGGGCGGCCATTAGCAATAAATGAGTCCATGTTTGTATTAAAAATAGATCCCAGCGTAGATATTACTAATGAAGCATTACTTGCATTACAATTACTTCTTGAACGTAATGGAGAAAATTATATAGATGATTTTCCAATTTCCCGTGAAGAACCTTTTGAGTTTACCTTTACAGGCACAGAGTCCAGACAAAGATGGCTTGAACATCGTTGGAAAGATGATTTGCAAATTCCAAATCCTCATTATGCCACAGCACAGGAGTCATGGGAATTTCTGCGTGAAGAGCGATTTAATATCGACCCAGAGTTAAGTAATGACGATGCACGGCGTATTATGAATTTTCGTAGTCAAATGTTTATGCAACGGTTATTAAACTGGAATACTTATAATCCAACACCAATTATGTTTGCTTATGATGTGTCACCCGCTACAATAGCCGCCGTTACAGAAATGAATTCGTTTTTTGCGGGCGTGAGTGTTGAAATAGAAACACGTAGATATTACCCTGCTGGGCGTTATATGTCCCATATTATTGGTTATGTGCTTCAAATTACAGCGCAACAATATGAAGCAAATAGACAATATGGATATACTCAAGAAGACCTTTTTGGGCGCACAGGTATCGAGCTTTGGGCAGAACATTTGTTAAGAGGGACACCAGGAGAGCAAACAATTCAAGTAAACAGGCAAGGGCGGCGTGTTGGAGAACCTACACGCACACAAGAACCTGAACCAGGTGGGCGCGTGTTTCTTACTATTGACCTCGCGTTACAACAAGAAATTTTTTATGTAGTTGAAGATGCCCTATCAACAATACTGATTAACCGATTAAACACCACATCAGGGATTAATGCCCTTTCTGTGGAAACTGCATTTGAGAATTTTACACGCGGTTATAATTTGGATATTCGTGCAGTGCTTGCTGCCGAACCAGATAATTTGGCGTATCCTATGCGTCGTTATATATTAGACCGCTATCCAAATGCTACAACCACATGGGAAAGTATGCGCCATAGTAACACTATTGTAATTGATGGGATTCGTGCGGGGCGCATTTCTGCCGCAAAGATGTTATCAACCCTAATTGGCACAGGGCAAATCACAGACCCATATGGCACAATTGCCCCAAGGCTTGCTACAGGCAGTCGTGCAGTTGCCCGTGAGGTGCTTATACAAAAAATACATGAACGCGAATTAACACCCCAATTGATGAATACAGACCCGTTTTCGGCATCGGTTATTGTTACTGATCCATATACAGGGCAAGTATTAGCGGCTGTCACCTATCCTACCTATGATAATAATCGCCTTGTAAATGTTTTTGATTCGGAATATTTCCACCGTATCAATGCACTCGACCCCACGCGTCCCATGATGAATCGTCCATTTAGAGAGGCAATTGCACCAGGTTCAACATTTAAGATGTTTACTGCTGTAGCGGGGCTTGCAGAAGGTGTTATCGCCCCACATTCGCGTATTACCTCCAGTGGGGCTTTCCATGGAGCGGGACACCCACCTTTGCACTGCTGGCATAGGGGTGGACATGGTTCGCTTAATGTTATAGAGGCTATTGCGGTAAGTTGTAATGTATTTTTTGCAGAAGTTGCCCATAGGTTAGGCTTTATTGACGGGCGGACTGCAAACAGCACATTGGAGGGTATTGGCAGACTGAATGACTATATGGCTTTCTTTGGGCTAAATGATTTTAGTGGTGTTGAAATTGGCAACTGGCCTATAGATTTGCGCTGGCAAGGTTTTGAAGGTGATACTATGGCATCTCCTGATCTAAGACGTTTTAGGGCTCATCAAGTTAATCCTTTTCCTCCTTTATATGAAGTTAGTTGGCGACTTAGCGAAACCGTAAGGGTTGCAATCGGGCAAGGTATTAATCAATATTCGGCTGCGCAAATGGTACGTGCAATGGGAACTATTGCAACTCGTGGCAGAAACTATGAATTGCATTTGGTTAGCCACATTGAAAACTTCCACGGGGGAATAATTTTTGAGACCACCCCAACAATTTTAGAAACAGATATTGTTGTTTCCGATTCTACATGGGATACAGTAATAGAGGGTATGCGCCAAGTGTCACAACCAGCGACACGAGTAGGCACAGGTGCAACGCTTTTCCGTACTTTCCCTGTAACCATTGCTGGAAAGACAGGCACGGCAGAACAAATTGACACGCGCTTTTCTCACACATCTTTTGGGGCTTTCGCGCCGCTCGACAATCCTCAAGTTGCGATATATGTAAATGTGCCTTTTGGTTCAACTACGGCGTACTCACAGGCTTCTGCACGCATTGCACGGACGGTTTTAACTGACCTTTTGGGGCTTAACATTGAACCAGAAAGGCCAGAGGGTTTTAATGTTTTAAGGTAGACTTGTGAGATGGAGGCAATAAAAATGGAGGGTAATGTACCTGAAATTAGGATGAATGGTTTTACTGAGCCTTGGGTACAACGGAAATTTAGCGATTTTACGACGCTATCACAAGGCTTACAAATAGCTATAGTCGATAGGTTTACCGAGCCTGGGTTAGGTAGGCATTTTTACATCACAAACGAGTTTCTTAATCCAAACAGTGATAAACAATATTTTATAGATTCTCCAGCGCAAAATGTTATCGCCAAAAAAAGTGATATTTTAATGACTCGCACAGGAAATACAGGAAAAGTAGTCACGGATGTTGAAGGCGCGTTTCACAACAACTTTTTCAAAATAACTTATTCACCTGAAGAAACATCAAAGTTATTTTTATTTTATTTGTTAAACACATCCAAGATTCAAAGAGACATATTAAAGCGTGCTGGAAGTTCGACTATTCCAGATTTAAATCATACCGACTTTTACCAAATAGATGTTGTTATACCTGTGATTGAGGAACAAACTGCTATAGGAGAATTTTTTCATAACCTAGACGAAGCTATCACCCTTCATAAGCAAAAGTTGGATGGGTTAAAACAGTTAAAAAAAGGATATCTACAACAAATGTTTCCACAGGCTGGTGAAACTCTGCCAAGAGTGCGACTTGAAGGATTTACAGAGCCATGGGTACAACGGAAATTGGGGGATATTATGAACTATGAACAACCTGCCCCATATATTGTTGAAAGTACAGAGTATAATGATAGTTTTAAAACGCCTGTATTAACTGCTGGGCAAAGTTTCATTTTAGGATATACAGACGAAACAACAGGCATAAAAAAAGCAACACGAGATAATCCTGTAATAATATTTGATGATTTTACAACATCATCGCATTATGTGGATTTTGGTTTTAAAGTCAAAAGTTCTGCAATGAAATTGCTAACTGTGAAATCAAAAGATGACAATTTCTATTGTGTATATTGTGTTTTGATAAATATAAAGTATACCCCACAAAATCATGAAAGGCATTGGATATCAAAATTTTCTACATTTGATGTGAATATGCCCCCCACCCCCGCAGAGCAAACTGTAATAGGTAATTTTTTTCATAATCTAGATAACCAAATAACTACCCAAACCAAAAAAATAGAGCAACTTAAACTACTCAAAAAAGCATATTTACAAAAAATGTTTGTATAAGCAAGAGGTGAGAAAATGCCAGCTAATCAATCTGTTATAGTGAAGGGGCAACGTGGCGGAATCAGTATTATGCTGGACTCCGCCATAGAATTTGAAACCATCCAGAAAGCCCTACGTACTAAAGTGTCTGGTGCAAAAAGATTTTTTGAAGGAGCAAGCACAAATATTTCTTTTAAAGGGCGGATATTGTCAGAAGGCGAAGAACAGAGTCTCCTTGATATTATTTTAGAAGAAACTACACTTGATATAAATTTTGTTGAAAGCCACGGCTTTATTGCCCCCCCAACGCCCCGTATCGACACAGTAGCACCACTAAATTTATATCAAACAGAAAGCGATACCGCATATTATTGGGGTGGGTTGCGATCGGGTCAGTCTATTCGTTACAATGGTTCTGTAGTGGTGATGGGTGATGTGAACCCTGGCAGTGAAATAATCGCACATGGTAATGTTATTGTAATGGGTTCGTTAAAAGGTATGGCACATGCAGGGGCTTTGGGTGATGATACATGTATAATTTCTGCATTAACTTTACAGCCAACACAGTTGCGTATAGCCACGTTTATAACTTCTGTGCCACACAAAAAGGCTGTACGAGGTGCAAGAAAAACACATAATGCCTCTTATGCTTATGTTAGGGATGGACAAGTTTTTATTTCAATGTGGTGAATTGGGGATTTTATGACTAGTGATGATATGTTAAGAAACTTGTTTATGATAATCACAACAAGGAGGTTGGATTATGTCCACTTTGCAAAGAGATGTATTTCAAATAATTTACAGTTTGCCTGATAATTCGTTATTGTCATTAAAGCCTCTATTAAACGAGCTCCTAACAAATGCCATTTTATTAAAAGACCCTCATGCAAACATTGCGGCAATGGATGAATGGGATAAACTATTGTTTTTGCAATCATTAAAAAAAATAGAATCTGCGGAATATATTTCATTTGAAGATGCACTTATCAAATGTGGAGTAGTACTTGATGAATTATAAAATTATCATTGAAAAGCTGGCACTAAAGTTTATATCTAAACAACCATCAAAAGAAAAAAATCGTTTATTGCAATCAATTTACACTTTGCCTGATGGTGATACAATCAAAATGTCAGGCAAATACAATTTGTTTCGCCTTCGTGTAGGCTCATACAGGATTATTTATTCAATTGAAAAGGATAATCTGATTATTCGTGTAATCGAAGTAGGCAATCAAGGGGATGTATACAAGTAAAGGAGAGGGATATGGGATGAGTGAAGTTTATGTAATAACGTCTGGAAAAGGCGGTGTGGGGAAAACAACAACAACTGCAAATCTAGGGGCAGGACTAGCCTTTCATGGCAAAAAAGTGGTTTTGGTGGATGCAGATATTGGACTTAGAAACTTGGATGTTGTAATGGGGTTGGAAAATAGGATTGTCTTTGACCTCATAGATGTTATAGAGGGTAATTGTAGGTTAAAACAAGCCTTAATTAAGGACAAGCGTTTTGAAAATTTATGCTTGTTACCAGCCGCACAAACAAAAGATAAAAACGCTGTTACACCAGAACAGATGAAAAAGTTATGCGAACAGCTAAAAGAAGAATTTGAATATGTGATTATTGATTGCCCAGCTGGAATTGAACAAGGGTTTAAAAATGCAATTGCAGGAGCAGATAAGGCAATTGTTATTACAACCCCTGAAGTATCATCTGTTCGTGATGCAGATAGAATCATTGGGCTGTTGGAAGCTGCCGACCTACGTTCACCAATGTTAATCCTAAATAGGATCAAAAATGATATGGTTAAACGTGGTGATATGATGGCATTGGAAGATGTTACTGAAATTTTAGCAATTGACGTTTTGGGGGTTGTGCCAGACGATAATGATATAGTAATATATACCAATAAGGGTGAGCCTTGTGTTACTGATGAAAAATCTTTTGCAGGTCAAGCCTTTAGGGATGTTGTGCGACGCTTGTTGGGCGAAACTGTTCCATTAATGGATTTGGACACTGAAGGCGGACTTGTTTCAAAAGTGAAAAAGCTATTTGCCCGCGCGTGAGATTGTGGGGTTTTAAAGTTAGATGGAAGGGGGAAGTTGCCCCATGGAGTGGATTACAAGTGCTTTTGGAAGAAAATCTAATTCCAAAGACATAGCACGAGATAGGTTGAAGCTAGTGTTAATACATGACAGAGCAAATTGCTCTCCAGACTTTCTGGAGATGATAAAAAATGATATTCTTAAAGTATTGTCCAACTATATGGACATAGAATATTCTGAATTGGATATTCAAATCTCCCAATCAGTATCAGAGCATGATGAGCCAGTGTCTGTACTCTGTGCCAATATCCCAATCAAAAACATGAGAAAGCAAATAGGATGACATTAAAAGACGTTTTAACCAACTTTGAAAAAGAAAAAGCCCCAGGCGTTCGCCTAAAAGAGGCCCTAAAGTCATATGACTATGTACTGGCACTTGTGACAATAGGGCTGGGGGTATTTGGTGTTGTAATGATTTACACATTTGTGCATGGCTCGGGTGCACTCTCTGCGGCCAGAGCCATGACACATATTGTGGGCAGACAGCAAATGTATATAATATCTGGTGCTGTGCTTATGATTATATTCTCTGCAATCGACTACCATATATTAACTAGATTTTTTATTTTCGTTTATGGCTTTATGCTTGTCTTATTGTTTGTTGTTATGTTTATTGGCGTAACAGAAGGCACAGGTGTAGCGCGGTGGGTTTGGATACCCATACCAGGTTTTGGACCTATTAGTATGCAACCATCAGAGTTTGCCAAATTATTTATGATACTCTTTTTGGCAAAATATCTATCTGTTATAAATGACAGGTTTAATCATGTACTTTGGCTGGGGCTTACTTTAGTGCTTATTGTTGTACCTGTAGTTTTTGTTATGCGACAACCTTCATTGTCTGCCTCTTTGGTTATATTATTTGTCTCCTTAACCATGTTGTTTGTGGGAGGGTTATATTATAGGACTATTTTAATTGGTTCTGTATTGCTTACTCCAGCCGTTGTAATGGTTTGGTTTGATATTCGGCGTGAAGACCCTCTGTTTTTGCTTTCACTTATTGGGAGATTCCAATGGGATAGAATTCAAATTTGGAGAAATCCCATACCTGGGCATCCCCTGTTTCATCAAACAGAAGGCTCTTTACGGGCAATAGGTAATGGGGGCTTAACAGGCACTGGTTTTATGAATACTACACATGTTATACATGGGCATAATGACTTTGTGTTTTCGCTGGTATCAGAGCAGTTTGGTTTTTTGGGTGCTACAGTGTTATTACTTGTTACTGCATTTTTAATTTTTAAGTGTATTTTTATATCATTACGTGCCATTGACATGGAAGGGCGGCTAATTGCTGCTGGTGTTTCTGGTATGTTAATTTTTGAAACATTCGTTCATGTTGGCGTTGCGACTAATTTACTTCCTAATACAGGTATGCCTTTTCCTTTTGTTTCTTATGGCGGTTCTATGATTTGGGTTCATATGATGGCAATTGGAGTTGTATTAAACGTTGGGCTTCCACGCACCAAAAATACTATGTTTGGAGAAGATGATGATAGTTTCAAACCTGGCAAGAAGAAAGATTATGTAAAAGGGTGGTCGGCGTGAATATAGCCTTAATTGCACATGACAATAAAAAGAAATTGATGGAGAATCTTTGTGTTGCGTACAGACATATTTTAAGCAAGCACCATATATATGCAACTGGAACTACTGGGAAATTGGTTGAAGAAGCTACTAATATCCCTGTTTCAAAATATCTTGCGGGGCATTTGGGCGGAGAGCAACAAATGAGTGCACAAGTTGCCCTCAATGATATTGATATAGTTATTTTCTTGCGTGACCCTGTACAACCAAAACAATATGAACCTGATATTGGTTCGTTGTTACGCCTTTGTGATGTTCATAATATCCCTGTGGCAAGTAATCTTGCTACAGCAGAGATATTGTTGGTGGCATTGGATAATGGCGACTTAGATTGGCGATTGAATTTAAAAAGGTAGGAGAAAAAATAATGAAAGTAATATTATTACAAGATGTAAAAGGCACAGGTAAAAAAGGGCAAATGATAGAGGCTTCTGATGGACATGCTAGAAACTTTTTAATCCCTAAAAAACTGGCAATGGAGGCAACAAAGTCAAATGTTGCACAGTTGGAATCTCAACAAAAAAAGGCTGACCAAAAACACAGGGAAGAAGTAGAAGCCGCACAAGCATTGGGTAATCGTGTAAGGGAAACAAAAATAAAAATACCTGTGCGCGTTGGTGATGGTGGTAAGATGTTTGGTTCGATTGGCAATAAAGAAGTTGCGGAAGCCTTAGTAAAATCAGGCATTTCTATAGATAAGAAAAAAATCGTTGTAGATTCAATTAAAACAGTTGGCGAACATAAGGCAACTGTTAAATTACATCCTCAAGTTAGCGTTGTTCTTAATTTTGAAGTGGTTGCGGAGTAAAATGTGGGGATGATTTAAAGTGGAAGGTAATATACCTGAAATTAGATTAAAGGGTTTTACGGGGGCTTGGGTACAGCGGAGATTGGGGGATATTCTCAAAGTAAACTCAGGTAGGGATTATAAACATCTGAATTGTGGAGATATTCCTGTATATG
>Ga0123355_10015034_pt1 | contig 12141 bp, 7 predicted proteins | sample TergutEmb28metaG_3_FD_89872 | JGI IMG/M metagenome (GOLD analysis project Ga0123355, IMG submission 89872) | Embiratermes neotenicus P1 segment gut microbial communities from Petit-Saut dam, French Guiana - Emb289 P1 | ecosystem: Host-associated > Arthropoda: Insects > Digestive system > Gut ... | reverse complement strand
TCTGAACCACCGCACTGCCGCCACATTTCACGGTACCCACGAAACAGCAATTCCCGCCCCCCTGCCCCAACTACCACGAACACCCACAACCCCCCCCCCCCCTCCCCTCCCCGTACCGAATTTAATCCAAATGGGGCCAAAAATGTAGAAGGCAAGAGAAAAAAAAAATAAGCCATTTACACCCCTGGCGTACGGCTCTCGCCTCTCCTAATGTCGCAGAACTCTAACTGCATTGTGTGCAGACAATATGTACCGAATTTCACCTAAATCGACCACGAAATGTGGAACGGATAGGTACAGCCACATTTACACCCTTAAGTAACGTGTCACTGTCACTAGGCCGATTTTCAAGAAACTCACGCTTGCTGGACAAACTTGCGAAGAACAACTATACCGAATTTCATGAAAAACTACAAAACGGTTCAGCCGCTGATGCTACACGTTGCAAAGGACGCCCAAAAACCACTGTTTATGAGACGGATCACAGGCAACAGAGAACACAGCTGTGCTGGTGACGTTTCGCGTTACGGCGTGTCGAATAGCGGACAGTCAACGACGTATCGGAGCAGTCTGATACCTCTAACTTCAAGTTCTGCAGTGCACGAAAAGAAATCTACAGCAAAGTGCAGGCTGTTAAGTGCGATCAAAACGGAGCCATCCACACTAACAGAACCCTTACGTCACTCTCAGATAGAGGGAACCAACTACCAACCACAGCCTACAGCGTTCCACTGCATGGCGCACCTGAAACACACCACACTCCTTCCTTACTCCACAATCTAACCTCAATTAAAGCCATCGACTGAAGCTTGTCGCGCTCGGTGCTTAATTCAAGTTCTAAATAACTCAACTACAGTCGCAATGAGAAAGTGCTCTTACGACTAGACCGACGTATACCAACCGAGCGGCACCAGTGCAAGTGGCCGGCCCTCCGGACATGCCGCAGCTCACGCAGTTAACAGCAAGGACCAACTGTACACGAAGTGCTCAATACCACACATCTACCAGCAGCCCAAATTCCCTCTCCCACGTCTGTCCGAAATGAAAACCCGTTGTTGCACTATTCAAAACATTCCCCAAATTCTCAAAAACTTTTAAGAAGAAATTACATGAATCAGCGTCGTCTCGTCCTTGACATTTAAACAACATGTCTGGTCACAGCGCGCAAGTTCAGGGCAGTCGATGCCACGTGTTTAACGACGCTGTCAGCAGCCCGCACTACAAGCTCCTTATTTTACCTGACAAATATCGTGGGCCATTTCCCGCGGCTATTCCGCCGCGCGAGTGGCAGAACAGCCGAGTGGCTCAGGCTAATGCGATACCGACTGCAATGGTCGGATAAAATAATGACAATGTATACTGCGATATGTGGTAGCAGCATAACGTGGCCTAAGGTTGGATGTCACTGTACTGCATATGGTAAGGCGGGCAGGCCGTGGAAAAACTGCGAAAAGCCCGTCAGCCGATAAGCGGCTCCATAATCGACCGCCCGGCATGCAACACGCCCAACCCAACAGGACGCGACTTTCGGCGAACCAGAATTTATTACAAAGCTTAAAGAAGTAGCTCCGGCCGCCTTATCCTGGGGTAAAACACCAGGTACGCCCCACGATCTAGTAAAAAGGTAACGCAGACCCTGTACACAATAGGCGGTAAGGCTGTCAGCCCTAAGCACCGGCCGTCTTTTCACCCCAGGAAATATTATGGACTCATTTCTGTTAGAGGCTGAGTCTACTCCACGGCCATAGTGCGGCCGGAAGAATTATGTAAATGAAAAATTCCAATGACACCATCAGGAATCGAGCCCGCGACCTTCCGGCTTGTAGTACTGTGCATCAACCAACTGCGCTACACACATTTAAAGTTTAAACCTGTCATATGGCTGGCAACAGATGTGGATAACAAACAGCAAAACAGGTAGGCCTACACACTGCGTTACAACAAACACGCATCGCGGTAAGCCGTCACACAACAAAGTGACATCCACAAACTTCCCAGCATGACCGATCCGCATTTACAGGAACATTACTGCATCGGCCACCCACAGTTGGTCACCCCTTGCTGGTCCCCTTGTTTTATACAAATCGGACGCTCATTTATCCAATTAGATGCAACGCACGCTGCCAGCCGAAGGAAAACAATACACCGAGCTACAGCGAGCGAAGCCGGACGCACAGCAAATGAAAATAGCAGCGAACGCTGCGCTGCGTGAAGAGTGGTGCAAGTGGTGACACAAAGTACTATCCCTGTACAGTACTTGTGCGGACTGCAGAAGGCATAACGAACAACTGTCACAATGCTGACCCTGCAGAAGAGACTGAACGGCAATTTAATCTTATCTCCCTGTACGTAACACCGCACGCGAGTTACACCCTGGCTGCCAAGGCTACAGTTTGTGTTCTCTGTGAGGTAAGCGCTGTTGCAGAATAAACAGTTGTGCACACAGAGCACGTGACACAACAATGAAGGATCAGACAACAAAATTGCAACAGACGAGACTAACCAACTTTCGCGCCAAGAACAAAGAAACGCCCTGCGGAAGAGGGCGTGGCACCCGGTCATATGATGGGCACGTGGTTAATAATAGTTAGGATGGATCTCCAGGAGGTGGGTATATGGACTGGATTGGGCTGGTCCAGGATAGAGCCAGGTGGCGGACGCTTGTGAGTGCGGTAATGAACCTTCGGGTTCCATAAAATGCGGGGAAATTCTGGACTAGCTGCAAGCCGGTTAGCTTCTCAAGAAGGACTCTGCACCATGGAGTAACAGAAATAATAATAATAATATAATAAAATACATCAATCTTAACACAAAACACGTGCAGATGTTCTTACAAATTGTATCACATTGGTGATGAACATCGCCGTCTTCTTGGATGTTAAGCCACGTGATCTGGTAGAAATCACCAGACGTTTCGGAAGAGCGTACTTCTTCCAACTACACCCCGATCAAGAGATCAAGATAGCAGCAGGTTCCTCTCAGAGGTCGGTAAATTTATAGTGCACTGAACGAAAAGCCTCACATCCCACACGACCATGATCTGTAAGACGACCTATCCTGACGGTCCCAATGGTCAGCTTCACGCCATGGTTGTCTTAGCCCTGGCGAAACAGCTGCTGGTAACCACACAAATTCGCAAGATAATCCTGTTGAATTTGATGTTTGTGTGACCGTGCACCACTGACACAATAATATAAACAGCCAACTAGATGCAACAATAACAAATTTTTATTGATAATTATTAATCAGCTCAACATGTTTCGGGCGGTAATTTCGCCCATCCTCAGGAGCACCAGACTGTGTTTACAGCAATGCACCGACGATGCTGCCTGCTGTGCACTATACCACAAGCTGTAAACACAGTCTACTGCTCCTGCGGATGGGCGAAATTAGCGCCCGAAACATGTTGAGCTGATTATAATTATCAATACAAACTTGTTATTGTTGCATCTAGTTGGCTGTTTATTTTAAGCTCATGGTTCCGTGCATCGTAATTCAATGTGAATAAAAAAATCCAACCAGATGCAACAGTATGCAGATATTTATTTACTGCAAAACTACTCTACATGTTTCGGGTGTCACAGCACCAATCATCAGGAGTATCAAAAACTGTACCCGCAGCCTCCGGTACAGGTCATACTACTTGTACCGCTACTCCCCTCCTACGTAATCTGATCGGGACTGGTTGTACGAGTCGAGTAGCTGGATTTTTTATTCACATTGGCTGTTTATATTATTATAATCCTGTTACTTTCACTTGTTCGTTTATTTATTTATCTACGTACCGTTTATTTAAGGGTAATCTGAACTCCGTACAGCGTTACACGCTTGCATTATCGAATACTGAATTAAACGGACCAGCTGCAGTGCCCGATCGGCGATACCATCCCAGCATTTTGGCCGGTGCGAGTGACAGAATACAGGAAACATTAAAGGCAGATTTCTCAGTATCGGTACTCGAACCCAGGAATTCCCGAATACGAAACAAGTATCGCCCTCATAACGGCGACGTTTCGTGACAATCATGGTGCTGGAGGTGGTTAAGTTCGTCAGTGGATTACCACGACAGCCAAACCGGACGCACTGACCACATGACACGGCTCGCGCACTGCGCAGGCGCAATATTTCCTCATACCAGCAGAACAGACTCGCTTTTGCACCTTAACTGGCGAGTCGAGTCACCGTACGAGAACACACGCACTGTCACTTACCGACGAGGACGGGTTTGACCTTGACAGCGTGTGCAGCGGTCCTGTCAAATGTGTAAGTCGCTGTGATTACGAACTTTGGAGTTTTAGCGCGTGTGTACAACAGTCTAGCGTGCGTTTAACCTGAGTAAATGGGTGACAGCTCATAAACATGTGATCATCTGACAAACACAGCCAACAATCATGGCTTTTCTCGTGAGTTTACATCTGTACCTGCAGATCGAGGATAGGTCGGCCGACGTCACAAGCAGCTGACACATCATCGTGGGCCATGGGAAGTATCCGCGGTTTACTGCGGATACGCTGTAAGTACGAGTACGTTAAATGTCCGTCCTTCCCCCTTCCTAGTATAAATTTACTTCTGTAAGTTTATTATAAATTTACTTCTGTAAATTTACATTAGAATATGGCCTGAACTGCCCACATGTTGCGGCAAATTACTGCCTACTTCAGGCACGGCACACTCGTACATAAATGCCAAATTTCGGTGCATCTCTCATCAGATATAGTCACACAAACTATACCTAAAACCTCGGGAACTTTCAACCGAATAAACGTTCAGGTAAAACTCACTCTAGAACAGGCCACGAAGGCCCAGAGGGGAAGTAGAGGTATAGCTCTCTGTAACCTCGGAACTAGATGGGAGTGGGTGGTCAACGCCACGCCCCGGCCGCTTTACCCCCGGGAAAGACCCGGTACCCATTGTACAGGAGGCTGGGTGTGCCTCAGGGCTGGTCTGGACGGGTACGGAAAATCTCGCCCCCACCGAGATTCGATCCCCGGAACGTCCAGCTCGTAGCGAGTCGCTATACCGACTGAGCTATCCCGACCCACACCGAATAAGTGTCCATACAATAATAATAATAATAATAATAATAATAATATTAAAAATCACAAATTTAAAAAAATCATTTTTAATGCTTCGACCTACGGTGCGACTCAGTGCGGTCGGTCTGTTGCACTGCCGTGCTGATGTGGTCACTGTCACATCTGGACACACGCATATTGTTAAAGTCAACGGACGGAGAGTGAATGGCCGGTGTGGCGACAGAGCTGCTGGTCTGTCTGGTACTCTCTGACGTTGCAGCATCGGGATTTATTAGTGTCATTATTTTATCTTACAACTATCAGTTGCCACTTCCAGTCGGCTCCTTTACCGTATTAACGTGGCCCGCCCAGTCGATCGACCACACGGCTAGCGGTGGAGAAGCGGCGTAAAGTCACATACGACAGTTGCCTGATAAAATAAAGGGCCAGCGAAGTATCGTGATTACTTTATCTACTTTGTGCACGTCACTGTCTTCTGGGATGTGACGCCGTGCAGTTTGTTAATTACGTTCGAAGGTTTCGGAAGAACCTTCTGCCTCTCTCGCGATGGAGGCGGCAGATTCCTCCGAAATCATTGAACCTAAGTATCAAAATGCACGGCGTCACATTCGACAAAAGAAAGAAAGTCTGGCAGAAGGTTGCAAGCACCGATAATGGTGCTATACTGCGGCCGTTACAACGGGCCACACGGCTCAGCCCCTTACATCACTCTTGCACGATGTGAGCAGTGGTCACATGACGTCATGCGCAGCTGCTGGGACATCGGTCTGTGTGACCCGCGAAGTGTCAGGAGGGCAAACATCGTGGGGCTACAAGAGCCATCTGAAGAGCCACAAAAACAATGTCAAATATTAACTAAACCACAAACATTGAAGCTTCTAACATGGCAAGATATTTCACATTGTTATTCACACCCAGCACATTTATCAAATTACTTATCTAAAACATTATACAATACGCAACGTTCGAAGAATTTTTAGATAAATAAGCCAAGTTATCTTCCCCCAGTAACCGATATTTACAAAACATAACGCACAACTACACCGGCAGCGATGGATAGCGCTATTTGCTGCCACTCCTACCGTGTTCTGGCCTTATGCAGGACACGGTAACAACAGAGAGACATGCAATGCAAGCGCACAATACATCGACGAAAACCGGACTGGACTGCAAAGCAGAAGAGGCGGGCAGTCGAAAATAAAAAAGAATCCATCCGAACGACAGGATGCAGTGTTTACGGAACACACAGCTTGCGTTCATCCATTTTGTGAACATCAGTAAACACAAAACGGATCAACTCTTTACAGATCTACGTCACACACAAAAAATTCGGTTCGTACCTCACAGACAGCACAATGCGTTACCATTAGAAAGGTCACTCACTGAATGCTGTACAATAATGCACAGGTCGGGCAATAAAGAGAGTACGGGACGTACAGCTACCACTAGGCTTTCAAGGGTTAACAACATGGCTGTTACTGAGGACTGCTCTCAGGATCTGAAAATATTCAAGTGTTCTGCGGTGTGACGCCGTGTCGACTGGTGAAGTGTGTCTGCCTACAGACAACGCTTCAATTTTGAAGAAAGTCACCATGTCGAAATTTCCAGGAATTTTAAACGTATACACAGTTCACCGTCACTCTGATAATTAAACTGTCAGCTGTTTATTCACGTCCGTCACCTCTTCACGTGTAATTCTTCCCTCAGGATGGTCGTGTCGACGAGGCTACGTGCATCATCGCTATTTCGTTACACCCTGTACGTGAACCGTTGGGCACTTACACGGGATCGCAGGCGGCTCCTGCCAATTCAAGGATATTTGGAGGGAAGGCGTCGTGACGTGATACGAAACACAACGATTCCGTAATTAAGGTTCCACATGTCATAAAAATTAAACCAAAAGTCATTACAACGTTAAACGCACCTCATTTATTCCGCTCAAGCATCATTATATTTCAACATAATGCACTGAGTGACTTCGTGCATTCATCGCATCTTGACCGATTTCACAATAATGAGGAAGTGGAAAGTGCTGTTCGTGAGTGGTTGCGAATGTAACAGCACAATTTGTCATCTCGTGTCAAGACTGGGCAAGGTAAAGGTAAAGCAGTCCCGTTACAGGCCTGGAGTGGCCCAGTGGGTTCCAGGATGTTAAGGTTCCCAGATTTCATGATAACGGCACAGGATGGTGGTAAGGTTGTCAGTCTTACGCACCGGCCGCCTTTACCCCCAGGAAATGCTCCTGGTACTCATTTCTGTTAGAGGCTGAGTCGACCCCAGGGCCATAGTGCGATCGGAAGAATTGTATGTCAATGAAAAATTCCAATGACACCAGCTAGGATCGAACCAGCGAACTTCCGATTTGTAGCACAGCACCTTAGCCACTGTGCTACCGCGGTCCCCCGTCAAGACTGGGCAAGTGGATCGAAATCTTTGGGGATGTTCTGAAAAATAACGACACTTCCGCCGGAATGACTGAGCTACATTCCACGTTCCACTCACTTCTGAGGCAGTTGGCATGGCCTGTGGAACCTTCCTTACTGGTCATCCGTCACAATCCGGCATTTGGCTGAAGTCGGTGGGAATTTGGGACGAGATTTCAGCACGAACATCCCTAATAGCAAGCGGCAGTGCTGCCAACTTGACCGCGAAACTGCAAATGTGGTTTTCGTCTTGTCAATGACGGCGTTTCTGAGAAACGTAACTAGCATGGCTAGCGGGCAGTTGCCGAGCAAGTTACTGGCAGATCGGTAACCGGAGGGCCAGCTAGCAACATGACATGTCTGCTGTTCACAATGCGAGGAACTACACACCACACCCGCTGCCCCATACGTATGCCGCGGCACGTCTTACGAGCTTTACACATGTACTTTGCTTTTCAGACAGCTGACAGCGGTCACTGAAGCGTTATTGTTTAGAACGGGTTAAAGAGACCGTCCGTCCCTCTGGTAACGCAACATACTGTGTGCTGTTTGTACACACGCGCACGGCACGGCACGGCACGGCACGCAGCTGGCACGATATTGCGTACTTTTAGACATATCGAGTTAATAAACGATAGTTAACACGGTTCTAAATACAAAAATGAGGCGAAAACAGTACAGGGATTACTACAGATGCAGACATTTCCCCACAGAAGCGTATCAAAACAAATTACGTGATTACAGACGGCCAGCAGGCAATGTCAGTTGTTCGGTCTGACCGATGGGGGGAAGGGGCAGAGCTTTACTGCCGTACAGAGTGCAGGAAGGGCTAAGTTAAAACTGCTTTGTGTACATCAAGTGAGCGCATAAAGCGGAGACTGTATTCGTCACATCACTTGCAACCTGAAATTTACCAAAAATACACATGAAATCACTTCCTACCTGAAAGTAAACACAGAGACCGATCTGTTAGTGCTGTTGTAGTGTTGCATCACCACACCACACTACACACTGCTGGCAAAATGCTGCAACTATTTTGGTTAAAGCAGGTGTACTTGGGACATATTTACCACTGGGCTTCACAAGGCTAAAGTAGGTGGTACATATAGTTACCACTGGGCTTCAAAATTCTAAAGCAGGTGGTACACATAGTTACCACTACGTCAAAAGTCGAAAGTAGGTGGCACATATAGTTACCACTACTCGTCAAAAGTCTAAAGCAGGTGGTACATATAGTTACCGCTACAGAGACCGATCTGTTAGTGCTGTTGTAGTGTTGACTGTCATCACCACACACCACACCACACCACACTTCACACTGCTGGCAAAATGCTGCAACTATTTTGGTTAAAGCAGGTGTACTTGAGACGTATTTACCACTGGGCTTCAGAAGGCTGAAGCAGGTGGTACATATAGTTACCACTGGGCTTCAGTATCCTAAAGCAGGTGGTACATATAGTGACCACTACGTCAAAAGTCGAAAGTAGGTGGTACATATAGTTACCGCTACTCGTCAAAAGTCTAAAGCAGGTGATACATATAGTTACCGCTACTCGTCAAAAGTCTAAAGCAGGTGGTACATATAGTTACCGCTGGGCGTCAAAATTCTAAAGCAGAATCGTCTGAATCAATGCCGAACAATACGTTTTCGAAAAGGTACATGAGGCTTTGATGCACGATGATTGGTAAATAAAGTAGAAGGAAGAGGTTTAGGCCTAATCTGACATTCAATCCCGGAATGTGCTTGGAGAGAAGGCGGTAAACCACGAAACTGCAGACACATTACAGCCTGTCAGAGGACAGTGACCTGAAACCAGAAACTCTGGAACACGAATCAGGTGTGCCACCCACTCCAGTGGTTACAGAATGCTGGAACTGGCAAGGATGTTGCTCCACTTAGAAGCCACTGTCACTTTCCGACTGGGGAAGAACTGTATCATGGGCGAGGCACGTCAGGCAACCCGGCGAACCGACAGAGCGGTAAGTACGGTCAGAGCAACAAGTATGGAAAATAATGGGTATCAGAGCACACAGACTGCTGGGGGGAATGTGTGGAAATACGAGGATGAGAGAGGATGGTGGAGAAAAATGTACAAGAAGAGGCTGATGGCTCTTGTTCCTCGCCATATGTTATGACAGCGGGCAAGTAAAATACACGACACAGATGAGAAAGGCATACATTTTGGTTGGCAAATCCTATGATAATATCCAACATTAAGTTATGAATGCGGATGGAAGCACATTAAAACTGATCCAACACATACAGATTGAAACGCTGGTAACTGGATGCATGTGGCTGGATCAGAGGCGGACCTTCGGCCAACACAAAGGGCGGGGAACTTGCTGGATAACTGACAGGGTCTCAGAGTACAGTGTTCCACGGGGTCAGCTCTTAGGGCATGATCTACAGCTTCTGCAATCTGGAGAGAGGCAATCCGACACAGTGCGAATAACTCCCCGAAAGCCAGCCACGGCAGTACAGCTCTAGGGACAGCGAACTGCAGCACTTCGGGAAAGTAGATGGACCACTTGACGGGACTATATGACAGCTGTCCTGCGACGACGTGTTAAACAATTCATCAAAGAACCAGTAATTCCAGCTGAAACATCACCAGCAGAGCACAGCGCATAGGCTTCCATGTGTGGCTCAAGAGAATGCACCAAAAGAAGTACGTACATTCCCGTCGAATAAAACGCGAGAAATTATACGATAGCTTAGCAATTATCAGCTTCTCTATAATGACCTGCTGCAGGGAACTAGGTGAATGATGTCGTTTAACGTTGAAAACTGTGTTCCTAAAAATCGCAGCGCACAGCCATAGAACGCTGAACACAGAATTTTTTCTTAAATTACCTTCCAGTCTGACCGATGAAGAACTGCCAGTTGACAGTCAAAACAGCGTTAATTTGGGTCTGAGGAACGTTCACAGAATGTATGGTCACTAAAATTTGCTGACGCTAATGCTGGAACAACGTTGCTTGGAGTGACACTGTAAGAGGGCGGCTGTGTGGGGCTCTTGCAAGCCTACCAGCATCAACCTACTCTGCGGTACGGTGATTCGCCGTGTATACTGTCCGAATGTGGCACAAGCTGTTCAGAACATGTAAGAAACCATGAGCAGCAAAGGGTCAAGACACGGCATAGCTTGGGCCGTGGGTACCGTTTGGGAGACACCTGACTCCGTAACAAGGCTCTAAAACCAGTATGTTCCAGACGGTGATATCCACCTACCAGAATACACGGGGTCATACTCCAGATCACAAAATATTGCAAACTCCTACCTAACGACCGTCTGTCGTACAGATTTGGGACCTCGTATTTCTACTGTGTGGACGGTACTGGCTTCCAATCAATGCAGACAATCACGTAACAATGATCAGCTATGCAGCAGTCTACTGACTTCTGGTGCGCCACGTGTGACGTTTCAGCGGCGGCACAGAAGATACTGACTGCATTCTTGGATATGACGTAGTGCAGTGTGTAGGTTCTTCCGAAACGTATGCACCAGCTACACGGTGTTCATAACGCATACACCTCTTTGCCAACTACATGGTGTTCATACATGCAAGCACCTCTCTGCCAACTACACGATGTTCATAACGCATACACCTCTCTGCCAACTACATGGTGTTCATACATGCAAGCACCTCTCTGCCAACTACACGGTGTTCATAACACATGCACCTCTCTGCCAACTACAAGGTGTTCATACATGCATGCACCTCTCTACCAACTACACGCTGCTCATAATGCATGCACCCCTTACTAACTACACGGTGTTCATACATGCATGCACCTCTCTGCCAACTACACGGTGTTTATAACGCATGCACCTGTCTGCCAACTACACGGTGCTTCTAAAGCAGAAGACCGTAATCTTGTGTTTTCCTTCCTTCCCGTTCGTTTCTGTATGACACAAACTGCAATCATCACCTGATACGATTCGTAATAATGGTGAAGGAAGGACCAGCAACCGCATCACTGTGCAGAACTGCAGGGCTACCGTAAAACATCCGAGGTGTAAACACAGGCATCAACCCAACTGTAATGTACACGGCATTGACCGAACACAGGGGCGCCGGAACAGGCAGTGCGCCGATCCCAGGGCTGAGCTACTGCCGAGCCTCGCGCGGCTAGACTGAAACGCCGATGGTCGGTGTGGGTGTGAATGAGGTGCGGCAGCGATCCGGTAATAAGCCAAATACTTGGCCAGACACGTTATGCAATCGCTGACTAGGACAGACCAAGGCGTTGATCCTTGAAGTGCAAAATTGCCAACTATAGAGAGATCTGTTTGACCGGGTGGCTGCACAGAGCTCGCGGGTAACGCGGGTATAAGGCACGGACACCAGCACCCGTTCTGCGCCCGGGACATCGCCACCGTCAGTACCACTGCGTAAGAGGGTAGCCAAGGCTGTACAGAAGGAAAACACCCAAATTGCGAAATTACGGGCCGACAATAAAAGGTAAAGTTCACTTTAGAAGTGGCCATGAAGGCCCAGAAGGGTATACATATGTACAGTTCTATTCTTTCTTTAACCTCGGCGCTAGATGGGGGTGGGTGGTCAACGCCACGCCCCGGCCGCTCCCCCCCCCCCCCCGGGGAAAAAACCCGGTTACCCCAGTCCCAACCGCCGCGGTAGCCCCCCGCGCCGGCCGGGAGGGGGGGGAAAACACTCCC
>Ga0123355_10015033_pt1 | contig 12141 bp, 13 predicted proteins | sample TergutEmb28metaG_3_FD_89872 | JGI IMG/M metagenome (GOLD analysis project Ga0123355, IMG submission 89872) | Embiratermes neotenicus P1 segment gut microbial communities from Petit-Saut dam, French Guiana - Emb289 P1 | ecosystem: Host-associated > Arthropoda: Insects > Digestive system > Gut ... | reverse complement strand
CTTTACATTAACACTTTTTTGTTGGCGATGTTGTTGGAGAGATTGAAAATTTCGGCTCTATTATCGTGAAAAAAGTGTCTATGTTAAATGGAAATGCTATAGTTTGTGATAATCGCACCTGACGTAACCCATACTTACGTCTGATTCATCAAAGAGTGGTTCATAGTACATCATTTCATCCCACCCTCTGGCTTTATCGCATACCTGATTTGATATTGGTTATTCCCTCGTCTACCACCTTTTTCATCTCCTTTATTTCCTCTTTGTGTAGGGAACAATCGTTTGTCCGTTCAAAGGCGCACATATCATCAAGCCATACCTTTAGCTGGTCTGCGTAACCCATTAGCATATCATGGATACCTTCGCAGTCATAGCGGGTTCTTCTTGCCAGCTCAAGAAAGTCCTCGTATAGTTTTTTGAGGTTTTTGTACATCTCTTCATTGAAACCATTGTCATTCATTCTGATTCTCCTTTTCTTGGAATATTGATGGCTCTTATGCCAGCTTACGAAAGGAAGTATACTGAATACATCAAAAGAAGTTCCAGAATCTATCAGCAGATTAACACCGGATTTTTGGCAGAAAAAAACGGCATACAACAAAATCATTGTACGCCGCCGAAATGACATCCTTGGCTATATCGTATAAAAAACCCGAATCTGAATATCCGAGTATATCTCTGTAGACTTAGGATTCAAGAAGATGCTTGAAATATAGGGTTTCAAGCTGTGTGTAATTGTTGGCAGTTCTACCAACTTGTGCAATTGCTGTATTTACTCATTCTGCAATCTAGTTATAGTTATAATTATAGCAATAAAAATGGGCATGTTATCATGCCCATTTTTACTACTGTGAAGTTTTATTTTGCAGGGCAGGCTTAGTTTCGTCATTGCGGGCTTGACCCGCAATCTCTCCTGTAAAATCGGCTTTAGAAAGAGATTCCGCATCAAGTGCGGAATGACGAAATCACAGATTCGCGACATGTCCCATTTTTACTACTGTGAAGGTTTATTTTGCAAATGAATTTACTATTTTAGATATAATAAAAAACACTATAACACCCACAATGCCATAAATGGTTATAACAAAGTACACTTGTTGCAAAGTGAAAAAACCTGCCAACAATGCATACACAAGGCTAAAACAAATCATAACCAAGTTTTGACCAATGCCACAAAACGACATTACAGTTGCACGCCCTTCTTCTTTAATCTGGTTTTGTAATGTGTTTACTAACAAAATTTCAGCAATGGCAGTAATCATAAACGCAAGCCCAAAAATTAAAAGGGCAAATTGATGCCATATTACAGAAAAAATCAAAAGTAACACAAATGCAAAGCCACTAAGAAGAAATATTCCCCTAATAGATGAAATCTTTTTTTGTACATATGGTGCAAGCAAATCACCCACGGCAACAAAAACAAACCGTATTGTTAAAATAACACTTACCCACGAATTATTTAATTGAAAGTCACTAACAATAAATGCATCAAATTCATCTAAATAACTGCCAAGGCTTGCAAACATCACAAAAAACAAAATGGAAGCAAGAGCAATGGGGTTTCCTTTAATAAAAATGCCTGATTCTTTAAAAGTTTCAAAAAAACCTAACTCTTTGTCAGACTGTTCGGATTTTTCAGATTTTTCTGAATAATAATTTTTTTCCCTTAGCAATAACACCAATAATACATTAAGAAAACATATCACAGCGGATAGTATCGAAATTGTTGGTATGCCAATAAATCGGACAATAAAACCCGCAGAAGCAATACCCACAAGCGCGCCTATATTTTGGTAAAATTGCGCTTTTCCATATATTTCTGTGAATTTGTCTTCCTTTCCGTCATGTTTAAGATTATCGTAAATCAAACCTTCTTCTGTTCCGGAAACAAATGCACTTGCAATACCCCAAAAAACAAAACCCAACGCAAACATCCAAAATGAAAAAGAAAAAAACCATATAACAAAACACAAACCCTGTAATACAGTTGCAATAGCCAGCATATTTCGCCTATTCCATCTATCTGCAAGAATACCCGCGGGAACTTCAAATACTATAGTAAATACACTCCAAAGGGCGATTAATACAGCAACTTGGGTAAAAGATTTTCCTCTTTCAATAAAAAGAACCTGATAAAAGGCATAGATAGGCAAACACTGTGCTATAAACTTGTAAATATATAGCAATTTCACATTAAAAGTCTTCATTTTATTTTCCTCCAAATTAAATTATGTTACATTTACAACACAACTAATTTGGTGGACCTCGTATTTTGTGTATGCTTAAATATTAGCATGGAGGTCTAATTATATACATTTATAACATCTCCTATTTCTAAATTTTTTTGTAGCATTATATCACATTTTTTAATTTGTTAATTCAAAATTCAACTTTCCTTGCTCCACACCATTTACAATAAGTGTTATACCATGGTTGCCAGGATAATGTTTTCTAGTACTCAAATTTGCAAACGAATGGTTTTTGGTATAATGTTTTGTTTCATTTGCTTTTAACAAAATTTCTGATATTTGAAATATTTTTCTGTTTTGTTTGCCATTTGCTTTCATAAAATCAATACCATATTCCAGTCGCACCTTTGTTTCTTCTGTTGTTTTTATAGTAAATGAAAAACTAAAATCTCCACCAATGGATACAGAAGTTGTGCCAATATTAAAATCTTTAACCTCTATAGCTGTGGCATTAGAAAACCCAAAAACAGCTAAAACTTCACTATTTCCCTTTTTAAGAAGAGTTCTACAACCATGTTTTACAATCCAGTTTGTATTATCATCTTTGCCATACCAGTCTTTTGCAATTTTAGCAACCAAGTCTGGATGAGTTTTGGAAATATCATTTAAGTTGTTTGCAACGGATTTTCGCACATATATGGCGGGGTCTGCTTTAAGCTCTTCCAATATTGGTAAAATGGGGGTTGGGTCTTTTTTGTATTTTACCAATGCCTGTCCCCATGGTAATGCTGGGCGACAACCTTCACTTGAAAGCCTTCTATGATGTTCATTGTCACCTTTAGACCACGCATACATTTGTGCCATCATGCGTTCTTCATGGTTAATAATAAATGGGCGTACAGCAAATTCAGCAGAGGCATAACAAGTATATCGCCCCAATGCGGGTATTGATATATCCCAATTGGCTACATCCTGACCAAAGTATTCCACAAAATCAGGAAAAAACATACAAAAACCATCCAACCATGAGCCTTGATTTACGATTACTTTATCAATAATAGATATTGCTTCGCTGTAATCATTAGGTAGAAATTTGCCCAAGTTGATGGTAATTTGTCTAATTCTTTGTTTTAATTCTAAATTTGCCCAAGTTTCATCCATAGTAGATTTTATAAACTCTTCTACTTGAAATGGGCTGTAAGCGTTTTGAATATCCAATGCTAGATTACGGATGTAATCTTCACTAAATATGTTTTTAATTAAATCTGCCACTTGTTTTACTCCTCTTAATACTCATGAAACGAAAGATTGTTTGATGTAGGGGACGCGCCCCCGCGCGTCCCGCAAAATGGCGGAGTAGGCGGGATGCACAGGGGTGCGTCCCCTACGGAAAATGTATCGTTTCACGAGCATATCTATAATATACTCATTTCCAAGTATATCAAATAAGAGTAGTTAGTGACAACTCGCCCTGACCAATATAGAAAAATATTCTCCATCAGAATCCTCACCACTAAACAAATAACCTGGTTGTATTATACTGTTTGCATAAATATACACCAATTGTACATTAGTTATATCAATATTTTCACCATCGTGAATAGGCAACTCGTTAAAGGCTTCAAGAATAGATTTAATAGAGCATGAACCCAATAACTCTAGCTCTACAAAAAAATACTCTATGGCAACCAAATTGCCTTCTGTGTCCAATGTTACTGTGTTGTTAAGCGCGTGATTTTTTAAATCTTCTATAGAATCAATAAACTTTACCGTAATATTTTTATTGTTTTCGCTTTCGTTTAAGGCAAATGGTTCACCAGTTAAAACAAGATTATATTCTTCCATAATGGTTATAGATTGATAGATACAACACTCCCATGCCACATCATTATTAGACATGGAAATGTTTGGGTATCTCTCATAAATTAATTTAGGAATATGGCGGTATACGCGCAAAATACCCGCTTCATTTTCAAAGGTAAAAGCGTCATCACATTCTACAGGATTGGTGCTAATCTTAAAGTTGCGCGCATATTCCAATGCGGTTACTCTTGTTGTTGGCTCGTAATATAGGGCATAATTATTTGCAACAGTGGGCATATTTCGTGGAATATTATACCTTAAAGTATAACCCGCCTCAGAAGGCTTACTTTCGCGCCTTGGCAAACTAAACAAAACACTTACAAACGTAACACATAACAAGAGTATAATAGTGTATTTCCTTTTATTTGCTAGGAAATTGCTTTCGCAATTTCCGTCGCGGGGTGGGGGCGCTGCCCCCAAGCCCCCGCAAAGTGGCGTAGCCGCTTTTTTATTGATTTTCGTTGTCATTTTCATTTAAACCAATTATCCCAATGCTGCTTCTAATTTATTTAAAGCATTTAACGGAAACAGTCGTAGTAATTCTTTGTATTGAGATTGTGTTAATTCTTCCGCATCGACATACATGGCAATTTTTGTATCAATGTCTGCCAAAGAAAATTGCATTTTTAAGTTTTGGAACGCTGTATTTTCCATAATTTATATCCTTTCGTAATTTCATAAATAGCCATAAGCAATAAAAATATTGCAAAACCTTTTCGCAAATAATTTGCATCTATACGCACGGCAACCAATGAACCCATCACCGCACCCAAAATCCCCCACAAAATCAGTGGGCGTAATCCACTTTTTTCGATATTGCCATTTTTTTTGTGTATTCGGATTGCAAGTATAGCAGTGGGGATAAAATATAGTAGATTAATGTGCTGGGCTTGTTGTTGCCCCAATCCTAAAAATATTGTTAGTGATGGTATTAAAATTGCTCCTCCGCCAATGCCCATGCCACTTACAATACCTGCAAGCCCACCAACCAACATATACCATAACCAACTCATGATAATAGCATCCTCGTTGCACCTGCTATTAAAAATAACCCAAATAAAATATTAAGCCATCCAGCAGATAAACGATTTAACAGTTTTGCGCCAACCACTCCACCAACAATCCCACCCAGCGAAACAAATAATACCGCTGTCCAATTAACATCCACACCCCATATATACACAATTGTACTAACTACAGAAAGTGGTAACATTACAGCCAATGCCGTTGCATGGGCTTTGTGTGTTTCCAATTCCCCAAATTTTTCAAGGGCAGGTACAAGCAGAGTTCCCCCGCCCGCGCCAAACAACCCATTTGCAATACCTACTACCACACCAATTAAGACTCTAAATTTTCTCATGCCTATAGTATGTACATAAAAAGACATTATTATTATGGTCATGCCCTAAACATGTGAAACAATGTATCGTCATTGTGGGCTTGACCCGCAATCTCTCCTGCAAAATTGGCTTTAGAAAGAGATTCCGCATCAAGTGCGGAATGACGAACTTGGAGGCTTTCATGCTTATGTTAATGCATAAGGAACGCCCCCACAAAATAAACAATAAAAATAAAAAGAAAAAAGTCTAAAGTCTGGTACAATACTTGCCGATATTATTTATGAAGTTCTAGGAGTAAAATGCATTTAATAGCATGGAGGCTAAATTATGTTGACAAGTGTATTCTATTACAACCTTTACAAACCCTATATTGTGGGTAATGTAAACAATCGTGGTAATGAAAAATTTTCACCACGACGCGCACGCATCAACACTGGAAGAGAGAATACGGAAGTCACGGGGCGTGTCTTCGTGCTTAACAAAGCTCTTCGCAACGACATAATAAATTATGCAAATTCTGTAACCTATGGTGTTACTGATTTGCGTGCGTCAACAAAACGTGCAACACAGGACATGGAATATTTTAACCGCACAGTTTATCAAGATGGTTTTAATGAAGCTCTTGAAGGTCTAACAAATAACCTTGCAGACTTTGCAGAAGACTTCAACCGCTCTACAGAATTTATGCAAGGACAAGAGCACAGTATAGGGCTTAGAGCATTTTCCAGTGAAGTTGCAGACAATATTTACTACAATCGTGGACGTTTGGAAATGCTGGGCATGTTTTTGTCAGGTAATGGACGGCTTGAATTTAGCCGTGACCAAGTTCGTAATATGACATATGAAGAAGTAAGTGCCGCAATTGGCGAAAATCTTGAGATTTTTGAGGGCTTGCGCTCTTACACTCAACAGCTTATGACAGAACCACTTGTTGAACATATGCGTTTCCGTGGGCTTACGTATCACTATAATTATCAAATGGGACGTATGGAAACAGAAGGATTTAACCTTATTGAATCTGGTATGTTAGTTAATAGGTTGGTATAATAGTAATATGCTGGGGGTTATAGCCAAAAAAACAAAAGGTTGATTTTATTGGGAAAAACCAGTAAATCGACCTTTTATTTTTTTGCTAGAAAATTGCTATAGTAAATTCAATCGAAAACGATTGAATTTAGCTTTGCTTCGCAAAGCTCCCCCACTAACTCTTTTCGCTGTGGGTTTGAACTTCGCGTTCGCTCGTTCTCACCTCACGCTCAAAGAACCTCACCCTTCCTTCCTCCGCCACTGGCGGCGGGCGGGTTCGGTTCTTTCGCTACGCTACAGTCGGTGTGGGGGCGTTCATTTCAATTGAAAATGGTTGCGTGCAAGCACACCCATTCTCAATTGAATTCACTATATCGCAATTTCCGTCGCTCAATGGGGGCGCTGTCCCAAGCCCCGCAAAGCGGCATAGCCGCTTTTTTATTTATTAGGATACAATGACATGCCTTGTAACATTGGACACTCCATCATGCATACAATGAAGCGCGAGGGAGGTGGTCTCGTGTTTTCATTTTTGCATGTACTTGAAGGATTCTTTCTGTTTGGATTAATTTCTGGTGGCAACTCCTTCCCAACGCCACTATCATCCGAGCAGGAGCATCAATACCTAAGAGAATATGCCACAGGCAATCAAGAAGCTAAAAATATACTGATTGAACACAACTTACGTTTAGTTGCACACGTAACAAAAAAATACAGTAACCACGCTAAAGATAGTGAGGATTTAATCTCTGTAGGTACTATTGGTTTGATAAAGGCAGTTGCGTCTTACAAGCCTGACAAAGGCACTCGTCTTGCAACCTATGCAGCACGATGTATTGAGAATGAAATTCTCATGTATATTCGTGCAGGAAAAAAGAGAAGCGGAGACATCCATCTACAAGATGTAATTGGCATAGATAAAGAGGGAAACGAAGTACGAATAGAAGACAAAATAGCTGACGACAAAGACCCTATAGAAGAGCAAGTTGACCTGAAACTTCAAATACGGCGTTTATATGAAATATTACAATATGTTTTATATGGTCGTGAAAAAGATGTAATAGAAATGCGTTATGGCTTAGGGAACAAAGACGAAATGACACAACGCGAAATCGCAACAAAATTGGGAATATCACGCAGTTATGTTTCCCGTATAGAAAAAAAGGCATTAAGTAAACTTCTAAAAGCCTTTGAAAACAGAAGTAATTAAACTGTATAAAAAAAGCCCACTTAGAACATGATATATAGCGAATTCAATTAGATTCACTATAAATTCATAGTTAGAGGTGGGTTTTTTATGACTCCATTAAAAGTAATATTCTTTTTGGTGATTTTGCTAATTTTGGGAACAATAACTGTACATGCCGAAGCCATGCCATTAAGTCGTAAAGTAATTGTTATAGATGCAGGGCATGGGGGATTTGACCCAGGTATGGTAAGCGGAAAAACAGAAGAGAAACATATAAATCTATCCATAGCACAAAAATTGCAAGTATTTTTAGAGCAAGGCGGAGCAACCGTAATAATCACTCGTTTGGATGACTCTGGTTTGGGAAGTAGTAAATCTGGTGATATGCATACAAGGCGCAAAATAGCCAATTCAAGTCATGCAGATATTTTTGTAAGTATTCATCAAAATTCTTTTCAAAGTTCAAAAGTACGTGGCGCGCAAGCATTTTATTACGACTCAGAGCAAAGTAAAAAACTTGCAACATTTGTACAAAAACGCTTAAAAGAATTTGTTGACCCCAGTAATAAATTTGATGCAAAAGAAAATAGTAACTATTTTGTATTAAAACAAACAGCAATGCCCGCTGTATTGGTTGAATGTGGTTTTTTAACCAACCCTGGTGAAAAAAGCCAACTGCTAACAGAGCAATATCAAGAAAAAATTGCATGGGGTATTTATTTGGGCATTGTAGATTATTTTAATGAAATCCCAAAGGAGACTGAAATAGAATCACAGCAAGCAGAACCAACAAAGGAATCTTAGACCTTGAGGGTTTCACCCTCAAACACCCACAAGGGGATAAATCCCCTTGACCCCTTTCCTGAAAAACGCATTCGCGTTTTTCGTTTTCACCTACAGATTCTCAAGCATGTTTATAAATGGTTGATTAGTCTTTATTAACAAACGAAATATAAAATAACTTACTGTTAGCACTACAAATTGCCCAAATGCCACAGAAGCCGCCACTGCCCAATACGAAGCAAATGTAACGTTTTGCCCAAGAATCACAAAAGGTATAATCAACCCATTGGTGATTGTTGGGAACAGTGAGGCAATAAAAAGATTATTTATTGTTTTCCTTGTTACTCTAATTAACACAAATGCTATAAATGAAGCTAATGTACCAAGTAGCATATCCAAAAGCCCATACGGAGAGGCAAAATTTGCGATTAGCACCCCAAGAGTTAAACCTGGCACAAAAATAGGATTAAAAAACGCAAGCAAAGTTAGTGCCTCTGAAATACGAAACTGCACAACTCCAAAAGATATAGGGGCTAAACCAATAGTTGCGGCAACATAAACAGCCGCAACCATAGCAACAATGGCTATACGCTTGGTATTATTCTTCATTTGTTTAAGACCTCATTTTTGAATCTAAAATGGCAAGTAAAAAACGCTCTTGCTCTCCTGGTAAAAGGGAATAATCAAAGTTAAAAATATAATCATATGCATATGTTCTAGTGGAAGTGTTACGTTGATTTTGAATTAATAATGCTGGTAAATTATATACGCGCGCCCTAGGAAGTGGCATTTCTACTGTGAACATAGTTTCAGGGGGATCATCAATTGGAACATCGCTCCAAACATGAATAGCATTTTTGCTTAAATCTATAGTTTGTGCATCTCCAATATAAACACCCTTCATCAGTTTTTCAGGGTTTTGGTCAAACTTATATATTTTTGCCCTAAAATTCATAGGTACGCGAAATTCTCTTTCAAATGCTTGTTTTTTTATTGGAGATGTAGCAATAATTTCAACTCCATCACGTTGTCCTACTAGGTTACTTAAACCTAAAATTTTGCCTTTAAATGTGTAAGCTGCCGTAACATCATGATATTGAATTTCAACTTCTCTATCAAGAAGGTTTGTTATGTTTTCTGAAATATCTTTACTTTTAACACAAATTCTTACATGGTCGATATTACTGTCGTATTCCGCTTCCACAGTTTTAATATCCCCAATTGTAATTGTTATTTTTTCATTAGGTTTCATCTCATGCATAATCATAAAAATCACTGCCTCTCAAAAAAATTATTCATACCTATTATAACACACATTACTCAAGCAAAACATTAGTAAAGGCGTTGATTAAAAATGGAACATCTTTACCCTCTATAAAGATACGATAAAAAGGTTCTGCTGGATACATACTACCAATTATATCGCTGGCATTTTCCTGAAGATATACCAAATCCATGCGAACAATAATCATTGTACTCTCCTCGCCCAAAGATAATGCATTAACACGTTGTGTAAAAGTAAGCAAAACTTCATCAGGAGCAAAAATCATACGAGACATACCAACATGTTCATAAACTCTGCCGAATTGCATTTCTATTTGAGTTATTCCGATGGGCGTTACTAACAATTCAATAAAGTTTGAATGAATAGGTCGCCCACGATATTGTTGCCGATAAATCACGCGCACGCCTATATGATGTATATAATTATCATATTCATCATAATCATCAAACACAACATCAATGTAAAAATCAGGGAAATAACTGTTTATAAAGGAATTTGCATATGAAATTGCCATAGCCCTACTAACATCACCCTCAATTGGCATTAAAGAATTTGAGTCATTTTGCCTAAAGCCGTTTGGGTTTTCATATCCAATAAAACCATTGGATATAGTTAATTGCCCTCCTGTTTCACCTATAAAAAAATATTGATGATGTAGGCTTTCTGTTTGTATGGCGCTACCATCAAAAAAAATATCTAACAATAATCCTATATTATAGTAATGCCCAGATACATTAAGTGTACGCATTGGTGGGGATTGTCGCATGATTCTAGTTTCCATTATGATATGATTTTGCTGCAACACTGCTAATATAGTTCTTTCCTGCGCTGGTGTCATTGTATACCTTCGTAGCTCCACAAACAACAATAGCCCTAGCCCGGCATTAAGCAAAAGAAAAAAAATTATAATATACGTTTTTGCGCGTTCCCATTCCAATTTATCACCTTCTTTTTAAGACCTTGAGGGTTTCACCCTCAATCACCCATGAGGGGCGCTGCCCCTCAACCCCGCAAGGGACGAGTCCCTTGACCCTTTCTTTTGGAAAAACGCATTCGCGTTTTTCGTTTTTTTGTCAAAGTTTTGATGAAACTTTTTCAAAAGTTTCTCGGGGTGTGGGGTGAAACCCCGCGGTTTTAATGTTGGTAAATGCCACCAAACATTTGCAAATCCAACCGTGGACCAATTCCGATTGGAAACCCCAATGTAATTGATTCCAAATTTTCAAATTCGTATAAGCTAATCCACCTATGTTCATTGGTTAGTTGGAAATTGTATACAATACGCCTATATCCAATAACACGCCCATCATCAACAACAACTTCAATGGGCGCACGCAAAGGATTTTCACAGCCCTCCACAGTTGCCCAATATTCCTCTAAAAGTAATGGAAATTCACCAATTACATAATTAAACAAAAAAACATAACCACGCCCACGCATTTCATAATCATATAAAAAGAATTCGTTAATTACATTTGGGTCGTTGTAAACAAAGTCAAAAGCCGCGGAAAAATCCGCAATAAAACTAGAGCTTGCCACGCGTGTAATAGGAAAGTTTTGATATTCCAGCACATGTTTTTCCAAATAACGGACGCGGGTATTTAAATTACTAAAAGTAAACGTACCCCCACCTATTATAGGGGCTTGATTTATTGTGGCTGGATTTCCAAAAAATGATTCTATTTGTGGGCGTATAGAACGATGACTCAACATACCATGATGGTCAAGGTATGGATTGGTAACGTGAATGCGTTGGTAACTAAATCCCTGTGCTGTATTTACTGAGAATATCAAAGAATGGGCATGTAAAAAATGTCGATTATTGGCAAAAACGGAGGGGATATAAAACTCAAAGTCTTCTACAGGGTTGCGCCTTGTTCCTATTGGCAAGTGAAATTCCCAAGAATAGTAATTATCAATAAAAAAAACGCGAACGATAGACTCATTTTCATTTGGGGTTGCTGGTTGAATAACAATCGCACGAAAACTATTTAAATCATTGCCTGTTAAAAATGCTCCTGTGCGTTGATTAAAAATTTGTGCAAACAATTCGGCGTTCATATTAAACGCATATTCATATATCATCACAGGTTGGGAAATTATACGCTCTGTTTGCTCCGCATCCAGTTCTGTTTTAGTTATAAATTCGCCATGGCGCAAAATAGCCTCTATTGTACGTTTACCATAATTCCAAAAATCAGAGTCTTCTATTCTGCTTAATTGTACATTAAAGAGTCCATCACCTGCCCCATAAGTTATGCGGAAAGGGCGAACAAATGCCCCTTGCTCGTTGGGGGGAGTTTGTGCAAATCGTGCTTGTATATACAAAAAAAAGTTACGATTTGTAAAATTAACAAACCATAACTGGCTAACTTGAAACAGAGCCAAAGCCACCAGTCCAAATATAATAATTGATTTAATCGGAGGCAAAAACTGCAATCGTAATGCCTTTAAGTCCTCTTTCAT
>Ga0123355_10015031_pt1 | contig 12141 bp, 10 predicted proteins | sample TergutEmb28metaG_3_FD_89872 | JGI IMG/M metagenome (GOLD analysis project Ga0123355, IMG submission 89872) | Embiratermes neotenicus P1 segment gut microbial communities from Petit-Saut dam, French Guiana - Emb289 P1 | ecosystem: Host-associated > Arthropoda: Insects > Digestive system > Gut ... | reverse complement strand
GTCGACGCTCACCACGGACAGCCCCGCCGGGTGCCGGTGCTCGAGGTCGGCGAGCTGGGCGAGCTCCGCCTTGCAGTCGGTGCACCACGAGGCGAAGAAGTTGACCAGCACCCAGTGGCCCCGCTCGGCGCCGAGCGAGTAGTGCCCACCGCCCGCCGTCGGGCCCGACACGGCGGGCGCGGTCCCTGCGCCGGGGGCTCCTCCCGATCGGAACAGCAGCAGGCCGGAGACAAGGGCGGCCATCGCCAACGCCACTGCCCCGCCCACCCACCGCGATCGGCCCGCCGAGCGCCGGCCCGCCGCCCGGCGGGTGGGTGTGACGCCGGGTTCAGCGACGGTTCTCACCGGAGGACACCGCCGTGTCGTCTTCGAGCGCCGCCTGCAGTTCGCCGCGCGCCCTCGCCACCCGCGAGCGGATCGTGCCGATCGGGCAGTCGACGACGGCCGCCGCCTCCTCATAGGAGAGCCCGAGCAGCTGGGTGAGCACGAACGCGCTCCGCCGGTCGTCGTCCAGACGGCCCAGCAGGTCGACCAGCACGATCGATTCGCCCGGGTCCTGGGGCCCCTTGTGCCCGGCCGCGGACTGGAGCCGCTGTTGCCTGCGCTCGCTTCGGCTGCGCTGGCGAATGGCGTCGTAACAGACCCGCTTCGCGATGGCCAGCAGCCAGGTGCGGGCGGAGGCGTCGCCGCGGAACCCCGCCGCCGCCCGCCAGGCGCGAACGAACGTCTCCTGCGTGGCGTCGTCGGCCTGGTCGGCGTTCAGCAGGGCGGCGCAGAACCGCCACACGTCGGGTTGCGCGGCGACCACGAACTCGTCGAGCGCGACCCGGTCACCGCCGGTCGCCTGCAGCAGCAAGTGGGTCAGCCCGTCCATTCCCCCTCAACGGTACGGACCGGGCCCACCGCTCGCCAGTCCGCCCGGGAACTCACGGGGCCGGTGGTCCCACTACTTGACCGTGGGGAGTGAGCGGCGTGAGGTCGGGGGCGGCGGACGGGACTGCCCCCGGTTCAGGGAGGCAATCTCCGCGCGCCTCGACGGCGAGGACCCGGGCATGGCCGACGACGTCCTCGAAGCGCACCTCGCCCGCTGTCCCGATTGCACGCAGTTCGCCGAGGCCGCCGCAGCGGAGCACCGCCGTCTCCGGGTGCGGCCCGCCAGCCCGGTTCCCGATCTCACCGAAGAGATTCTCGAGCGGCTCGCTACCATGCCTCCGCCGGCTGCCGCCGGGGATCGTCGGCTCCGGCGGCGTCTGGCGTCGCTCGCCGCGGCCACCGCCGTGGTCGTCGGCGGGGGTTTCGGCGCCGGCGCCCTGCTCGGGGCGCACCTCGGCTCGGGCGGCCGCCGGGCCGGGACGGTGGCCATACGCCAGGTGGCGGGCGCCCCGCAGACGAGCAGCCGCTATCCGGGGGCGATCGTCACGAGCGCAGGGGTGCCCAAGCCGGGCGTCGTCCTCACCGACACCGCAGGCCGGCCCTACGACCTCGCCCGGGCCACCGCCGGACGGGTGACCCTGGTCTACTTCGGCTACACGCACTGCCCCGACCTCTGCCCGATCAACATGGCGCTGACGGCCGCGGCGCTGCGTGACCTGCCCGCCGCGGACCGTCGGAAGATCACGGTGGTGTTCATCTCCACCGACCCCGCCCGTGACACGCGGCAGGTGATCCGCAGCTGGCTCGCCCGCTTCGACCCGAGCTTCGTCGGCCTCACCGGTTCGCTGGCAGCCATTCACGAGGCGGAGGTCCAGGTCCACATGCCCCTCTCCTACCTCGACCGCGCGACCTCGCCCCGTTCGGCATCCGCCACCGAGACGGGGCAGGATTATCTGGTGGTCCACTCCGCCTACACCCTCGTCTACGCCCCTGACGGGTGGGCGAACCTGACGGTCGACGACTCGGTCCGTCCCGATCAGTACGCGACCACCCTCTCGCACGTGCTCTCCTACGGCTTCCGGAGGTCGACGTGAGCGCCTCCGTGGTCCTCGCGTCGCTGGCCGCATCGAGCGGGAACTCCGGCATGGCGGGGATGCACGGCATGTCCGGCACGGCGGGGTTGGCCGGGATGGCCGGCATGGGTGTCCGGCCGCCGATCGACGGCCACACCATCCTCACCCGCTGGCAAGCGAGCCCGTTCCCGATCGTCGTGGCCGTCGCGCTGATCGCCATCCTGGCGTGGTACCTCTACGCCGTCCGCAAGGTCGAGCGACGGGGCCGGCACTGGCCGGTGGGCCGGACGATCTGCTTCACGAGCGGCCTGCTCGGGGTCGAGCTCGCACTCGGCTCGTCGGTCGCCGTGCTGGCCGGGTACACGTTCACCGCGCACGTCATCCAGCACCTGCTGCTGATGATCGCGGCCCCCCCGTTGCTGGCCTTCGGGGCGCCGATGACCCTGCTTCTGCAGACGTGCTCCCGCCAGTTCAAGGTGCAGGTGCTGCGGGTCCTGCACTCGCGTTGGTTCGGGCTGCTGTCGCACCCGCTCACGGTGTTCTTCCTCTACTACCTGTCGATGTACGCCTTCTTCCTCACGGGGGCGATCGGCTACTCCATGAACCACATGTGGCTGATGGACCTCATCAACCTCGGGTTCCTCGGTGGGGCCACCCTGTTCTGGTGGCCGATGGTCGGCCTCGACCCGATCGTGCAGTGGAAGATGTCGCCCGGCTTCAAGTTGCTCAACCTGCTGATCGGCATCCCGGTCGAGTCGTTCCTCGGGTTGGCGCTCCTGATGCAGAGCCGGCCCGTCGCCTCGATGTACACCCTCGCCAGCACCCACGCCGGCGGCGGGGTGTTGTGGGCGGCCTCGGAGGCGGCCACCATCGTCGCCCTGGCACCGGTGTTCGCCAAGTGGGCCGCAGCCGACCAGCGGGAGGGCCGGCGGATCGACGCCCGCATCGATGCGGGCGAGACGATCAAGCCGCCGGTGATGGAGGGCCACGGCCTGGCGGCCAGCTTCCGCGCCATGAAGCGGTGAGGGACGCGTCCTCCCCCGGATGATCGTGGAACCAACGGCCCCCCTCCCCGTCCCCCTCACCGTCCGGGCGGCACGCGGTGTCGAGGCGCTGCAGCGGAGGGTGCTCACCCTTCCCGCCCGGCGGCTCCTGCAGCTTGCCCTCGGGATGATCTGGCTGCTCGACGCCGCACTGCAGTTCCAGCCGTACATGTTCAGCCGGTCGTTCGTGACCGGCATCATCGAGCCGACCGCGGCGGGCAACCCACGTGCCGTGGCCCACTCGATCACGTGGGTGGCGCACCTGCTCCTGCATCACCTCGTCCCGTTCAACGTCGTCTTCGCGACCCTCCAACTCCTGGTCGCCATAGGCATTCTCTATGCTCCAACCGTTCGCCCCGCGCTGGCCGCTTCGATCGGGTGGGCCGTGCTCGTCTGGTGGTTCGGAGAAGGCCTGGGTGGTGTCCTGGCCGGCAACACCCCGATCATGGGTGCCCCGGGGGCGGTGATCCTCTACGCCGTCGTTGCCGTGCTGGTCTGGCCGGATGGGCGGGAGCTGACCGGCCCGGGGGAGGGGAGCCGAGAACCGACGGCGTTCGGCGGGCTGATCGGGCGGCGGGGGGCGCTCCTCGTATGGCTCGCGCTGTGGGGGGGCCTCGCCTGGCTGCTGCTCCTGCCCGGGAACAGGTCGCCTTCCGCCATGGGCTCGATGGTGGCGGGGATGGCCGGCGGCCAGCCCGGCTGGGTCCGGAGTGTCGAGACCGGTTTGGGGCGCATCTTGGTCCACCACGGCACCGAGGTGTCGCTGATCCTGGCGGCTCTCTGCGGCCTCGTGGCACTCGGCGTGTGGTTCCGCCCGACCCTTGGCCCCGCTCTGGTGGTGGCCGTGCAGATCGGCGCCGCGTTCTGGGTCTGCGAGGCGTTCGGTGGGATCTTCACCGGGGCGGGAACGGACCCCAACTCGGGCCTCCTCCTGATCCTGCTGGCGTGCTGCTACTGGCCGGTGCGGACCCGGCCCGACGCGGTCAGGTCCGGCGCCGTGAGGGCTGCCACGCCAGCACACGCCGTTCGATGACGGTGATCAGGATCGTGAGCACCACCCCGAGCACAGCCAGGCAGATGATCGCCGCGTAGACCCGGTCCAGCGCGGAGTTGGCAGAGGCCTCCGTGATCAGGGTGCCGAGGCCGGCGCTCGACCCGGGGGTCACGAACTCCGCCACCACGGCCCCGACCACCGACAGGGGTAGGCAGACCCGGGCAGCGGCGAACAGGTAGGGCAGCGCGGAGGGCAGCCGGACCCACCAGAGCACCTCGGAGCGGTTGGCGTTCAGGCTGCGGAGCACGTCGAGCACCTCCGGGTCGGCCGAGCGGAGCCCGACGAGGCTGTTGATCAGCGCCGGGAAGAACACGATCACCGCCGTGACGATCACCTTCGGCGTGCGCCCGAATCCGAAGGCGACCACGAGCGCCGGGGCGACGGCGACGACCGGCGTGACGTTGAGGGCGACCGCCAGGGGGAGCAGCGCGCGCTCCACGAGCGAGATCTGCGACATCACCACGGAGATGAGGAAGGCGCCACCGAAGCCGATGCCGAGACCGATCAGGGCCTCGACGAGCGTGGACCGGGCGTTGCGCAGGTAGAGCCCCGGGTAGTTCCACAGCTGGGAGGCGGTCGCCCCGGGTTGGGGGAGGAGGTAGCGGTCGTGGTCGGCGAGCAGCTTCCAGATCAGCACCAGGAGGGCGAAGGCCACGAGCGCCGGCAGCCATCGGCTCGGCCGAAGCCAGCTCACGGGCGACACCGGGTCATGGTCGGCCCCGGGTCACTGGCGGCCCCGTAGCAGCAGGCGGATGGCCGCCTCGGTCTCGTGGAACGCCGGCGTGTCCTCGATGCCCTCCGGACGGGGCCGGCCGAGGTTGACCGGCACGACGCCGGCGACCCTCCCGGGGTGGGGAGACATGACCACCACCGTGTCGGACAGCGTCACCGCCTCGGCAACCGAGTGGGTGACGAACAGCACCGTGGCGCGATGGCGGGCCCACAGCTCGAGGAGTTGGTGGCGGAGACCTTCCCGGGTCAGCTCGTCGAGGGCGGAGAACGGTTCGTCCATCACCAGCACCGGCGCCTCCAGGGCAAAGGCCCTGGCTATGGCGACCCGCTGCTGCATGCCGCCGGAGAGCTCCGAAGGGTACTTGTGCAACGAGTCGCCGAGGCCGACATCCTCGAGCAGCGCGGTGGCTCGCGCCGTGTCGTGGCCCCTCGGCGTCTGGCGGTCCTGTGGTCGCGCCCGACGGTTGACCTGGAGGGGCAGTCGGACGTTGCCGACGGCCGTGCGCCACGGGAGCAGGGCCGGAGACTGGGGGACATACGCAATCTGTTTGCCGGCACTTGCCTCACGGGGAGAGCGGCCGAAGATGCTCACCGAGCCGGAGTCGGGCTCGAGCAGGCCGGAGACGATGCGCAACAGCGTGGACTTCCCGCAGCCGCTCGGTCCGATCAGCGTCACCCACCGGCCGGCGGGGACCTCCAGGTCGATGCCGGCGAGGGCGGTGCTGGCCGCCGGACCACTCCCGTAGGTCTTCGTGACGCGCTCGACCGCGATGCCGTCAGAGGCGGGGCCGGCGGGGAGGGGGCCGGCGGGGAGGGGGCCGGCGGAGGGCTCTGGTTCGGCGGCGGGCACGGGTTCGCGACCGTACCTGAGTCCTGTGCCGGCGGGTTCAGGGTGCCGGCCAGATCAGCTTGGCGCCCCGCTCGATGGCCGACACGAAGCGCGGCGCCACCACCTTGGAGAGGTTGACGTTCTCCGGGATGAGCTTGTCGGCGCGGAGCAGCTTCAGTTCGGGCGTGTACTGCGCCACCGACTCGGCCCCGAGCCCCTTGCCGTGCAACAGGTGGCGGTCGACGAGCTGGCTCTCCACGCGCCAACGGGCCAGGTTGGCGGCGGTGTCGAAGCCGGCCTGCGAACCTTTGGCCAGATCGGCGAGGCAGACCGAGGCCGACTTCTCACAGAAGGCGTAGGCCTTGAAGCTGGCTCGGAGGAAGTCCTCGACGGCGGTCGGGTGGGCCGCCGCGAACTTCGGGTTGGCGACGAGGGCGTTGAACGTCCCCTTGATCCCGAAGTTGTCCGGGTCCCACGTCCTGATCTTGTAGTGGTCGGCCTCGAGGGTCGGGACCTCGTTCGACTTGTAGCCGGTGAGCGCCTGGACCTGACCCCGGGGCAGGATGGTGGGGTCGTAACCGACGCCGACCTGGCGAACCCTGCGCAGGTTCACGCCGGCCTTCTCGAGCATCGCCGTGATCTGGGGCGGCATCGAGCCTTTGTAGCCGAGGGTCTTGCCCTCGAGCTGGCGGAGGTTGGTGATGTTCCGCATGGTGATCAGCTCGATGGCGTTGACGTTGCCGTACATGGCGATCGCCTCGGTGTCGATGCCGTTGGCGTTGGTGGTGATCACGTCCGAGGCGCCGCCGAGCTCGGCGATGGTCGCCGTCCCCGCGGCGACGGCCTGCGCCGCCGGCGCGGGATTGCCCGTGCCGGGTTTGATCGACACGTCGAGGCAGAGGTCCTTGAAGTAGCCCTGGGCCTGTGCGGCCACGGGGTCGATGGTGCCCACGGTGGCCTCGAGCTCGAAGCCGGTGATGAACGTGATCCGGCCCGCCGCCTTGTTTGCGGCGCAGCGTGACGGGCTGATCATCGGGGCCCTGCTGAGGGGCGGGGATGCCGAGGCCGGTGTCGCCAGGGCGGTCGCGAGCATGCCCGCCACGACGGCGAGTGACGCCAGCGACGGGGTGCGGCGTGCCATGCGTCGAGGGCGGCGGGTGGCTTTCCGGCCCGAGATGGAGGAGTGGAGGGCGAGCAACGAGTACCTCACGGTCGCATCCGGCTGTGCCGAATGGCGGCCGGGGTACCTGGCAGTTTGGCTGACGGAAGGAGGTTCGCTCACCTCGGCCCTGCGCCGGGCTCCGGGCGTACGCCTTTGTGAGCGATTCCGTCACCTGTGAGTGGATAACGACGCCGTTTGATACCCCGGCGTTCACGTGGGTGCCGCCGGCGGCGCTCGCGGCCGGAGATCAGCGGTTCAGCTGATGCCGACCTGGCGAGCGAAGTCCATGCCGTCCCAGTAGTCGGCCCGCCGAGTGATCTGGCCACTGCAGACGGTGAACACGAACACGCCTCGGAGGCTGAAGGGGTGGCCCATCCCGTCGGGGGCGCGCCAGGCGCCGGTCATGCGGTACGGCAGCGCCACCCGCACCCCGGTGCTGATGACGTCCTCCACCTCGTAGCTGACCCCACGCAGTTCCTGGAGAAAGGCTCGCAGGCGTTCCCGGTGCGCGGCCCGCCCGTGGAGATCGACGGTCGGGTCGGAGGGGTGCTCGCTCACGAAGTCCTCGCTGACCATCGCTGCGGCGAGGTCGGGGTCCCCGCCGTTGATGGCGTCCAGATAGCGGCCGATGACCGCGGCCGGGCTGTCCTCCGTTGCCAGTGTCGCTGTGCTCATGTCGCTCATGTCCCGCTGCTTCTCATGTTCGTGGCGCTCCCCACCTTTCTTGACATGCGGCGTAGACACCCTGGTCGTGTGAGATCTCGATCACGTTCCCGTCCGGGTCGCTGAGGGCGCAGATGTAGCCGACGGGAGGGGGCATGTCCTTCGGCCTCCAGATCAGGCAGCCGTCGGCGTCCGCGGCGGCGGCGATCTCGTCCACGTCGGCGCGCTCGGGGACCTCGATGCCGATGTGGGCGAAGGGGGCCATGATCGTCTGGCGGTGCCCGGCTTCGGCGTGGAACATGACCAACACGAGGACGAACGGGCTCTCGGTTTCCCCCTCGTGGGTCAGCCATGCGCTCCGCCCCTTGGCGTCGGCGTGCTCGCTCAGGAGGACCAGCGGGGTGAAGCGCTCGTACCAGCGCACCGAGCGGTCAAGGTCGCTGCTCGGCAGGGCGATGTGGGTCCAGCGCGGCCGAGACAACGTGGAGCTCATCCAGCCCTCCCCCGGTGATGGTGCGATTCACCCCCGATCCATGTGACGCTACCAACTGCTCCCCGCCGGCGGAGCCTCGAATCTCGTCACTCGCGCCCAATCCCGGTCTTCGGCCTCCCTGCTGTTTCTTGCGCCGGGGTGTCGGATGAACCTCTCGTGGGGTGCGCGTTGTGCGCGATCCGCGCCCATGTGCGCGATTCGAGGCAATGTGAGCGGGGAGGGGTCAATAGGCGTCGTCGGCTGCTCACATGTCCCGAAATCGCTCACATAGACCGACATCGCGCACAAGGCGTCCCGGCGCCGGCCGCCCGGGCCCCGCCCCTCGACCCCGCGCCTACGCCCACCCCCCGCCGGCGGGCCGGCGATCACCCCTCCGCCAGCACCCGCTCCGCCCGTGCCCGGGCCGCGGCGGTGGTGGTGAGAAGCGCGATCGCGGTGATGGCCAGGCCGGAGGCGGCCGCCAGCGCCCACCCGGCGTGTCCGGCCACCGTGAAGGCGGTCCGGATGAGGGCGTCGGCCTGTTCGGCCCCCGGCAGCCCGGAAGGCAGGGACAACCCGGTGGCGCCGAACGAGGCGTGCGCCAGCGCGTGCTGGGTGACGGCGGGAAGCTGGGCGGAGGCCGCCCGCTGCGTGAGCTCGGCACGCAGCCGGCTGGCGGTGAGGGAGCCGATCAGGGCGACACCGAGCACGTTGCCAAGCTGTCGGGCGCTCGAGGCCACCGCCGAGGCCACCCCGGACTGGGACAACGGCATGCCTGCCACGGCGGTGTTGGTGATCGGCGGGTTCACCAGCGCGAACCCGGCACCGAGCAGCACGTAGGCGACGGCCAGGATGAGGTACGGGGCGGCGGTGCCCGTGCGGGTGAGGATGAAGGCGCCCGCTGCGAACGCGAGCCCGGCGGCCACGAGCGGGATGCGAGGGCCACGCCGGGCAACCAGGAATCCGGTGACCGGCGACCCGAACGCCATGACCACCGTCGTCGGGAGCATCGCCACCCCCGCCAGGAGCGCTGAATATCCGCGCACTTCCTGCAGTTGGATGGTGTTCAGGAACAGGAATCCCGACAGGATCAGGAACGCCAGGGTGGCCATGCTGGCGGCCCCGCTGAACGGCGGGCTGCGGAAGAAGCGCAGCTCGACCAGTGGCTCCCGCCGGCGCTGCTCGACCAGGACGAAGGCGACGAGAGCAAGGACTCCGAAGCCGAAGAGCCCGAGGATGACTGGCGACCCCCATCCCCGCTGGGGCCCCTCGATGATGGCGAAGGTGATGGTGGCGAGGGCGGCGAGGATCAGGAGCTGGCCGGGCGGATCGACGCGGCGGGCCCGGGCGGCGCGTGACTCGGGGCAGTTGCGGGCGAGCAGGACAAAGGCCGTCACGACCACCGGAAGGTTGACGAGGAAGATGGCCCGCCAGCCCACAGAGTCCACCAGGAACCCGCCGATGATCGGCCCGAATGCGGCGGCGATGCCGAAGACGCCGCCCCAGATCCCGATCGCCTGGGCCCGCTCTCGGCGGTCGGTGAAGACGTTGGTCAGGATGGAGAGGGCGTTCGGCTGGAGGAGCGATCCGCCGACCGCCTGAAGCATGCGGAACGCCACCAGCGACCCCAGGTTGGGCGCCAGGGCGCAGGCGAGCGAGCCGAGCCCGAAGAGGACGAGGCCGATCTGGAACATCTTCCGCCGTCCGAGCCGGTCACCCGTCGATCCGGCGAGCAGGAGGAGGGACGCCAGCACGAGGGAGTAGGCGTCGATGGTCCACTGCAACCCGGAGACGCCTCCGGCATGCAGGTCACGGCCGATGGTGGGGAGGGCGACGTTGAGGACCGTCGAGTCCACGGCGGTGATGAACAGCGACAGGCAGAGGGCACCGAGGAGGATGCGCCGCTGGCGGCGGCTACCGACCCTCTCCGATGCCCCGCCGCCGGCGTGGAGGACGGCAACGGGCGAGGGGGACATGAGCCTGGTCAGCCTGCCACCGGGGGAGCGCTACCCGGGATGGCGGATGTCACTCGGAGGGCCGGCACCGACGGCCGGGGCGTGTGCCAGAGGGCCGTCCCGAGGGCGGCGGCGGGGACGGTCCGGGCGTTTTCCGGGCTGCAGTGACCGGGACTTTGGGTCAGAGAAGTTCTTGACCTGTGTTGGAACGTGTCTTACCCTCTTGCGAGATACCAGCGGCCTGAACAAGGTCTTGCCGTTTGCTGCCCCAACCCCCTACACTGGGGAGTTGCCGTGGTGTCCCCCTCTTGCGTCTCCCGCTCTTCGGCGCGGTCTTGGCGCGTCCGCACGGCGTCTCCACTCGATCTTCTCCCCCAGGAGTAGGCCTTGCCGTCTCGTCCCGCATCTCGGGAGCGTTTCTCGTTCGCCAATCTGAACGAGGTCCTGCCGCTCCCAGACCTGATCTCCATCCAGCGTGACTCGTTCAAGTGGTTTCTCAACGAGGGCCTGGCTGACACGTTCCGTGACATCAGCCCCATCGAGGACTTCTCCGGGTCGCTCAAGCTGATCCTCGAGTTCGATCCCGACGATCAGGACCTCCGTCCGCCGCCCAAGTTCACGGTGGAGGAGTGCAAAGAGAAGGACATGACCTACGCCGCGCCGATCTTCGTGCGCGCGCAGTTCCAGAACGCCAACACCGGTGAGATCAAGGAGCAGACGGTCTTCATGGGCGACTTCCCCATGATGACCGACAAGGGCACCTTCATCATCAACGGCACCGAGCGGGTCGTGGTCTCCCAGCTGGTGCGTTCCCCTGGCGTGATCTTCCAGCCGGGCCGGGACGCCAAGACCGTCGTCACCGGGACCGTCCACCCCTACCGGGGTGAGTGGATCGAGTTCGACGTCGAGGCCAAGCCGGGCAAGGACATCACCGCCGGATCCCGCGTCGCACGTAAGCGCCGCCTCAGCCTGTTCACCCTGTTGCGGGCCATGGGCTATACCGACGAGGGGTTCCTCGAGCGCTTCGTGCGCCACTTCGAGTTCCTCGAGGGCCAGTGGCAGAAGGAGCGGGAGCTCGCCCCCACCCAGGAGGAGGCCCTGCTCGAGATCTATAAGCGGGCCCGTCCCGGCGAGCCGCCCTCGGTCGAGTCGGCACGCGCCTATTTCGAGAACGCCTTCTTCAACCCCAAGCGGTACGACCTCACGCGGGTCGGGCGCTACAAGCTGGACCGCAAGCTCGGCCCGGAGATCGACAAGGCGCAGGAGCTGTACGGCATCGAGCTCGAGCACCCCGAGCCCGGCCAGGGCGTGTTGTCCCGCTCGGAGCTGCTGGCGGCCTGCAGCTACCTGCTGCACCTGGCCCAGGGGGAGTCGGGGTACCGCCTCGACGACCAGGACCACTTCGCCAACCGCCGGATCCGTTCGGTCGGTGAGCTGATCCAGAACCAGGTCCGCGTCGGCCTCTCCCGGATGGAGCGGGTCGTGCGCGAGCGCATGACCACCCAGGACGTCGAGGCCATTACGCCCCAGACGCTGATCAACATCCGGCCGGTCGTGGCGGCGATCAAGGAGTTCTTCGGGACCTCCCAGCTCAGCCAGTTCATGGACCAGACCAACCCGCTCTCGGGGCTGACCCACAAGCGGCGCCTGTCGGCCATGGGCCCCGGCGGTCTCTCGCGGGAGCGGGCCGGGTTCGAGGTCCGGGACGTGCACACCTCCCACTACGGACGGATGTGCCCCATCGAGACCCCCGAGGGGCCGAACATCGGCCTCATCGGCCACCTTGCCTCCTACGGGCGGATCAACTCCTACGGCTTCATCGAGACCCCCTACCGGAAGGTCGAGAACGGCAAGGTCACCGACGAGATCGTGTACCTCGCCGCCGACGAGGAAGAGGAGTTCGTCATCGCCCAGGCGAACGCGACGCTGGCCGACGACGGCACGCTCACCGACGAGCGGGTTCTCGTTCGCCGGGCGCCCGCCGGCCCCGGCGTGCGCGTCGGCGCCGCGGGGACCAGCTACGGCACGACCTCCGAGGTCGACTTCGTGCCACCGCCCGAGGTGGACCTGATGGACGTCTCGCCGAAGCAGATGGTGTCGATCTCCACGGCGCTGATCCCCTTCATCGAGCACGACGACGCCAACCGGGCCCTGATGGGCGCCAACATGCAGAAGCAGGCGGTCCCGCTCGTCCGCCCCGAGGCGCCCTTCGTGGGCACCGGCGTGGAGGCGAGGGCTGCCGGCGACGCCGGCGACGTGGTGCTCGCCGAGGGCAAGGGCGTCGT
>Ga0123355_10015030_pt1 | contig 12142 bp, 3 predicted proteins | sample TergutEmb28metaG_3_FD_89872 | JGI IMG/M metagenome (GOLD analysis project Ga0123355, IMG submission 89872) | Embiratermes neotenicus P1 segment gut microbial communities from Petit-Saut dam, French Guiana - Emb289 P1 | ecosystem: Host-associated > Arthropoda: Insects > Digestive system > Gut ... | reverse complement strand
TTTCTTCTTCTTTTCTTCTTCTTGGCTTCTTTACTTCTTCTTGGCTTCTTTTCTTCTTCGTCTTCTTCTTCTTGGCTTCTTTTCCTCTTCCTTTCTTCTTCTTCTGATTCTCCTCCTCCTCCTCCTCCTTGGCTTCTTCTTCTTTTCTTCTTCTTCTTCTTGGCTTCTTTCTTCTTCTTCTTCTTCTTCTTCTTCTTCTTCTTCTTCTTCTTCTTCTTCTTCTTGGCTTCTTTTCTTCTTCTTCTTCTCTTCTTCTTTTTGGCTTCTTCTTTTTGGCTTCTTTTTTTTTTCTTCTTCTTCTTCTTGGCTTCTTCTTTTATTTTTTCTATTATTATTATTATTATTATTATTCCCTTGGCTTCCCTCATGACAGCTGCCCATTCTTTTCTGTCCAAAGCTCTTGTTCTCCAGCTTTTCACAGCCATATTTCTCAAGTCCAATGTAACACCATCCATCCAGCTTAATCTAGATCTTCCTTTTTTCTAAGCAAAAGTCAGGTAATTAATTCTGTGATTGATCACATACAAGGTAAAGGTAAAGCAATCCCATTACATGCCTGGCCAGGCCCTGAGGGTTCCAGAGTTTGAGGCTCCCAGATTTCAAGACAACCTGCACATGAAGGTGGTAAGGTTGTCAGCCTAACGCACTGGCCGCTTTTACCCCCCAGAAAATATTCCTGGTACTCATTTCTGTTAGAGGCTGAATAGACACCAGGGCCATAGTGTGGCCAGAAGGATTATGTGAATGAAAAATTCCAATGACACCATAAGGAATTGAACCCGCAACCTTCTGGCTTGTAGCATAGTGCCTCAACCAACTGTGCCACCATGTGCCCCTTGATCACATCAAGACCTTCAAAATAAAATTACTTCTTTTGGAATCTCAGTGAAAAGACAAGAACTCGATGCATTTTTCAAATCTGCTGAAACCATAACATTTGTAACTCTCAAAAGTACATCAATCTTATATTGGAACGAAAGGAAGAATTTGACACCAGGTTTCAGGACATCAAGAAAAGTGGCTTAAGTTTCAATCGCTTTTCATATCCATTCTCTATTGGTATAGCTGAAGCTCCAGAGGATCTGCCAACAAAGTGACAATTTTCAGTGTGCATCCAGTTTGAAGGATAATTTAAGGATTCCTCTTTATTGGACTTGCCAAGAATTATGTCTCACAGGAAAAGTATGCCAGCATTCAAAGACACACAGTTCATGACTTCAATACATTGCAGCACATGTCTGTGTAAGCACATGTTCTCCAGGGTGAAGGATATGAAGTGTCTGATGAAATCCAGTATAACAGACAGTCATCTAGAGAGCTTGCTTTGTTTTTCTGCTTCCTCCAATATGCCTGACATCGGGTATCTTGTTCATGAGGAGTGGTGCCAAGTGTGGCATCAGTATTTTTTGTTACAGGTGAAATAAAGTTCCTGTGTTTAAGATAAAGTACTTCGGAGTGAGGTAATTTTTTTTCTTAATAAAGCAGTTAGGGTAGTATAATAATTGCAGTGTTGCTGTAAAACTTGATCTCATATATATAATTTTTCAGTTCAGGCAGTTGGATTGTGTTTTTTACATGTGCGACTCTTGAACAAGTCCACAATAACAGTTGTGTCTCTTTGCCAAAGAGAGGGATGAACATGTAGTTACCCCGATCTGCATTGCTGTGTGACCACTAAAAACAAATTAACATTTTTGACACCTGTATAGATTACTTTTTTGATGTTCTGAATGACTACAAGCTCTGTGATACAGGGAGTTTTTTTAAACATGAAATTGCTGAGCTGATGTTATGCTCCCCACTTTTGTGGAATTTGGACACTCTTAGTGAGGTGGATTCATTTCACTTTTTGACACCTTATGTCTCTATGATACATATCATATAACTCTTTTATGTAGATTTACCAAGTAGTTGCTTCTTTTGAAATTTGCATTTAAAACTGTGATTTCATTTTGTATTTTTCCGTAGCATTATTAATGTCTGCCCATCTCATCTTAATTGCCATAACAATATTATGTGAAAAGTACACCAAATAATTACATTATTATCTATTACTGAATTTGGTGTTTGTCATCCAGTTGTGTTTAAATATCAGTGTGGATAACTATATAGACTTTTTTGTCCAACATGAACATTAACTTTTATTGCAACACAGCTACACGTTTTGGTTCACTATGGAACCATCATAATCTGTCAAATAAAAACTTTTAAAAAATGGCAAACATTCATAGAAAATATATACTTATTTGTTTTTGTGAGGTCTCAAAAATTACGAAAAATGGTTCATATGTTTCCTTATTGTGCCAATTAGTAGCAGTTATTATGTAAAATTCTCTATTTTGAAAAAAAATATGTTTAACATATTTTATATTTGGTATTTTGTGTATCTTAAATTAAAAAGTGTTTTCAAATGTTGAGGTTTACTTGTTCGTTCTTTAATCTTATAATTTTTGTTTTAAAGTTGTGTAGTGAAGGTTAAGTAAACACAGGATATAGATTTTCTTGTTACTGATTTTACAGTTTTCTTATCATCTTCTATTTTTCTTCAGCATATTTTGTGGTTTCCATTTTCTAGTGGTAAAACTTATTATTGTTACAGACTCCTATTTCTACTTACCTCATGCTGTCACCATACAAAATGATGACTTTGAAGTTGTTTTATGTGTTGATAGTAATCAAATGAACGAAAAAAAAGAAATTATATATGCAGTATGAACCTAACCTTCACGATACAACTTTAGAACAAAAATTAGAAGACCAAAGAAAGAAAAAGTAGACCTCAGCATTGGAACTTAGTTTTTAATATACGATAAATAAAAACCAAATGTAAAAGATTTTATACAGAGTGTTTTTAAAATAGATGGTGTTATGTAACAACAGCTAAAAATTGACACAGTAAGGAAACATATGAACCATTTGTTTGTAATTCTTGAGATCTCACAAGAACAAATGAAGTGTATACTTTGTGTGCATATTTGCCTTTTTAAAAAGCTTTTGTTTGACAGCCTGGTGATAGTTTTGTAGTGGGCCAAAACCTGTAGCTTTGTTGTAGTAAAAGTGAATACTTGTGTTGAATGGGGAGTCTGTATATTTGTCCGTATTAACTGCAACTGTATGCGCGTGAAATTTAAGTTGGATAGACTTACAAAAAGTATATGGCCTGTAATTTCAGAACTGAATTTTGATTAACTGAAATTATTGTTGAACAATTAGTGTTATGTTCATATTCTTATACTGTATTCACATTCCACTCATCCACATAAGGTTACGGACAAAACCCATTGGTTATAGAATCAGTCAACATACGTGCGATAGACAGCGAACCAGACACCACATAGACTTAATGTCACAATCAATAACATAACATTTTTAAACAACTGGGTGTGCTTACAAAGCAGGCATATGTCATCTCACAAGAACAAAGCACAACACAAAACCTTACAGTGCCATTCAGCTATTACAATATAAATCTATAGATTGATAGGCTTACATTAAAAAATCTGACCAGCCTCGTGGTTTAGTGGTCAGAGTCTCTGACTACTAATCATGAGGTCCCGGGTTCGATTCCCGGTTTTACTGTGGGAATTTTCCCTGAAGGGGAGGATTCCCGTGGTGACCATGGTCTGGGTAGGTTAGTAGAAATTAGGTTTAAGGGCCCTCCTGGCACTACATCCTCCTACATCACCACTCACATCATCGGGACAACGTAACCGTGCCTCATGGGCGTCCCAACCTCAGAAGTCGGTTACACTTCTGCCATGCCCAGGAGGGAAGACCACAAAGCCCGTAAAGGACATGTGGGGCATTGGATAAAAAAAATTTAAAAAAATAAAAAAACATTAAAAATTCTGAAAATTGATAAACCAGTATTTTCAGAATTATTTACTACTAAAATATAAAACTGCATTAGGCAAGACAATTTATTTGAAGTAGATATAAATGGATAATAAATGGATTGTATAATGTAATGTTTGTGACAATTAATTTATGCTAAAAGCATGTGTTATTTCCTTAAAACTAATTAAAAATAAATGCAACTTGATATTAATTAATGCTATGTATATTATTAAATGTGTGTGGCTACACTGTAAATACCCCAGAACATTTAACTTTTTCTTGTAAATCTAATCTTCATTCTTTTAAAGACCATTTGAAATTGGGAACTGCATGTTGAAAGAAGTTGAATTTGTTGTGGTTAGTGTTATGTATTCTGACAGATTAAACCCAAACAGGCTGCAGGATAGTGCATCTTGAGGTTTTAAAGCTATTATTTTTATTTGGAATAGAAAAGAATTTTCCAAGGCCTGTTATAATGCGGGAGACAAACCTGTTTATGATTCTTACGACGAAAGCCCACCTTATTAACCACGTGGAAGGCTTATCTGTAAAGTATTCTCATTAGAATAGAATAGAATTGAATAGAATATGTAATGGGTTAGAGGCCTTAAAGATCTGATTCATTTAGGCCTTTTATAAACAGTCCCATTGTGCCCCCTTATTCTCTAAACTTTTCTTTCTAGGAAAGAGCCTTTTCCAAGTCCTACAGCCTTACTAAAGGTCAGGATTTATCTTTGATTAGTTTTCCTAATAACCTCTGGGTCCAGCTTACCCAAGCATAGAGAGATGTGAGATAATCACAAGTTCATCACATGTAGATGCTTTTGTAGAGTGTTGTGGGCAAACATAAGGTCACAGACCCTCTAAGTTATACGTAACAGGAGAATATATCAAGTGCAGGTTCCTGCCCAATAAACATATTGGCCTAGCTCTCCCTTGATAAGTGCATTTCAGTTGCCCTTATGGGGCCCCTGTGACAAGTGCTCCATTTCCAGTGCCTTTTATTACACGTCTCTTGGAGTCCTCAGTATAGGAGCCCTTCTTCCAGGTTCCTTTCACGAAGCCTTATGCACCATTTCCAAAGCCTTCCTTGATATGTCTCTTGGAGTCCCCATTAAAGGTGCAGCCCCTCCAGGTTCCCCTTATGGGGCCTCTATATGGAGAGAGATTTGCCATTTCCAGAGTCTTCTTTTATGTGTCATTTAGAGTCCCCAGTAAAGGAGCCCTCCTTCCAGGTTCTGCTGGCAGAGCTACCATAGCAAGAGGTGCTCTATTTCCAGGGCCTTCCTTTACCTATCTCTCAAAAGCCCTGGTAAAGGAGCCCCCCTTCATATTCCCCCAGCAGGGCCCCTATGGAGAGAGCTGCCCATTTCCAGAGCCTTCTTTTACATATCTCTCAGGGTCCCTAATGAGCAAGGTCTTGCTCTCAAAATCCCTGGTAAAGGAGCCCCCCTCCAGATTCCTCCATCAGAGCCATCTATGGAGAGAGATGCCTCTTTTTGAGTCTTCTTTTACATATCTCTTTACCCCAAGAAAACAAGAGCCTCGTTTTAGGCCCATAGATCCCGACCTCATTCCTTTATTCCATCTGTAAACTAGACAAGCCATGGTACATCCAAAAGAGCCATTCATCCATTCCTCCCTGGATTGAAAAATGGCCGTATAAAATTGCTCCAAATTATGTTTAGGCTTCATGGAGTAACTTCCAGTTCTAAGAATAGATTGAGACAGTTGAGGTCTACTCCAGTTTTCCCTTGTGGTGTTCCTGTAAGAGAAATGCTCTGTTTCCGGAGCCATTGGTTTATTAATTCATTTATTTATTCATGTCTCTTGGGAGACCCCAGCTAAGGAGCTGTCCCACAAAGTGAGGGGGAAACAAACCGTCACTGTTCTGGAGCCCCACACGGATGGACAGAAGGCATACATACAATGGGGCGCAGCCTGGTTCCCCAAGGGGATCATATATGACATTGCCATTAGTACCTCAGTGCCATGCAGCCTTCGGCATGATATCTTCCACCTTGGCTTGGGTAGACCAGAGCCCTGTTAGCCGGTGTGTGTTGCAGTAACTGTCTTCAGGGTATCCCCTCCACACCTGGTGCCACCTCCCATGTCACCCAGGGTATGGATTGCCAACGTGTCAGAGTAACCCCTCCACACCTCTCTCCATCTATACTTAATGCTGAGGTTTGGATGAGGGTTTGGATTTATGGGAGGCCAGTATTTTCATTAACCCAATTCATGGATGAAATTAATGCCAGTTGTCATTAAGTTTTCAGTCACAGTGCTGTAAACAGTATTTAAATTTGACAGAGAAGAGGTTTGAAATGGAACTATTTGTGATACAGGAACTTCCATGGCAATATTGTTTAATGTTAATTAAAGTTTGTAGTTGACTGGTTATGCAACATGGATGGCAGAAACATGAGATGCTTAAAATTGTGGTTCAGAGGCAAAGGTGGTATAGGGATATTGTACTGAAAGGAGGAGATATTGTTGAAATTGACCTCTGAGAAAGAAGTAGTGATGTGGACTGATAAGGATGGTAGGGAGGATGTAAACATAGGGAAAGGTAAGCAGATGTTTGTGTACTGGTATCAGAAGGCAGGACCAAATCATAATTCAAATGTACCTTATAAATCCTTCAAAGATATGGCCAAGTTCATATATTGCAAATATCAGTACAGATCAGAATGGAGTGCACAGAGGAATTAAAAAGCAGTTTAAAGTTGATAAATGCTTGCTACCATGTAGTTTGGAATATTTTGTCTTCCTGTGTGCTATCTAAAAATGTGAAAATTAATATACATTGCTGGACATTGAAGCTTCAGGACTGATGCTGTGACACAAATATAGTTTGGTGCATAAACCACTTGTAGCTGGAGTCTGTTCATGTTATCGCTGCCAGGAAGTAGTGGAAACAGAGTTCTAGCTCAGCCATTTCATTTGTTGCAACTGTGCATGTAAGCTGTGTTTTTCTGTGGAGTAGTGAGCAAACAGCAAGTTTTGTTTGAAAATAAGGAGGGAAAGCAACAACCAAAGCACATATAATGCTTGAAACTGTAAGAGTCAGAGAGGGATGTGAAGACCTTGATGGTGATCCAAGGAGTGGGTGGCTGTTACCCGCTTAAGATCCAGAAACAGTCACAGAAGTTTATGAACTGTTGGCCAGAGGCTGTTGAACAAACCTAAAAGTGATGAAAGATCAAGCACACATTAGTGGGGAGACAGTTTTTGCTCTTCGTTATGATTTGGAAAAGAGCATGATCTGTGTGGAGTTTATTCCGCATATTCTCACAAATGAGCAAAATGAGCATAAAGTCCCAACCTGTGAAGACTTCATCTGGACCTTGCAGACCAGTCCACACTTTCCTATTTGTATCATTCCTGGAGATGAGTCTTTTGTGTTTCAGTGCAACCCTGTTAGAAAAGTCAGCGCATGGAGTGGAGAACAAAAGCAACACTGTGGCCCAAAAAGTTTTGCTTTTGAAGGTTGAAGATTAAACAGTGTGTGATCCACAAAGAATTTTTGCTGGAAGGGAAAACATGGAACAGTGTATTATATGCACCCATGCTAATGGAAGTCGTTGAAGTACGTTTTGAGAGGGGTAATTTTGTAAGAGAAACATAGTTGGTTTCTTTATCATAACAGTGTCCCTGCTCATTCTGCTATGATAGTGAAGCACCTTATGATATATTGTGACATTGTAGAAATCAGCCACATACTGTATTCACCTAACCTTGCCCCGTCTAACTGTTTTTGTATTCCCTAAGTGAAAACTGTTCTTAAAAGAACAAGAAGTCAGGACATAAGAGGATATCACGAAGAACATAGTCACTGAGTTAAGTGCTGTTCCTTTGGATACCTACAGTGACTGTTTTATGCATCTTTTAGAAAGGTATAAAAATTATATTGCAGTCACAATAGATTACCTTGAAGAAAAATCAAACATTTTTTAAAATTTTTGTGTGTGTATGTTATGTCCTGGAATATTAGTGTTTGACCTCATGCACAGTAGGCGTGATTGAAATTGTGTGTGTTATTTTTGTAGATGTGACGTGTTGTAGCTCACATTTGGTGGAAGAATGTAGATTAAGGGTGTCTGCGATTAGGGTGCACAGGAGAATATTTGAACTGTACAAAAGTTGCACGATCTCAGAGTTTCATAATTTGTGCTTTTCACCATGTATTATTAGAATGATCAAGTAAGTGGATGTTGAGATGGGTGGGTAATTGTTCCCATGGGAGGGTTGAGAAATGTGTACAAAGTTCTGGTTGGATATCTGGGAGATAAAGAACTGCTTGGAAGGCATAGCTGTGTGTGGTAGAATGGTAGTAAACTAGATGTTAAAGCCATGGTGTGGGAGGGTGTTTCATGGATTCATTGGCTTTGTAGTCGAGTGATATGAACATGGTGCTGCAACTTTGGATTCCATAAAAGGTGAATTTCTTTGCTATTTGAATGACTCTTGTTTCTTAAGAACGACTGCTCCTTGGAGTGAATTAGTTGTCCCTAACCCTTACTCCTGATGGAGTCAAAAATTTTGAATATGAGGAATATCAAGCTTATTTTGGTCCAGTCGTATTATGTTACAGACCTCTGCCAGTCATCATCTTTCTCACTACCTAAATTAAATGGAACTGAGTGATGGTATGGAGCAGAGTCCATCTTGAGAAGCTAATAGTATTTCAGATTGGCAAGAAATCCCGTGTGCTGTATGGAAACCAAAGGTTTGTTACTGTGTTTAGAAGAGCCCACCACTTGTTTTCTTGAGCACATAGTCAACTCCATGCCATTCCATCCTGCTTATTTTTGAAATCCTACCTTATATGTGGATTCCTTCACTTTGGTGGGTAGGAAAACACAAGATATTTTAAATATTCATGACAGGAGGAACTGTAATAGAGATTTTGAGGGATATGGCAATGATGTTTGACTTATTCAGGGCTGCAGATGCAGTTTTTCTCTCACACTGAAAATATGTGGAAGGAAAGAGTATTGATACGTTATGCTAATCATGTTGATTTATTGTATCTCCAAGGGTTTTTGTGATGATAGCAGATCTGGGATTTAATGGTGGGGGACAGGTTGAAAGGTAAATAACAAAAAACGTTCTGTTATCAGATAAATTTGCAGATCCTTAACAGGTTACGCATTAGGTCATTGTAGTACAGAAGAAAATTATCTTTTCAACTCACATTTATTATCATCATTTTAAATGTTTACAACATTTAAGTTTGAAGGTCATTGCTAAGTATGAGGGACAGAATGAAAGTAATGCTTCGTATTTTTCTGTCAGAAACTATAATTGCAATTATCATGAAATTTACACATATCATGGGTGCATGCTTTACAAAGTTGAGATTATTTTTCCACTGAGTCTCCATCATAATCAACACAGTTTTTCCACCTTTGCATGAGTTGCTTTATGCAGGTCATGAAAATTCTTTGCTGAAGCAATGCAGGGCTTGCCACCATTGTCTTTTTTACCACTGTTAAAGTGACAGACCCAGGGTCTAACTGAGCTAACATCAATGCATGGTTAGCCAACATGTAGCCATCAAGTTAAGTATTTGCAGCCCTCAGTCACCTGAATAGTTTCAGTAATACAGTTTTACATATACTTTATTTTAGGTCTACAGAATGTAATACAGCAACTTTAACAGCAAAGAAAATGTTTGGAAACTTTAACTCATTACTTTTAAGATACCACACAGTAAACCAATCTTTATTTGGGCTTTACCAAATTTAGTAATTTAGTGTGGGCTTCAGGCGAGTCCTTACAAATTATGTGGCCCTTCTGTGTGATGAAGATGGCCAGCCCTGATCTGTAGCATCCTCACTGTACATGCTTGTCAGATGTTGTGAATTTCTATCAGCCTGGAGCCATCTGCAGTAAGAAATGTAGTCACCACTCTCTTTCTAGTATGTGTGTCCACAACATTTGCCATTTTGCAGTACTGCTGTTTTGGATGCACATGACTGACTGGAGCACCAGTGATCCTCGTGGAGCTGGACAGTGTCGCTGTCTAGTGGGTAGGGCAAGAAATTGTACCCAGTACTACATTTAAAAAAAAAAGGAGGCATTACTTCTTTTCTGACCTTAGTATATTCAAAATGCCAGCCCTTAGACAGCTTGCATACTGCCAGTCATGCCAATGAATGTTGCCACTGCAAGCATCCCAGTTTTTTTGATACCAACATTGGTTTCATTTGTGGCCTCTAGTAAGTGATGCCTTTTTCGTTTACCTCCATTATTCACCCTCAACTTCATGCAACCCCACAGAAAGAAATTGAGTGGTTTTATATCAGGTGACTGAGCATGCCAAGCCACTGGTTAACTTCCTCATTTTTAGCTTCCTTCATACCTTTTGTTCAAAAGTTCTGGTTTCACTCTGTTGAAATGTGGCAGTACTCTGTCATGAAGTAGCCACATTTATCCACATGTTGGCAAGAGGACATTCTGCAACTACAGCAGTAAATCATCTTCCAGAAAATTTTTGTCATACAGAGCTGTTAAATATCCCTTGATAGCACCTTGACCAGTCAGGTTGTTGCCTAGTACTCCACACCATACTTCAGTTAAAAATTATAATTGGAAATGACTTTGTCATACCTAGTGTGAATTTTCTTGTACCCAAGAGTGTGTACTTCTTACATAGGTAGGTAGTATGATTTAAGGTAAATTCAGCTGCATCCATGAAAAGAATGTCAGGCAGCATTTTTAGCCATTATTGCAGGCATTCACAGGACCATAGATGGTTGGCATGATCTCCAAGTAAGAGATTTTGTACCCGATTTAAGTTGATGCTGACAGAGGCCATCTCGCTTCAAAATCCTCTGTACCTGTGTGTATGCTACACCAGTTATCTTTAAAATCTATGCATAATTGCACTTCGGCTTTGCTGCAGTGCTGTCAGAACATAAACGTCTCCATGCCATTGTCATTCATGTTCTTCATTAGCTTTTGGGAAGGAGCCAGTCACTGTCAGAGTTCTGTACATGATATTAAATATTTTGTGACCTGGAATTCTGCACAGTGGATATAGTTATCTGCATTCAGCCTCAGCAGCCCTACCATTTCCATTACAGGAAGCATATACAAAATACATGTCAGCATACACTTTGTCACTATGTTAGGCATTTTGACCACTCCATCCCACTGTACTATAATGCACCTCTGCCACAGACATTAGTCAGGACAGCGTACAAGCAAGAACCCAATCACATTACAGCATTGCCTGCTCACTTTGATAGCATATAAATCAATAATGGTATTGAAATCAACCATAGTTTATTAGACCTTTTTGCTCCAAATGATGAGTAGAACATGCTTGGCTGCTGTGTTGCAGAACACACTACCTATTTGTGGGATTTGAGTGGGTATCCCCTAACCCATTCCCCAATTAAATGTAACACATGGTGTATACAAAGTTGAATTGTAACACACTAATTACATGTCTCGTATTTTTCTTCAACAAGATTCACTAAAAACATAGCATGTTTTTTAATTGAAGCTCTTATTAACATTTTTCATGTTTGTATTAAGCTTTGAAAACTAAAGTAGATGTTCGTGGTAAACCACATAGACCCCTTGGTCATGGAGAGGAGTTGTTTCAAGCAGAACCTGCTGATAAGAGGGTATGGCAGTTTCTATGTGAAGAAAATCTGCCATTGTATGTTGAGTGAACAACTGTACAGTTGGGTAATAATATTCAGTTTTCAACATTTCACTAATTATCATGTTATTTCTTTTTATTGCAGTCAGGATTGAACATCGTTTGACCCTGTTTTATTTGGCAAATGATGTAATCCAGTACAGCAAGCGGAAGAATTATGAATTTGTTGAGAGTTGGGGTACTGCTCTTCAAAGAGCAACAACTATGGTTCGGTAAGTCAGCTATAATGTACATCATTTTAAGTCTGGATAAGTTTACAGAATTGTTACAGTTACTTCCTCATTCTAAGAAAGGAGAAGCCTACTTTCTATTACACTGTTTTCTAGTCCTACAAATCTATTCATTTATTTGCTCCTTCTTTCTGTCTTGGTGGTACTTCTGCTGCTGTTTAGTTCTTTTTTTGTGTGTGTGTGTGTGTGTGTGTGACGAGGTTATTACTTAAGTGCACATTCTCTCTATAACCTCGTAGTTTCATGCCATTTCTGTATTTGTAACTACTGGCTTCCAAACATTGTTTTTATATTGTGTGATCCATCTCATGACCAAATTTCACATGCCTAGCTCAATCAGTTCATCATTTATTGCCATAATGGTGGTATAGTGAATGTCATTTGTCTCCAGGGA
>Ga0123355_10015029_pt1 | contig 12142 bp, 6 predicted proteins | sample TergutEmb28metaG_3_FD_89872 | JGI IMG/M metagenome (GOLD analysis project Ga0123355, IMG submission 89872) | Embiratermes neotenicus P1 segment gut microbial communities from Petit-Saut dam, French Guiana - Emb289 P1 | ecosystem: Host-associated > Arthropoda: Insects > Digestive system > Gut ... | reverse complement strand
GGGGGGGGGTGTGGGGGGGGGGGGGGGGGGGGGGGGGGGGGGGGGGGGGGGGGGGGGGGGGGGGTGGGGGGGGGGGGGGGGTGGGGTTTTGAGAATGGGCTTAGCTTTATTAGATGGTTCCGTCGTTCGGACAGGTATAGAATAAAAATGAAGACGCTAGAACGTTGTCAAGTGATGGCTTCAGAAAAGCGCAAGGAAATTTTGATTTATCGTTTTAATAACAAAAATGCATAATTCCGAACCGAAGACTAAAGACTCAAGGTTAACGAAGAATAACAATAAGAAGCAGAGGATGTAGTCAGAGACAGTACGTTGATTATTAAGGAGTGGCAAATAGAAAACTATTTTTCTGAACATTCCCAGGCTATGCCCGCTCGTCCTTCTGTTAACATAGGCTGGAGGCAATATAGAGCTTTGGGAACAGAAAGGAAGGTGATGGGAATTGTAATGTTGAAGCATGCAGCAAAGGAAAGAAACAGAGTATTTGACCCGAATTTTGTGTGTTGGAAAGGCTGGACTATTTCGGAGGCTTGATCATGTTAGTTATGTAACAAAAATTAACTTCGAGATGCGGGATATTTTACAACAAAAGACAGACTAAATAAAAGAATATTTGAGAAAAATTAAAAATTTGGACATAAGAAGAAAGTCCCATACACACAGTTATTAGTCAATGTACTTATACGTACCGCACTGTGTGTAGACTGTAGATTTGTACAATCCTTGTGATAGGCAGTGTTGTCCTACAGATAAGCGACGTTGATGAATATTCGAACTGACTACCTGATGGTTGTTACACATAGGTATCACGTCATCGTATCATTTTAATATGATTATGATAATGAGAACTGTATCGTACAACGTGACATCTCAAAGTCTTAAACTATCAACATTTTCTATAGTACAGCTGTAAGTGTAGGTTCCGCTTGCTTGAACATCACAAATTCCTGGAAGTAATTCCAACAATGAATTTTTTGGTTTTGCATCGGCTAAATCTTACAATATACAGCCTTTATAAAAAAAAGTTACACCGTATTTCTGTGAGGTATAAACTTTCTTTTTTCGTCTCGTACATTATGAAAAATTGACAGATTTTTGCGTGTACAGTAAAATTAGAACATCAGATAATAAAATTGCACACATTAAATCTTCATTTATAAAAGCTGAAATTTTGAAAACTGGACGAGAAATACGACATTTGAATATGACTCTTATATTTTGATTAAAGAGTTAGGGGTGTAAAATTTATAATTTAGCAAATATTTTATAGTTGCAATTATCGTTTCGAGTTACGTAACTCACATGAAATTGATTTAATATTTAACCACATCACGGTGCGGAAAGATTGGAAAAGAAGTACTATTTTCCTTACCTCGATATAAATGTAAGGACAATATTGTCATGAATCGTAAGGAAATAAGTTGCGTGTTTCTTTTTGAGATTAATTTTTTTTCCGTTTTACACAATAATCACAGAATTTACTTTTAATCAAGTCTATTGGAGCTATATGTCCTACATTTATGCGTTACAGTTGCATTGGTCGGTCTTACAATCATTCAGTATGACACACATTCACATACACACACACACACACACAAATCTTTTTTTCCTGCTTGACCGATAAGGGCCAGCCAGACGCTCTGCTGGCGTTGCTTCATACGGTGAGTCTTGGGAGGTTTAACTGTCGATAAAGGAAGCAAGAGAAAGATTCGCTGTGATAATCGCCTTTATAAAGTCTGACAAAAACTCACCAGTGATAATGCAGATGCTGAAAACGTTGCCCTTCTGACCAAATGCACTCAGTAAAACTGCAGAAGGCGTTGTGTTTACTCTGTGGGTCTTTTCTCCGGAAATTGTTCAAATTTCTTGGAGGATATTGTTTGTTAGACCTTCCAGAGCGTGCGGATCTATTTTATACTCTTCATATTTTACACTTCCTAACAATTAAAAGTCACAAGTTGTTAAATAATTGGAATGTACGGGCCAAAGGCTGCGCCTAAGTACGCAATGTTTTGAAGAAGGGGGGTAACTTTAGCTGTAGAGACTTACCTATGAATCATCGCGTTTTTACTGGTAGCGCATTTTGCAGTAGTTCAATGATCTAACAACGTGCGTCGAGTCACGTACTCTGTCAAACGCAGTGTGTGTTTTTAGTGCAGCTATAATATACGAGCCTAAGACCGCGGAATTAGGCGTGACCTCGGCCCCTGCGTTCCCATGATTTAACAACTCGCGACTTTTATTTGTGATAAGTGTGAAAGATGAGGTGTATGAAACAAATACGCATACTCTAGAAGAACTCAGAAACATCATACTTCGCACACTTCCAACAATTTCCGAGCAGGAACTCCAGACAGTAAACGTCTTCCCCAGTTGTACTGAGTGCAGTCGGCCAGGAAAGAAAATTTTCGACATTTGCTGTAGCACTGGTGGGTTTTCATTAGACTTTCTGAAGATCATTATCGCAGCGAATCGTTCACGTTTCGTTAACCGATTGTTAAACCTTCAGAGACTCGGTGAATGACGTAATACTAGCGGAGCGTCGGTCTGGCGCTTATCGGCCAAGCAAGGGTAAAAAAAAACACCCTTTACACAGGCTTTAGCACAGTTACGTAAGTAGATACAAGATAAGATTTAGTGTTTAACTCTCAAAAGGCCACCCTAGTTATTAGGACGTAGAAGGCCACCTGGGATCAAATGTGACCCCACCATGAAAGTGGTTATAACTAATGCTGGCTTTTAGTTCTTTATTGTGAAATTAAAATACATGTCTGCTTAAAAAGGAACAACAGTATGACATCACTGAAATGACAACCTCATGTAACAATGACATATAACAATGACATGATTGTCATTTACCCTATACGGTATATGAATTCCGGTTATGTTCAATATTCATTTCTGTATTCAAGAATGTAAATATGTTAAAATGGTTTGAAGAAGAAGAAGAGTTGAGAAAACAACGCAACTAATCAGATCCATCAGTTTCAACCTTATTCTTGCAAGTGTCATAAGTAACAATCATACTCGTATGGTCTTTGCAGACATAATGTCTACATCCTTTGCAGACAAATTGTGTCTTCACATCTCTACTGCTGCTACATACATGATAGCGTCCTCGCTTTCTTGATATCGCCTTGTAGTCTTCAGCGTCCTGCATGGTGTTTTCTTCAGAATCAGAGACAAATCCGCACACGACTATTGTTGTTTTGATGTTCCTAGGTAGGGAAGAAAGTCTGTATCGTCGTGTTACAGATGGTGTCACTAGATCATGTGCAATTGTGAGCAAAAGTATTTCCTATTTATCTTATTCTCAGGCTGATCTTTGCACATGTTGTGTACATATATGACCAATGCATTTATCGCAGCAATGTTGATCATGCCATAAAACTTTACCATTGTCCATCTGCGAGTTGCTCGCTGTACTGTGCAACTTGCACACGGTTGATCCAGCATGTCTACTGCACCTTTTGTTATAAAATTTAATGATTTCAGGCTTTCCTGAATCGCTGCAGATTGTTGAATCATGATGGAGAGATGAAAGGAAGACAACTGATTTGTTATTCTTTGGGACATATGACACAAGTGTGAGATCCTTGGTAAATCCAAAAATAGACGAGTTTTCATCACGTTGCCTGGCAGGCTTGAACTCTTGTGGAATTTTTCTTTTGTTTTTCTTCATTTTCCCAACAAGTGTAAATTTTTTTGTTTTTCAGTTGATTTTCAAGGTCAACAGACGTAAAGAAATTATTTATTGTTACATTTCGTCCGCCTCTGTCCTGACCAGAGATAGGCTGAACCAATTTGCAGATGACATCAGTTGCCAATCCACGAGCTATTTCATTATTTTCTTTGCCCAAATAAACTTTTGCATTCATCTTGTATTTCATGGCACAATCACACATCATCCAAATTTTGATTCCGTACTTGCTTGGTTTTTTCGGCATACATTGCCGGAATCCACTTCTTTCTTTGAATGGAAATAATTGTTCATTGATGCAGACAGCTGAACCAAGCAAATACAATGATTGACACAAACCAATGAACTTGACCCAAATCTCTCGAAATGATGCCGTTTTGTCTTCCAAACGACTCTCAGTTCTTGTTGTTTTGTCGTCAAATCTTATTACTGACAAGAGGAGAATCACTATTATGTTCTCTCTGCGAGCTCGGGCTACTTTGGGAAGTGTCAGCTCCAGGTAAAGTCCTTGCCTTGAAAAACATTCTTCTCCTCGTCTGTGCTTTTTCCTGTTTCTGAATGTTCAACGTCTGTGCTTTCCGGCTGTCCATGGTCATCAGTGTCAGCAACGTCGTACAGAGAGTCAATATCATCATCAAGATCTTCCTCTACAATATTTTCTTCATCTTCTGAACCACTCAGTCCAATATCATCACTGCTGTGTCTCTCGTCCTCGCTATAATCACTGTCAGAAACTAGACGACCGATCTCATAATCGTCTAGAAATTGTTCGAGGGAGGCCATTTTTACGCAGAATACAGGTAAAAGATAAAATAGCAGTATTTTATAGCACATTATCACCATAAAAATGCACAAAACTAAATTTAAAAAAAACAACACGCGCAAGGCCACCTGGGGTCAAATCTGACACCAGGTAAGGAAAATCGAAATTTTAGAAAAACGGTTATCGCCAGCAGCACAAAACGACTATGCTGACCTAGAGGACACTTGTCGTGACAAAGTCACGCAGGTTGGTGTCATTGTAAGATACACCAAAAACGTTATCGGAAAAATACAAAGGCTGGGGTCAAAATTGACCCCGAGTGGCCGTTTGAGGGTTAAGCACAATATAAAAGATGCAAAAGTTAAATTATCACTGACCATTCTGAAAGTTCTGCACGATAATATGTCGTCTCAAGCCACTATTTCTCCCTTGTTGAAAAACACATTTCCATATCGAACTTACGTCGGCTATGCAATTAAAATGGTCTCTTCTCCTGTATTTTAACAAAGTGACAAGCGAAATTTACAACAGCTGTCAGTTTATATTCCAGCAAGTTCCTGTGTCCTAACCCACTGTCCCAGTGCTCCCTGAAATCCCGCCTTAATGAAGTTTGTGTTTCCAGGCTGTTATACTCGTACATGGTGTTAGCGATAAAGGAGCTGTATTTGCCAGGGTTGTAACGATTTCCAGGCTCTGCAGTTCCAGTTAATTATGGTATGTGAAAGTGAACGCCGTTAGAGCAATAGCACGTTTTTACCGCAGTAAATTCGAGACACACAAAGAAGTGCATATAGCCTGCTGCTTACGAAACAGGCTTCTTAGATTAAATTGAAGTCAGTTAATTCAGCTTTATCCCGATAAATTGGCCTGTGTTAAGCGACTTATATATGAAAGCGTCTAGAATATTTTCAGTTTGCCGATTTATAAGGAAATGTTTGTTTTAACTTACGCTATACCTCAAACCAAGGACGTCAAAGGTTTTAAATAATGGGCCATGTGGCAACACCCAGCTACAAAATGATAGCGGCAAGCATGTGGTTACCCCAATTTGATTGCTTTTTCGTGTGTGCTGGGTAAATATATAACACTTTTCTTTGCTAATATCTCAGGTGGACCGCACTCTGAAGTGTAGAGAACTGCATGATGGACGTGCCTAGCTTAACCCTTAACCTGCTAAAGTGGAGAATACGGTGAGCTTCTAATAATGCCAGCAGATGGCAGATTGGATTTAACTTGGCATTTAAAGGGTTACCCCTTTAAACGCCAAGCCACCTAACCAACTTCTTGCAGTGAAAGTCCCCGTAGGTGACTAAGCTTTACATGATAACGTTTCTCTTTCTGCACAAGACTTCCAGGGTTTATGTTCCTATGTATAAGAGTTTACTACTGGTCTTTATCGCGAGTCAGAAGAATCCAGCCACACTTTTACACCCTCTTAACTGAAGATCTGTATTTGTGGTACTTTCATACTTACTCCCACCCACACCTCCTTCCCCCAAGATATTTTTTTATTCTTGTTCTGACTAAACTTCTTTAAGAATTTTTCCATCTTTCGCATACGTGCTGTATGTTCATCTCTTCTCCTCCCCATTGCTTTAATTACCACAAAAATATTTAGTAAACATTGCAACTTGTGAAGTACATAGTGTGATTCTGTTCGGTTGTCTGTCATGTCTTCTGTCAAAAATCAAATTACTCACCCTTAACGGGGCGTTTTCAAACATCCTCAAACTTATATCGCTGTAGGTTTATAACTGTGGTGTACCACATTTGGATTCATTCAGTGCTTGGACTTTCCCATCACACCGTCTTTAACCTTTTGGTGCCGGAATTATTTTTTTAAATTTTAGCACATTCTGTATATAAAATGTGAATAAAACAAGAACCAAATACGTTAGAATTATGAAGCAAACTGCATTTTGAAGAGATAAAAAAAACGGAGAGTATATACCATGTTTAAAATATTTAGTACCTGTATTTGTTGAATAAATATCTAAAATGCAAAGTTTAGAGGTTAGCGGTGCGGTACGACCCCTATAATGGTCGTTAGGTGTCAAAGGGTTAAATTAAGGAATTAGAACATGACGTTTCTGGAACAAGTTAAGTTCCCCCTCGCGGAATAAAGAAAAAGAACAGACCTACCCGCTTCGGTTCGATACGCTGTGTTATTCTGTACAGTTAGAAACCCATGCCACTTCAGTGAGCGTTATATTTATGACTAATGTCTAGTTACATAAAGGAGAGTTAACAATTAATTATATACACATTTGTCATTAGCTAGTCTCGTATAGCCAATTGTGGTGAAAAAAAATCCGTTCAGTTCCTGGCTGAGTAGCATTTAAGCGCTCTTTCAGTTACTATAAACAAATGTTCAGTATATCTGTTTGTCTTAACAGATGTAGGCTGTTGTTTGTGGACTACGGCAGCAAATTAATCTGTCTAGAAAGCAAAGATATAAGTGATAAATTTAAAATTTAATAAGATGGTTATTACTTAGTGCGTTCAGAATACTTAAATCCTAACGATCAGCACACCGCCTCGTCAACTGACTCCTTTTCTAAGATAAACGAATAAGTATTTGCTTGTGGTGTAAACTTCACTACAAGCGGACATTTTATCAAATTAAACAAGGCTCGCTTTACTTCATTTAGAAATCCATTCGGCTTTTTCTTCACACGATTGCGTACGGAAATTGTCAGGACAACGAAAAGCTTTTATGTATAAAACCATAAACCTATTGAAACAACTATTGAGAATTTCCAATGACCTTAAAGCTATGTGGCGTATGCACATTTCTAGAAAGTTTCCCTAAATCAACAACCCTTTCTCGCAACACTATGCAAAGTTTCTCCCATTGCTTTTATTTTAAATTACTTCATATAGCTGCATTAAGAAAGAGGTATGGGGAATGAGATTCTAGCAGTAACATGTACTACAAACTCGCTCCTGTGACCCCATTCTCTGCACTCTAAGGCGCCCTAGGTGTTTGCGAATCAATATCGAAGCGAGAGGATTGTTTAGGTAATTTGCTTTTCGAATAAAATCAGGACAGGCATGTTGTTACTCCAAGTTGTTCCCCTCTCTCCTGTGGAATGTTTTATACGTACCAAGAACTGAATTCCTGAAAGACCCAAATAAAATTTAGGCCTTTGGGTCCAGGAAAATTTCGACTGTGCAAATAAATATAAGGAAAACATCTGATCGTCGGGAAAACAATTTTCATTGATTAAACTCTGTCTCTTTTTTATATGAGAAATTTAATTTATAGTCACTTCGTACTGTGTGTGACAAGATCCCGTCTATACGTGTCATCTTAAAATGTTATTGGATATTGATAGGCAAGCAGGTTTAGAATAATGACTTCGAGGTTCTTGTGCACCTTTCATAAAATAGTCGTCGTATTTCGATATTGCAGTGTACCTCCAAATATTCGATAAATTACGGGACGGAATTAAGCGTTACGGAAATCTATAGAACCCAGGTATTTCACTGATGAAATATACTTTCAAGAATTCTTCGTCAGGATCATGAACCAGTTACCACAACATTCGGGCAATTTTAATAGTTCCACGTATCTTAAAGCCATCTTAAGTGGTTGAAAATGTTACGGGAAAAATTTATGGTGGGTGATCCTACGTTTTAGGTAGGTAACTAAGTTTCACCCTTTTTATAGGCCACGAAGGCCTTTAGGGCGAGTAGAGGTACAGCTCTACTCTTTCTAGGGCCTCGGCGCTAGATGGGGTGGGGAGTCAGCCCCACGCCCCGGCCGCCTCTACACCCGGGAAAGACTTGGTAACCATTGTACAGGAGTCTGGGTGGGCCCCAGAGCCGGTCTGGACAGGTACCAAAAATCTCGCCTACACCGAGATTCGATCCCCGATCCTACGTTTTACATCCACCTAATTCAAAGGAACGACTTTTTAAATAATTCAAAAACATTGTCACTCCTGGTACCAAGAATTGGTATAGATTAGAACGGCGCTTTGCTGGGCTATCAAGTAGCGAGTAGTAGTAATTCCTTACTGACGTTCGGTACAACCTACCAGTTCCATCGTCAAGGGTCACTAATCAAATCATAGGATTCTTGAACCTTGAAGATGTGGCCGATAATTTGTCCCGAAACGTCGGTTCTACTCGCTGCGAAATAGTACAAAAGAGCGCAGTTCTCATCTACTTCAGGGCGGAAGACTGAAACTATGGTTGGTATAGACTGTTTAGATGCTGGAACTTGGCTAGTTTAAAATGCCTTTTCTGGACTAACTACAAGGAGAATGGGTTTATTTTTTATTTTTTTGAGTGGCTGATTATCACTCGCGTGACCTAAACATTTCCCCATTTTACGAAATCCAATGGCCGTATTCACCCCCACAACAACCCGACAAACATTCATTTAAATATTATCTTTCCAACTTCGCCTAGATTAGCCAAGTCGTCTCTTATCATCAGGTTTTCATTATTAAAATTTTTATGTGTTTCTTAAAATTCCCAATTTTATCCCTGTCACATTTCTTTCGACGATACAATTACGAAGTGTTTTATTTTCGATCCTTTTGTTATTTTTGTCTCTCAACTCCAAATGTGAATCTCTGTACCTATTCTAAATAAACCATCATATTATGAAGGATACTGTCTTCTTGGATGTAATGTCATGTAGTCTTGTTGTGGAGTTTTCACCTACGTTTCAGAGGAACGTGTTGCTCCCATATTCACGGCGTCACTTCATAGAAGACGGCAGCAGTACTGACAGTCAGCGCCGTACGAACTTCGGATATCGTAGTTTCAGTTTATGCTCTACGGAAATGATAAACTCGTCAGTCTAGATTCTTAAATGAACGAATATTCAGTTCTTCCTACAGGGTTTAAAGGCGATGTGCTACAGTATTAAATGCGCCTTTGTTTGAATCTCAGAGCCTAAGAATTCTCTTTTAATTAAAGGAAACTGCCATCATAATAAGCACTGAACAATCTGTTGTAATTAGTGGACTTAACGGCGTAGTTTCCATATCCACTTAATGACTTCCATTGTCCCATTCATTATATTCAAGTTAAGTGGGTTGCGAAATGTTAGTACTCTTGATGAGGAAGGCTTAATTATGGTGGCAATTTCTAGGTTACCTTAGCACGCACTTTAGTTTTCGTGTCACACTGCATTTACTGAGAATGGGATTACTACATGAGTAATACACGGCTAAGAATTTAAAATAAGGTGGTATTATCGGATAATTCGCAGAGAGATTGAGGAAGACTACTGAAAAAATCAGTTCGTTTCAGATAATTCTTAGAATCTCTTCGACTGTAGGTATTGTTGTTATTGGTACTTGTAGTTGTCTAAGAGAGTGGATCGATGTGGCTCAGAATAGGAACAGATGGCGGGCGCTTGTGAATGTGGTAATGAACCTTCGCGTTCCGTAAAATGCGGGAAATTTCTTGACTAGTTGAGAAACGATTAGCTTCTCAACAAGGACTCTGCTCCATGGAGTAAGTAAGTTAAGTCTTTAAGAATATACTGCATTACCGGGGAGGAAGTTTCGTATTCATTCTCGCATGCTGGCTAGATGCTGTTACTAATTTAAATAATAATATCGATCTTCTAGTTGTTCAGCTTATTTTAAAAAAACCTGAATATTTTGTGTCAAAAGTGAGGCCACCTTTGGGCTACTTTGCGTAGTACACACTTCAGGAACTTTATCTGAAGCATTTATTTCCTTGTAACTGCAACAGAGGTCCCTTTACGGTTGTAATTGAGACCGGCAAGACTCTAAGGAATTGTGCGTGTTCGCCGGTTTCCCAACTCCTTTCTTCATGAGCGCCACGCTTTTGGACCCCGCCCCCCCCCCCATAACCGCAATGCTGACGACGAAAGTAATTTAGTTGACTGGCAACAGAGAGGCAGCTGTCGCAAGAGATGGGTTTTAGGTCAAACTCCTGAAGGAATTGCAGACAGGAAGGGATGAGACAGCGTTCAGTCTAAAGGATTGGTACTGTTTGCAAGTGCTGATTTAACTTTCTGTGTGTTTCTCCTCGTTGCTATTTCGAATTCAGCGGAGCATATCAGACACTAAAATTTTGATTTGTCTGATCCCACAGGTATTTTGGAAAGGGAAGAGAAAAATTCTTCTTGAAAACCTTTCTAAAAAGAACACGATAACCGGTTAGGGTCTTTATGTTCCATGCACATGTTGAAACCACAATCTTATACCGCGCAGCCTTCAACTTATACAGCTGGAAAAGGGTGGCCAACATCTGCTCTATTACAAGTAGCCACTGCTCGCGCAAATACTGTAGGGCAGAAGTTTTTGATCACGAACCACGTGAAGTGACTGATTGAGTTTTTCTAATTTAATGCAACTGCTAATAGAATGCAAATCTCACTTTTGAAATGCCACAATAAAATAAATCTACTTAGGTATCATTTATACATGTTATCTTAAATAATTTATAAATTCAGTAAATAATTATGTATTTCGAGATTACAACCAGAATTATTCTGTTTTAGTCTTATGTTGTTACTAGACTCACTTGAACGGCGTTTCCCTAAGAGACCTAGTCTAAAGAAAAGCTTTCTCATCCACGACACTAAACCAAAAACATATGTAAAATTATTTTTTAACCTTTTAAAGACTAAACGTATCAGCTTTATATGAGGAATCATTCCGTACCGCGCAGTAAACACTTTCCACAACGGTTATAAAAACCAATCAGTTAATGACGTATAAAGCAAAAGTCGCTGTCTGTTCTGAGATCAGTACAAAACACTCAACGCTAAGCGAGCACCACGTAGAATTCTTGAATGTTAAAGCTAGTGGTACGTAAAGACACCTTTAGGTTTTAAAAGTTTAATGTATTGCGACACGGTCGGTTAAATCCATTCACTTTGTTATAAATGTAGTGAGGTGTTATTTGCAGCTGCCTAAACATTTCATTAAATTTCTTCATTTGTTTTACACATTTTTACTCTGATGTTTTTACAAGGACAAATCTCACTTGTTTGCTGGGCGCTGGTAAATATTATATTGTTTTCTCCATGCATTATCAATAAATAATTCGAGTCATTAGATATAAAAATGCACAAAATTGGTAAACAGGTTGAACAGTTTTGTGCATTCTGTTGGTTTATTGTCGACAATGCACGGAACGAACAATTTAAAACAGCCCTCTCCTTCTGACAATGTTTACAGTAGTGTGACACATGGAAGCTTTTCAGAACTGAGGGCCAAATTTGTTAACTTGATATATTTTACACAGTTGATAAGGAAAAAAGCGACTTCTACTGAAGATTGTGCCCATAAAACAAAATTGTTCACGTATTATTGCAAGACAAATCAGCGGTGGTCTAGACACATAGGCACAAACAGGCGAGTTCACACCGTGCATATTGAATAATAAATGTTTATTATATACCGACATATGCACAAATAAGTAGTGTCAATTCCGGTTCCTCTTTACTCCGCATTGCACACACACCTAAACAGGGATTACATATGTGGCCACATTTACCAAGATTTCGCCATAACAACACGAAACTATATTTTATCATTTTAATAATTTGTAACTTTAGCTAAAAGCCACAAATCTCCAGGTATTGATGAAATACCGGCAGAACTGATTAAAGCAGGGGGTAGAACAATTTGCTTGGAGATTCATAAACTTATTACTTCTATTTGGAAGAAGGAGAAACT
>Ga0123355_10015028_pt1 | contig 12142 bp, 13 predicted proteins | sample TergutEmb28metaG_3_FD_89872 | JGI IMG/M metagenome (GOLD analysis project Ga0123355, IMG submission 89872) | Embiratermes neotenicus P1 segment gut microbial communities from Petit-Saut dam, French Guiana - Emb289 P1 | ecosystem: Host-associated > Arthropoda: Insects > Digestive system > Gut ... | reverse complement strand
TTAAAATTATGGCTTATCCATATAGAAACCGTCGCAGAAGACATTTACTAAGAATGTCACTCATCTGTGGAATAATTAATTTTGAGAGACGGTTGAAATAATGGGTTGCCGAACAAGTCTATTCAAATATCCCAAGTGGAATGGATATTAGAGATACCGCACATGAATATATCAATAAAATACCGTTAAACAAAATTAGATGTCCAGCAATCAATCTGGATCGTGCGCAAAAAAGCATAGGGACTCTTGGTGGTGGAAATCATTTTATTGAGGCTAATCGTGATGTAGAAAATAACTTATATATTGTTATTCATTCAGGTAGCCGTCATTTGGGAAATGAAATTGCTGAGTATTATCAAGAAGAAGCATGAAAACAACTAAATAAAAACCGCAAGGTAGATATTTCAGATTGGGTTAATAAAATGAAATCAGAGGGATTGGAAAAAGAAATACAAAAAAAGATGCAGCAAATTAAATCACAGGTTATTACTGATATTCCACAAGACCTTGCTTATGTCAGTGATGATCTTTTTGATGATTATATCAATGATATGAAAATTACGCAGTGTTTCGCTCTATTTAACAGAAAGGCAATGATGAATGTAATTATGAAAAATTTAAGTAGTTTTACGGAAATGGAATTTGAGCAGTTTTCAACAATTCATAATTACATTGATACCGAGACTATGATTTTGCGCAAAGGGGCTGTTTCAGCAAAAATGGGGGAGAAATTGATTATTCCAATAAATATGCGGGATGGGAGTATAATTTGCCAAGGATTAGGTAATTCCGACTGGAACTATTCTTCTCCACATGGAGCCGGAAGAATAATGAGCCGTAAAAAAGCCTTTGCTGTATTAAAAATGGAAGAATACGTAAAAGAAATGGAAGGAATATACACAACCTCTGTAAATAAAGGGACGTTAGATGAAAGTCCAATGGCATACAAAAACATGGATGAAATAATTGCAAATATTTCTCCAACGGCAGAAATACTAAAAATAATTAAACCTATTTACAATTTTAAAGCTACTGAAGTAGAAAAACCATGGGAGAAGAAGCGCCAAAACATCGCATAACAAACGGTATATGCTCCGGCGGCTGTTCGCCGCCTTCGGGCGCGTATCAGTGTGAGCTGGCTATTGTCCAAGACGAAATGGAAATTGAATATCCCTGTCTGTCCCCAGCTTCTCCTTGAGCCTGTCCCCCCGGCATAACACCGGGGGATGTGCTTACTTTTTAACTGGCGGCTTTTTTGCGGGTTTCTTCGCGGCGGGCTTCTTGGCTCCCTGCCCTGTCGCTTTTGAAGCGGCTTTGGACTCGGCGATAAGTTTCTGCTCTGTAGCGGCTATCTGCTTGTCCAGCGCCGCCCTTTTCACGTATAGTTTTTGTAAGTCTGAAAGTATCTTTTCAAGCTTTTTCACGTATGATCCCCTTGCTATGGTGTTGTTTAGGTTATCGGCGAAGATAAAGGAGTTGTTAAGGGAGACGCTCTATAATGAGTTATCGTGTCAAAGGCTAAAGATGAGCGTTAGACGCAACCCTAAGAAAAAACATGAGAAAAAAGTAACCACTGTAGCGTATCAGGGACGTTTCTAGCGGTTTGCTGCTTGCTTGACTTTTGCTATTATCTACCATAAAGTAACCACTGGAGCCTACTACGGCGGTTGTTGGTGCTTAGAGAACACGGCTACGGAGCCACGGTCTCCTACGCCTAAGAGCCTGGGCAAATGGCTTCTTAAACCGTATATCCTCCCCTGCCGGGCATTGTACTGGTGGCTCACGCACGGCGGGGGCATTACTGGAGGGGAAGAACATCAACCCCCGACATTTCCGGCAAAGGCCGCCCGAAGCAAGCATCGCCTTACGGCTGGTGTGTCCAGTAGCCACCGAAGAGGGTGGGTACCCAAGTGTATGTGCCAGCCAGTCTGCCGTTACCGCCGTATAGCGATATGAAAGAGGAGTCATTGATGCCCATAGCCCAAAAGCCGATTTGCACGCCGCTTCCGATGGTAATGCTGGTCAATTCACTATTCTCAAATGCCTGATTGCCGATATTGGTAACACTGTCGGGTATGATTACGCTGGTCAGGCGGTTGGCTGCGAATGCCTGATTACCGATACTGATAACACTGTTACCAAAAATTACGCTTTCCAGTCGGTTCCACTCAAATGCCGAATTACCGATGCTGGTAACATTGTCGGGGATGATAACGCCTTCCAATCGATTCCTATAAAATGCCTGATTGCCGATACTGATAACGCTGTCGGGGATGGTTATGCTTGTCAGGTAGTTACCACCGAATGCCCAATTGCCGATGCTGGCAACGCTGTTGCCAATAGTTACGCTGGTCAACTGGTTAAGCGTAAATGCATTGCCGCCGATGCTGGTAACGCTGTCAGGAATGACAATACCGGTCAGGCGGTTACCCCGAAATGCCTCATTACCGATACTGATAACACTGTTGCCGATGCTGGTAACGTTGTTGGGGATGACAATGTTGACCAATTGGTTAAACTGAAATGCCCCACTACCGATACTTATAACGCTGTTTGGTATAACAACGCTGGTCAGTTGGTTGCCAGACCCATCCCAATGCCCAGAAAACGCGCCGTTGCCAATTGTGGTAACGCTGTTGCCAATGGTTACACTGGTTAATCGGTTGCCCACAAATGCAGAATTGCCAATACTGGTAACGCTGTCAGGAATGGTAACAGTTGTCAAGAGGTTATGTGCAAACGCTCCACTGCCGATGCTGGTAACGCTAGAGGATATGGTAATGTTGGTCAGTTGGTTATTCCAAAACGCATTACCGCCGATGCTGACAACACCGTTTGGTATGGTAACGCTGGTCAGTTGGTTGTTCTGAAACGCATGATGGTCGATGCTGGTAACACTATAGGGTATGGTAACAGAGGTCAGTCGGTTACTGGCAAATGCCCACTGGTAAATGGTAGTAACGTTGTTACCAATAGTAATGTTTTCCAGTTGGTTATTCATAAATGCGGACTGGCCAATGCTGGTAACGCTGTTTGGTATGACAACACTGGTCAGTTGGTTGTTTCCAAATGCATTGTCGCCGATGCTGGTAACGCTGTCGGGGATGACAACACTGGTTAGCCGGTTGCTAGACCCATCCAAATTGCTGGCAAATGCCGAATTACCAATGCTGGTAACACTGTTGCCTATGGTAACGCTGGTCAGTTGATTACCCGAAAATGCCGAACTACCGATATAGATAACACTGTCGGGGATGGTAACACTTGTCAATTGGTTCCACTGGAATGCCCCAGCGCCAATATAGACAACGTTGTCAGGGATGTCAATACTGGTTAGTTGGTTATTACTAAATGCATTCATGGCGATAGAAACAACAGGTAGGCCATTATGAGTGGCGGGTATAACTATATTTCTTTCTGTGCCTGTGAAATCTCTTATTACATACCCTGTACCTGCAATGTTTCGAGCAAGCAAAATTCCTTGCCCGTATTCATCTTCAGAGGAAGGGGGCACCGGGAGCAGAGAGAACAATATTGGGATCAGGGCCAGTACTTGGGCCGGGGTCGCCGCCGTTGCCGCTCCCCGTGGGGCTGGGGCAGGCCGTCATTGAAAATCCGATTACTAGGGCCAATGCGATAATACCTAGCCATTTAACTGTGTTCTTCATAGGAAGACTCCTTATTTTGTGAACCCAGCTTCCTTTAAGCGGGAATCACACGGGCTATAGTCCAAAAGAACTAAGGCCGAAGATGTACCCGCCTGTACAGGCAAGTTGTACCCCAAAGGGGCAAAATAAAAGGCGTTTCCCGCCTGTTATTCCAAAGAGAAAAATTCCCCCGCGTTGCCGCGCTGGGGTGTACATGGGATATTTATATGCTGTTAGAAAACATACTATTAGAGGGGCTAGACAATCTGCTGAATTTTTTGTATCATATGACCCGAGGAGACCCGAGGAGACCCGAGGAGACCCGAGGAGACCCGAGGAGACCCGAGGAGACCCGGGCGGTAGCTCTATTCTGCGAAGCGTTCTTTCCGTTCATGTCCTTCCTCCCCGGCAAAAGCATTGGAAAACTCGGATACCGTGCACAATGTAGCGAAAAACTGGCTGTTCGTCAAGCGGTCGCGCGCCGTGTCCGCCAGCCGGAAGAAACCCCCAAACATTGCCTTCCCGGAATTTTTCTGGTATATTCAAGGCAATGAGCTTCTCCATAGTTCCCTATGACGGCATCTCCCCCATGCGGCCTTGGCCTTCGTTGGGCCCGAGCGCCTTCTGCCTACAGGACAGTACCCGGCCAAAGGAAACCGTCTTTTTTTACGATTCTTCCCCGCCCAATGGCGGCGCGCCGGACGTCAAGCCCGTATTTGTCCTTATCCACGGGCTAGGGGACGAGGCCGATTCGTGGCGGCATCTTATACCCCTGCTCAATTCCCGTGGATACCGGACGCTTGCCCCGGACTTGCCCGGCTTTGGCCGTTCCGTGGTGGCGGGGAACGTTAGCCTAAAGAGGTATGCCGGTGTGGTCGCGCGGCTTATTCAGGCCGCTGTCCGTCCGCCTCCCGGTCAGCCCGGCGAGGGGGCCGCGCCAAGCCGTCCGCCCGTCTTTTTAGCCGGGAGTTCTATGGGCGCGCTGGTTGCCCAGAAAGCGGCCCTTGCCATGCCGGGAATTTCGCAGGGCATGGTTCTTATTGGCGGGAGTATTCCCGGCGGGCCCAAAAATCCCGGCCCTCTCGCGCTGGCAAAAATCCTTTTCAACCGGAAGTGGTATCGGGTGTACCGGAAAAGCCCGGATGGACTCTGGGCCTCCCTGTACCCGTACTATGCAGACTTGGACGCTCTGCCCGCGCAGGACAAAGAGTTCCTGCGCCAGCGGATTATGGCCCGTGTGGAAAGCCCCGCTCAGGAACGTGCTTTTTTCGCCATCCAACGGAGCGTCGTCCGCGCGTACCTGACCGCCTCTTTCTGGTTTGCCCGAAGAACACGGCGCTCCAAAGAAAAGATTTTGCTTCTTTGGGGGGAATCAGACAGAATTATCCCCCTTTCCTCGGCCAAGGCTTTCAAGTCCCTTCGGGAAGGCATCGCGCTACAAACAATTCCCGGCGCGGGCCATCTTCCCCAGCAGGAAAACCCCGCCGAGACCGGCCGGCTCATGCTTGAATTCGCCGCCGCCTGCCACGCCGCTGAGGGCGGACGGGCGCTTCCCCCCCTTCCCATTCCACGCCCCTGTGGGTAATAATGCAAAGTATGGAAGAAAACAACCTTCAGCCGATAGTTCCCCGCGGCACGCTGGTCAAGCAGGGGATTTCCGCAGTGGCGTACCTTGCCGGCGGCGTGTTCCTTATGCTCATGGCTGCCGGGGCCGGGCATGGTTTACTGGGCATTATCCTTTCCGGGGCGGCGCTGGTGTTTGGAGCAGGATCGCTCCTTTCCCGCGAGCGGGACGATAAAAAGCCCGGCCTTGTCCTTGCCACGGCGGGGGCGCTGGGGATGATTGTGCGCTTTGTCAGGATTCCCCTGCTTCAGGCCGCCGCCGGAACCGTCCTGACCATAGGAGCCTTGGGCCTTTTGGCGGCAGGCGTATGGAACGGCATAAAATTTCTGCGGGGCCTTAAAACAAGACAATAGGGCCCGCCGTGAAATTCTTTTTTGAAACCTACGGCTGCCAGATGAACACCGCCGAGTCTGCCGCCCTGGCCCTCGCGGCCCGTGAGCGGGGCTGGCAGGAAGCCGAAACCAGCGCCGGGGCAGACCTTGTACTCCTTAATACCTGCTCCGTGCGGGAAACCGCCGAACAGCGGGTCAGGGGTAGGCTAGCCCATTACTCGGCCCTTAAAAAAAAGCGCTCAAATCCCCCGTTTACTCTGGTAGTGGCGGGCTGTATGGCCGAGCGCCTTGGGGAAAAACTCAAAGAAGGGACAAGCGCCGTAGATTACGTTATGGGCACGTCCGCCCGTTCCCGCTTCCCCCTTATTCTGGAAGCGGTAGAGCAGGGGCAAACCACCCTTATCGAAACTGACGAGACGCCCGGCTTTTCCTTTTCCCCGGTTCACCTTGACCAGACAGAGGGACGCTCGTTCCGCAGTTTTATCCCCATCATGCACGGCTGTAACAATTTCTGCTCTTTTTGCATAGTCCCCCATGTCCGGGGCCGGGAGATTTCCCGCAGCCCTGATTCAATCCTTCAGGAAATACAGCTCGTGGGCGAGCGGGGAGTGCGGGAAATAACCCTTCTGGGGCAGAATGTCAATTCCTACCTGTGGGAAGACGAGCGCGGACGCCTTGAATTCCCCGGCCTGTTGGAACTGGTGGCCTCGAACCTCGCTTCGCCGGGCCGTGGCGCAACGCCTGATGGCACGGGTGTGCGGTGGATACGCTTTTTGTCCAGCCATCCCAAGGATTTTTCGCCCCAAGCAATCCGGGTTATCGCCGAACACCCCGCCTTTTGCCGCCATATCCACCTCTGCGTCCAGCATGGCTCCGACCGCATCCTTTCGGCAATGAACCGCCGCTACAGCCGCCAGCAATATCTGGAACTTGCCGCCAGCCTGCGGGCCGCCCTGCCGGGTTTAAGCCTTTCCACGGACATTTTAGTCGGCTTTCCCGGCGAGACGGAAGAGGACGTGGAAGAAACCCTTACCCTTATGGAAGAGGTAAAGTTCCTTTACGCCTATATGTACCACTTTAACCCGCGGGAAGGCACTGCGGCGTATTCCCTGCCGGACAGGATACCCGAAGACGTCAAGCGCCGGCGGCTTTCCCGTGTTATCGCCCTGCAAAAGCGGCACACCGCCGAACTCCTGAAAAGCCGTATCGGGGAACAGACGACCGTGTTAATTGAAGGTATTTCCCGAAAAAATGCCGATGAATTAATAAGCCGTACTGAACGGGATGAGATGGTGGTAGTTCCCGGCAGCGCCGGGGCGATAGGCTCTTTCGGAAGGCTCACCCTTTCTTCCCTTAGAGGAAATACCTTCCGCTCTGCGGCTTTTGAGCAGCTTGACGGGCCTTTTTCAAATTACTAGGGCTGTTCCAGCGCCGGATTGGAGGAACACGCCTGAATGGAGTTGCGTATGTGGCGTTTAGTAGTGTTTATATTGATGTGTGCCCTCTTTCTCGGCTTTGTCGTGCAAAACCTTGGAAACACAAGCGATATTTCTCTGGGCCCGTGGGAGTTTAACGAAATACCGGTGTTTCTTACCGCCTTTTCGTCATTTCTGCTGGGCATGGTTTTCGCAACCCCCTTTGTCCTTTTCTTCGGCAAAAAGCGGAAAAAGCCATCGCAGGATGCGTACCCGCACGCTCCGGCAGGGGGGGAAAAGCAGGCGGCGGGCCCGAAAAAATGGTGGGCTTCCAAGAAGAAAAAGGACGCTGTAGATACCGCCAAGGGGAAAAAAGCCCCCGACCCGCCCCCAAACGAGGCAAAATAAGGATAAGCTGATATCTTTATGGGGTCGATTAAGAGCATACGCGCAAGACAACTCCCCAAACGTTCCGGTGTCGCGCTTTTTTTCGTCTGCTTTGCCTTCGCCTCTTTCCCCCTTTTGGGTCAAACCGGGCCTGTGGCGGTATCGCTCGCGGCGGAGGTTTTCCGGCTGGAAACGCTTGCCTCGGCCCCGGCATCGAGCGCCCAAGACAGGCACGGGGCGTTCCTTGCCCTTGCCCGCCTGCACCGGCTTTCGGGAAACCACACGGGCGTTCTTGCGGCCTACGAGCGGGCGCTTGGGGTTTTCCCCGGCGACGGGCGCACGCTTCTGGCGAAGGGGCGCTTTTTCGTTTCGGTGGGGGAGTACGACAAGGCAGACGCGGCAATCAGCGCCTTGCTTGGCGGGGAACGGGACAGGGAACTGTTGATTGAAGGGCGGTATCTGGGGGCTACGCTTCACGCCCTGCGCTCGGGCAACACCCGCCACCTTGCCGGCCTTGCCGAAGACCCGGATTTCGCCGCACACCGCAGTGGAATCTACTACACCCTGTGGAGGCTTACGGGTCTTGCCCTGTATCGAACCCGCCTTGTTACGCAATTCCCCCAGAGCCCCGAAGCGAAGATTGCTTTAGGCAGCGTACACTTCGCCGCCACCCCCCTTTGGCTGCTTTTCCCCGGCAGGGACAGCATTGTTCTCGCCGCTCCTGTGGCGGCCCCGGCAATCCCGGCGGTGGCAGTCCCGGCAGCCCCGACAACGACAGCCCCGGCAGTGGCAGCCCCGGCCCCGGCGGAACCACCCGGCAGGTTTTTGCAGGCCGGTCTTTTTAGCCGGGAAGAAAACGCCAGAGGTCTTGCCCAGCGGATTGAAAGGGCGGGCTTCCAGCCGCACATCGTCCGGCGGCAGGTAGACGGTCAAGACCGCTGGGCGGTGGGCGTAAACGGCGGCAGCGATGCCAACGCGATGATACGGCGCCTGCGGGAGGCCGGGTTCGAGACATTCCCGGTAGACATTTCGCGCTAGGGCCCTCGCCGTGCGTGAGCCAACATTTCCGCCAAAAGCCCCGGCAGGGGAGGATACACGTTTTAAGAAGCCGCCCAGGGAACCCGCTCCGGAGCCACGGTCTCCTACGCTAAAGAGCCTGGGCAAAATGGCTTCTTAAAACGTATATCCTCCCCTGCCGGGCATTGTACTGATGTTCACGCACGGCGAGGGGCATTGATTGGGGGAAGCGCATCTGCCCCCGGCATTTTCAGAAGCGTATAAAAGTTTTTGAAAAATTCCTGCAAGATATGGTTGACGTTTCGCCAATAGCTGGGTATACTTTTTTTAATGGTATTTGTTGCCACTAGTAACGCAATTTTCCCGTCCGTAAAACAGCCACCGCGGGTGGCTGTTGCGGGGAGCGTTACCCCCCCCCATGTAACTCCTTATCCTGTAACGACTTACGACGCTTTTGGTATCTTCAACTAACGCTTCTTGCGTTAGTTGCAGTACTTGACACTATACATTTCCCCATTTACACCTTAGTACTACACCACAGAAGGGACATTTTTTGCTCTGGAATAACAGGCTCAGCGCAGACCCACAGCTTGCGCCGCCTTTTGTTATCGTGTCCCGTTGGGGCATTCCCGCCTAAAGGCGGCTAACTTATTCGGGCTGTAGTCCTTTGGGACTAAAGTCCGTGCGGTTACCCGCCCTAAGGAAGCGGGGCCGCAAAGAGGTGTTTTATGAAAAAAGGTATAAGAATTTTGGGCGGCATTATCCTTGCCGCGCTGGTTGGGCTTTCCATGTCGGCGTGCGACACTGGTAGCCCGGCTCGGGACCCCGGCCTCGCTACCCCAACAGAGGGGCTTGTGTTTTCCCGGGACTCTGGAGCCGAAGGGTACACGGTAACGGGCCTTGTAGGTACGGAGAGGGGTATCGTTATACCCGCCACACGTAACGGTTTGCCAGTCATTGCCATTGGTGATTCGGCTTTTGCGGGCCGCGAACTGGTTAGCGTTACCATTCCTGACAGCGTCGCCACCATTGGCAGCTCGGCATTTGCGGGCAATCAACTGGACAGCATTACTATTCCCGCAAGCGTTACCAGCATTAGCGGTTCAGCGTTTGCGGACAACCCGCTTGCCAGCGTTACTATTGGCATGGCTGACATTCCGAATAACCTGTTTTCCGGCAAAGGGCTAACAAGCGTAACACTTCTGGACAGCGTTACCAGCATCGGCGAGTTAGCATTTGCCGACAACCTGCTGACCAGCATTGCCATCCCCCACAGCGTCACCAGTATTGGCGGTTCGGCATTTGCGGATAACCCGCTTACCAGCGTCAGCATTGGCATGGCTGACATTCCGAATAACCTGTTTTCAGGCAAAGGGCTAACAAGCGTAACACTTCTGGATGGGGTTACCAGTATTGGCGAATCGGCATTTGCGGGCAATCAACTGGACAGCATTACTATTCCCGCAAGTGTTACCAGTATTGGCGGTTCAGCGTTTGCGGACAACCCGCTTGCCAGCGTTACTATTGGCATGGTTGATATTCCAGATAACCTGTTTTCCGACAAGGAGCTAACCAGCGTAACACTTCTGGGTGGCGTTACCAGTATTGGCGAATCGGCATTTGCGAGCAACCAACTGGATAGCATTACTATTCCCACAAGCGTTACCAGCATTGGCGGTTCAGCATTTTCGGGCAACTACCTGACCAGTGTTATTATTGGAAGCGGCGTGGATATTGGCAACGACGACTCTTTGGGCGTACACGGAGCCTCTTTCCTGATTTTTTATAATGGCAGCGGTACAGGAAGGCTGGCTGGTATGTATGCCTTCGCTGGCGGCAGTTGGACTCTTGGCTCGCTGGGGCTCACGTTTGCCCCGACTACCGGAGGATACGCGGTAACAGGGTATATGGGGACTGCCAGAGATTTGATTATACCCAATGCCCATAATGGCCTTCCGGTTGTTTCTATCAGCGCCAATGCATTTGCAGCAGGCAACCAACTTACCAGTGTTGTCATACCCGACAGCGTTACCAGCATTGGCGCTAATGCGTTTGCCAACAACCCACAACTTAACGTAACTGTAGGCATGGTTAACATCCCGAATGCCCTGTTCTCCGGTCAAGGGCTGACTAGCGTAACGCTCTTGGACAGCGTCGCCAGCATCGGCAATAGCGCTTTTTCGGATAACCGCCTGACCAGAATTACTATTCCCGCAAGCATTGCCAGCATTGGCAGTTTGGCATTCGCCAACAACCTACAGCTTGCCAGCCTAACCGTAGGCATGGCTACCATTGGGGATAATTTATTTAACCCTGCGGCAACGAACAACGCTAGGGTTATTACCAGAGTGTTAACCAGCGTAACGCTTCTGGACATCGTTACCGCTATCGGCCAGTCGGCTTTTGCGAACAACGGGCTGGCCAGCATTACCATCCCCGCAAGCGTTGCCAGCATTGGCAATTCGGCTTTTGCCAACAACACAAGTCTTACTAACCTAACCATCGGTATGCCTGTTATCGGGGATAATTTATTTTCCAGAGCATGGTATAACAGAGACAGGGCTATTATTACTGCACAATTACGCAGCGTAACACTGCTGGGCAGCGTTACCACTGTCGGCTCTGGGGCATTTACAAAACACTCTTTCAACACGATTACCATTGGGAGCGGCGTGGATATTAGCACAGGCTGGTGGACCATGGGCACCAGCGGCAGCAATTTCCGGGCTTTCTACTATCTTCACGGTAGGCAGGCTGGCAGCTACTTCCTGTCAGGGCACCTCAACTTTCCGGTTTGGTATCTCGTAGGCGTACGAGCGCTTAGCTTTGGGCCCGTTACCGGAGGATACGCAGTAACAGGCTTCACGGGCACTGGGGGGGAACTGTGGTTATACCTGCCACCCATAACGGCCTTCCGGTTGTTTCCATCGCCGGTGAAGCATTTCGGAGCCGCCAACTGACCAGCGTTACCATTCCCGACAGCGTTACCAGAATTGACGATCTTGCATTTATGAGCAACCAACTGACCAGCGTTATCATACCCAACAGCGTTACTAATATCGGCGACGCGGCATTTTATACCAATCAACTAACCAGCGTTACCATTTCAAACAACGTTAGGAGCATCGGCGATGCTGTGTTTCAGAACAACCAACTAACCAGTGTTGTCATCCCCTCAGGAGTTACCCACATTGGTATAGGTGCGTTTCAAAGTAACCGTCTGACCAATGTTACTATCCCCAATAGCGTTATAACTATCAGGATGGGGGCTTTTCATGGTAATGCCCTGACTAGCATTACCATCGGAAGCGGCGTGGTAATTAGCGACGTAGTCCACGTTCTCGGGGTGTCGCAACACGCTATGGGCACACACAGCGCTGCGTTCCTACAAGTATACGGCGCATTTCCCCGCAGGGGCAACGGCGGACTGGCTGGTACGTACACCTTTGCTAACGGTCGCTGGACACACCAGCCGTAAGCGCACGGCTCGGGCGGCCTTCCCGGTTCTTCCGGGAAGGCCGTGCGACAATGCCCTACGGTGATGCCGGGGGCTAATGCTCTGCGGAGCCCCCCAGCAATGCCCCCGCTGTGCGTGATGCCAGCGGTACAATGCCCGGCAGGGGAGGATATACGGTTTAAGAAGCCATTTGCATGGCATCTCCGCGTAGGAGACCGTGGCTCCGGAGCGGGTTCCCCATGCGGGATTCTTAAACCGTATAT
>Ga0123355_10015027_pt1 | contig 12142 bp, 12 predicted proteins | sample TergutEmb28metaG_3_FD_89872 | JGI IMG/M metagenome (GOLD analysis project Ga0123355, IMG submission 89872) | Embiratermes neotenicus P1 segment gut microbial communities from Petit-Saut dam, French Guiana - Emb289 P1 | ecosystem: Host-associated > Arthropoda: Insects > Digestive system > Gut ... | reverse complement strand
ATTTTATCAAGCTCAAAAAGCGCAGAACTTAGCCGCGAAAACCCGAGCGGCGTGTCTGCAACACTTGTCATTGCAAGCATAATGCTATCCGAACTCATCTCAATCTGCAAATTATATATCTCCAAAAGCTCACGCGTGAGCTTATTCCCATCATCCGCCGTGAGAACGATTTTTGAGATGTCATAATCAAAAAAGTCGTCCGTTTTGCCGATGAGCGATAGGTTTTTCAAAGTCGAAATCTCCGCGCGAACATGTTCAAGCCGCTTTACATACGTACAAAATGCCTCCGCACCGCTATCCAAAAAGTCCAAACACTTCCCAATCGACGAAAGCAAAATATACGACGGGCTGGACGAGTTAATCATGTTCAAAAACTGACGCAAAAGCTGATGGTTGACGCGCTCGCCGGCGGTATGCAAAAGAGCGGTCTGCGTCAATGATGGCAGCGTTTTATGCAGGCTATGGACGACAATATCCGCACCAAACTCGAGCGCGCTCCTAGGAAATGCCTCGTGGAAACGCATATGCGAGCCGTGCGCCTCATCAACGATAAGCACCGCACCATGCGCATGGGCGATTTTGGCAATTGCCCCAACATCACTTATAACGCCCTCGAAAGTCGGGCTAGTTATGAAAACGGCGCGCGCATTGGGCGTTTTTTTGAACGCATCTAAAACACTTGCCGCAGAGATAGACCCGGCTATTTGGCAGGCCGAGATATTTGGGTAAACATAAGTAGGGCGCAAAGAACCAAGCGTAACAGCTGAATACGCGCTCATATGCGAGTTGCGCGACATGATTAAGCTGCCGCCATCAGGCACAGCGGATAAAATCGCAGAAATAATGCCGCCGGTTGAACCGTTTGCGAGTAAAAAGCTCTCTTTAGCACCAAAAATGTTGGCTGCTTTAATCTGCGCATCAAAAATAATGCCGGTGGGAGCTTGCAAATTGTCGGTCCCTAAAACCTCCGTTACATCAATTGCAACGGGGTCTGAATCAAAGCTCAGAAACTCGCGATTGCGCTTATGCCCGGGCATGTGGAAAGGATAGATATCGGTTTGTGTGTAGTTTTTTAGTTGTTCGTAAATTGATTTCATGGCGACAGTATACCAAAAATATCGAATTTTGTCTACATTTGTTTCGGAACGACCTGGACTGCGTGGGCATAGTTTGTACCATACAATAAAATCAAGGAGGTATTCCACGATGGACAAACATGACAACAGAAATTTACCGCTTTTACCCGAAACGGTGCTTTATGGCAATGCTTACGTGCCTTTCCAGCAATGGAGTGGGAACCTACTCACGCCGATAGAGGCTCTTCGCGCAGGAACAATTTTCCCTGAACTGAGCCAGCCATATATTCCGAGGAGGGCTCATCAATGAAAAATCCGCAGATACTTGAGATTGAAAAGAAACTCTATGCGCTGGATTTTGCGGCGCTTGACCTTCATTTGTACTTAAACACTCATCCCTACGACAAAGACGCTCTCGCCGAATACAACAAAATCATAGCAGAGGCAAAAACTGCTCGCGCTGAATATGAAAAGCACATAGGTCCGCTATTTGCGTTTAGATGCGAATCAGACGACCAAAAATGGAGCTGGCTATCCGAATATAGCCCATGGGAAAAAGAATTTAACTGGACACTAGCTAAGGAGGACGAACGTTAATGTGGATATATGAAAAGAAGCTACAATACCCGGTAAAAATAGTAAAACCCGACCCAAGAGCAGCGAAGGTAATAATCAGCCAATACGGCGGTCCTGACGGCGAACTGGGCGCGGCCATACGCTATTTATCACAAAAATACGCAATGGTAACGCCGCAAGCAAAAGCAATCTTAAACGACATAGGCACGGAAGAACTAGCCCATCTTGAAATGATAGGCGCAATGGTTTCGCAGCTAACTCATAACGCATCCGTCGAAGAGATGCAAAAGGCAGGCCTAGACCCATTCTACACTGATCATGGCGCAGGAGTATATCCACAATCAGCGGCAGGCATACCGTGGAGCGCCATGGGCATCCAATCAACCGGCAACCCAGTGACTGACTTGTATGAAAACATGGCAGCAGAGCAGAAAGCGAAGAAAACGTATCAGTTTTTGCTCGACCAAATGACCGACCCTGATGTGATTGAGCCGCTGAAGTTCTTGCGAGAGAGGGAGATTGTGCATTTTCAGAGGTTTGGTGAGGCCCTTAGATTTGTGGAAGATCATTTGAACGCTAAGAGGATGTTTTACGCGAAATAGCAATGGATGAATAGTTATAGAAACGTTGAAAACCGCAGGCGTTGGTCTGCGGTTTTCAACATGATTTGACAGCATTGCGAACAGGAAGATATAATTAGGGGAACACTCAAACGCGTATTTTTGGAGGATAAAACTGGCATGATAAAAATAGTGGAGGCTGACGAGGCACTGATGAAAGATGCGGAAAAACTGATAAAAGCGGTCTTCCCATGGATGGATTTGTCCGAAAAGATGTCTTTTTGGATGTTTCGCAATCGCAGGAACCCGGTTGCGCGGGTGATGATGCGTTTTGATGGCGTGTCGGAGCTACTTAGTATGTATGTAGCGCTTAACCCCGGGAGCAGAGAGGTATGCGGCACAACAGGATTCTACACATGCATCAAAGACGAAGCAGAGGCGTATTGGCTATCGTGGTTTTGCGTTGCGCCCGAGCTGAGAGGGCAAGGGATAGGCAAGCAACTCTTGGAGTTTTCTATTGAGAAAGCCAAAACGGATGGGAAAAAGTTTTTGCGGCTCTATACTTCGGATGATGAGAACGAGGCAGAGGCGCAGGGATTGTATGAAAAGTATGGCTTTAAGGCTGTTGGCGAGGAGAAGAAGGAGTATTATACGTTGATTTATAGGGAGCTTAGGTTATAGGGGCGGATGAGTGCTCACTGAAGGTTTTGATAGGTAAGCCAAAATAATACTTATTATAATTTGCGTATACTCGTTAATGCAAAAGAAGAAAATGTTCCACTACGTTTTCCACCATCTAACGAGAATTATTGAGAGGTATCAGCCTAAAACCATCAGACAAAAAACCGCCATCAACGCTAGTAAAATGGCGGTTTTCCTCTATTTATTTCAAATGCAGACAACTGGGATCGAACCAGTGACCTCTTGCGTGTCGGGCAAGCGCTCTCCCGGCTGAGCTATGCCTGCATGTGTTGCTGTTGTGAGGTAGTGTGGACACGAGTTATTGCAAGTGTCTTTTCGGCTGATTTTCGTATATAAAATCCTTCCGTGCCTTTAAGGTACGCTGCGAATTTCATGTGCTCGATTGGCGAATAATCAGGTGCGAAAATCCACCTACAAAACTCATGCCCACGCTACCTAATAGCTTATATCATCAAATATTACCGGTAACATTTTCTTAAAGTGATCCAGCATTGGTCGCGCTATTTCGCGCATTTGCGGATGTGAGGTTTCATGCACTCTTAGTTTAAAGAAATGACGCCATGCTCTTAGGTTCATTGTGACAACAATTTCCGCCTTTAAGCTGTTTGGAAGAATACTTCTTGCTTCTTCCGGCGTTGCGCCCAGTTCTAATAGCTGCATGTATGCTTTTTCGAGCGTTGCCATTGTCTCTAGCCAAAGTTGGTATTTGTCGCTGTCGTCTTTCCAAAAATAGGGCTTTATGAATGTGATTTCATTGCCGAATTTGTTCTTTGAATAGTTGCAATAGCGCGTGCTTTCTTGAGAGTAGCTTGCGATTCTATGGCGAACTATTTCATGTGTTACGCCTCTATCGCAAATTATGAGAGCCGTGATTTTCTCATGCTCGATAACAGATTCATGCCCCCTGGCTATTATATGAGAGATAAACTTTTGTGCCGAATCTTCTTTAATAAGATTCTCGCTTTTATAGCAAATACGTCCGACTTCTTCAATACTTTTAAGCATTTGCTTCGCATCAACTTGACTTTTTATCTCAAAACTAGGTTCAATAACTCTCATCTCGCACCTCAAATTCATTTAGCTCCTTGCCTCTCACAGTCTACCATCATTTAACAAAAAAATCAACCCCTACGATGTTTATAATCGCAGGGGCAGTTGTTTTACAGCTCCTTAGTATTTTGGTGGGCAAGTTCACGCTTCCCCTAATTTTGACAAGGTTTTTCCTGTGATTCTATACACAGTCCAGTCTTTCATCGGTTCAGCCCCGAGAGATAGGTAAAAATCTATGCTTGGCTTATTCCAGTCTAAACACCACCACTCCAACCTGCCGCAACCTCTTTCCAATGTGATTTTGGCAAGATGTTTCAGCATTGTTTTCCCCAAGCCTTTGCCTCTAACCTCAGGCTTAACGTATAAATCTTCCAAGTATACTCCTGACTTGCCTAAAAAAGTGGAGAAATTATGGAAAAACAACGCAAAAGCTACAGGCGACCCGTCTAGCTCGCCTATGATTACCTCGGCTTTTTTCTTCTCGAATAACCATTCATGAAGCAAATCTTGCGTGGCAACAACCTCGTGTAAGAGATTTTCATATTCCGCTAAATCCTTAATAAACTGTAAAATTAATCCTACATCATCTTCTACGGCATATCTAATGTAAAAAACATTATCATTTATCTTCAATCTTTATAAGCCCTCCTCTAAAAACAGCTATTTATTATAAACAGGCGCCTTACGCATCTTAGACGCTTGCTCGTACGCATAAGCTGCCGCTATCAGCGTCTTTTCGTCAAACGGCCGCGCTAAAATCGTAATGCCATACGGCACGCCGTCCGACTTATAGCCTGCGGGAACACTTATTGAAGGATAGCCCGAAATTGGCGAAAGCCCCGAGAACATCGGGCAAACCAGCACGTCTAAATTATGCTCATCAAAGACTTTGTCAAGCCCATCGGCGCGCGTTTTTTGGATACATTCAAGTCTGGACTTGATATATTCAGGGTCAACCAAATTGCCGGACGCCTTAAATTGCGCATCAAGCAAGCGTCCCATGCCATATTTCAGCCCGGCTTCCGCGTGGTCGCCATAATAGTCGATTAGTTGCTTCAGCGAGCGCACTTTGTTGCCCGGATTTGTGGTTGACAAATAGGCGTTTAGATGCTTTTGGTATTCATAGAGCATAACATTCAAGTCTATTCCCGGTTCAATCGCTACGAGCGTATTATCAATAATTTCTGCGCCGCATTTTGCCATTGTGTCAATTGCGGCCTCGGAAAGCACTTTAAGCTCCTCGTCAAACGGGCGCAGTTTATTGTCCGGATCGGCATTGAAGTAATTTATACCGACTCTAAGGCCTTTCAGCCCGCCCTCCTTCAAAAACGCCGTGTAATCATCCTCGATTTTGTCCTCCAAGCACCAAGTCGCCGGGTCATTTTCGTCCACGCCTGCAATTATGTTCAAAAGTGCTGCGCTGTCGGCAACTGTTCTGGTCATTGGCCCCGCGGTATCTTGCGAGCCGCAAATCGGAAGGATTCCATAGCGGCTGACAAGCCCCATGGTCGGCTTTATACCTACGCAGCCATTTATGTATGCGGGCGCGATTATTGAGCCATTCGTTTCCGTGCCGATTGCGAGCGCACAGATGTTTGCAGAAACCGCAACGGCTGAGCCGCCCGATGAGCCATAAACCGGCGCGCCGTCAACATACGGATTTTTAACCTGCCCACCTCTTGACGAATAGCCGCCGTTCATATTGTAAGACATGAAATTCGCAAGCTCTGTCATGTTTGCTTTGCCAAGTATTACAAGCCCGGCATCACGCAAGCGTTTGGTCAAATGCGCATCATACATTGCAAAATTATCATCAAACGCGATAGAACCGCCGCTTGTGCGCATTTTATCATGTGTATTGATATTGTCTTTAAGCACGATAGGAACGCCGTGCAAAGGCGAGCGGACTTTGCCTATAGCGCGCTCCCTGTCCATGGCTGCTGCAATAAAAAGTGCCTCGGGATTTAGCTCAAGCATGGAGTTAAGCGTAGGGCCGCTTTGGTCGATATCGGCTATTCGCTCCATATACATCAAAGTGAGCTCATATGAGCTAAGCTCGCCGCTCTCAAACGCGGCTCGGATACTTTCTACCGTGCATTCTTCTAAAATAAACATGCGATAACCTCCCTTTAAAAATAGCCCCACTCGTTTACAGGAAAAGAGTGGGGCGCAAATTCATATATTCTATAGAACGATGCTAAGAATCAAGCAAATCACAAACAATACTGCCATGCCTACCAAAATAGAAGGTCTTTGGAACTTGTTCGCAGCTTTAAGGTCGGAGCCCTCAATTACCGGTATAACCGTTGATAGTGCAGCAACCGGGCCACCGGTTAAGTAGTATTGCATGATTGCAGGACCGCCGGCAGCTGCTACTGCTGCCGCTAAAGGATTAGCGCCTTGGTCTAACACTATCAACAAGAATGGGATGATGATAGGAATAGAAGCCGCGTTCGATTGAGTAAAGAAGCCTGCCAAAGACGATACCAAAAGCATGATAAGTATCGGCGAAACTGCAAGAATCGGCTCAAGTAAGTTAGAGAACAATGTAACCAAACCAACCTCAGCGATAACTCTTGACATGAACAAGAATGACGCTGTCGCAAAAAGAGGTACAACAATTCTTGTCAAACCGGCCATCATAGTCTTTTCGCCTTCGATAAAATCTTTACCTGTTATCAAAATTACAACAAATGCTGCCAAAAGACCGGAAACAACAACAGGAATACCGATTATAAACGCCACAACCAACACAATGAACGGCGCAACCGCTTTTAGGAACGGAATATCTGTCGTGATATCAGTTGAGAGTTCTTTTTTATCTGTTACATTTTTCATATCTTTTTGAAGGCGGACATAACTCGCCGCAAAGATAGATAATGCAACAATTGCGCCAAACACGTTAATCGCGCCGAATGTAATGCCTGCCGTTGCAATAACAGCAACCATAGTTGGATGAGTGAAGCCGCCAAAGTTACCTAAATGGCCTGCATGAGCCAAAACGCCGGCTACTTTGTTTTTGTCAACGCCCATATCAACCGCCGGAGGGCCTGTTATTACGCCGGTTATAGCAGGCTGAGTGAAGCCTGTCATACCGCCGATAATGCCTGCCGCAATACCGCCTGCAGTACAAACACCAGGTCCCCCACCCACTTTGTTGCCAAAATGCATGATTTTTACAACAATAGCGTTTAAGAAACCGACTTTTTCCATAATACCGATAAAGAGCAGAACACCCAACATATCAAGTATTACAGGGTTAAGCCCGGCCGCCAATAAATTGGCAAGAAACAGTGGGTTTCCGTTTGCATCAAACATAGCCGTGCCGCCCATAGCCCCGAACATGAACCCCGGAGCAACACCTACCCCTGCAGCTAAAGCCGCGATGACCGACCCTACAAACGCCGTAAGGTATATTGGCACTTTACCACTTACCATAAGTACGATTGTCAGACCCATAATAATTTGCGCTACAACCATTTTACTGCCTCCCTCTTAGAGTATATTAAGAATTTATTACTTTGTTTAAGGATACCATTTATTCATAAGCAACGTCAATAGCCGCGGCTTAATTTTCTCATAAACTTGCATAACTAATCATAGTATAGCTTATGGCGAACGGATTGCTCAAAGAACACAACTATATAATCCGTTTCAGCCCTTTTAACGGGAGGAATACCAATGGACGGGCTATGTGAAAAATTAATCGCAAATTATGAAATAAATGCAAGTAATGTGCGAAAAACCAAAGGTTATTATGTTATATCTGATGCAAATTCAAACACGTACTCGCTGCGCAAAACATCAGATTCTGATGAGCGTATCGCGCTGCGTTTGCTGCTTCAGGAGCATCTTGCAAATAATGGTTTTGCGGATATAGAAAAAATATATAAGACCAAAACGGGCGAATTATTCGCTTCGCTTGGCGAGCAAAAATATATTCTTTGCGACAATATTACAGGGCGCGAGTCTGACTTTAACGAGCCCGGCGAGCTTACAAAAATTTTAGCTAAGCTTGCGCTGTTTCACCATAAAACCGAAGGTCTTCCGGCGGTTTTGGAGCAATTTTATGCAAAAGATTTAACGCAAAGTCTGTCTAAAATGCACTCTGAGCTTGTTATGCTTAGGAAGAAAGTTGCGGCGAGCAAAAGCCTGAGCAATTTCGACATATTGTTTCTTAAAAACTATGAACATTACGAAAAAAATATACATATATCCTTAGAACTTTTAAACAGCGCCAAATATAGCGAAAAACTCAAAGGCGCCTTTAGCAAGAACTCGTTTTGCCACAATATGCTCAAAAAAGAAAGCCTGGTTATCAAAGCCGGCGAGGTGTTTATTGCCATGCTCTCAGGCGTTTATGTTGACCATTTCAGTGCGGACATCGCTTTGATTGTAAATAAGTACATGAAATACGTTTCGCAGCGGCAGATAGGCATTATCGAGCTAATTGATATGTACTGCGATTGCGCCAAAACAAAAGTAGATAAGGATGATTTGAAGATAATACTGGCAAGGCTTCTAATGCCCGGTGCTTTTTTGGAGGCGGCAAGGGAATATTATTCTAAGAAGCGTTCCTGGGCGCCAAGCGTGCTTATTAGCGAGCTTGAACATGAAGTTAACTCAAAGGCTCAAGCTCTTGAGTATATTGAACCTTTGATGTGGATTTGTGAGCTAGACTAGTAACTCAATTCCTCAAATTTTAGTAAGATTTACATTCCGGGGCAATATATACTTGAAATTTCGCTTGCAAAGAGTTAGAATATAGTTTGGGGTAGTGTGTAATATATAAAGCCCTCTTTTACTTATGAATTTTTGAGGTGTTACATGAGCAAAAACGATAATGATAGACGTAAAAATACAGAGAGGGTCAGAGGCAGCTCAGCAAGAGGTGGCTCCGGGAGTGCGCAAGCTTCTAAGCGGACAAGCACCACTTCAAAACCTAAGCCGCGCAAAAAAGCCAAAGACGGCAAAAATAAATATATAGCGTTTTATGTTATCACTCTAATCATAGCTGTTGGGGTGTGTTTGGCGACTTTTTGGTTTGTGTACTCACAAATTTCCGGCGGCATGACGAATGAGCCTACGGAGCGTCCAAATATTACGGTGCAAGCTCCGCCGGATGTTGATGATGACGAGGACGAGCCGCCTGTTTTGGCGGTTGAAGAAATAGCCTTAACCGGTGTAATTGTTAGTGTCCAGCAAAACGGGAGGACGCTTGAGATACTTGATATTGACAGTCTGTCGGTGCTTAGCTTCACGGCTGACAATTCAACAACTTTGCAAGGGCGAGCCGGCGAAAGCATGAGTTTTGCCCAGTTTAGGATGGGAGATATTGTTGATGCGCGCTTTAGAGAGCCGGGCGAGCCGCTTACGAGCATTTCTTTAGCGCCTAACGCTTGGGAATATAGAAATGTTGACGGTGTTGTGGTTAATCTGTTTGCAAATACATTAACGGTCGGCGAGAATCAGGCCATGTATAGATTCGGTAACCAAACGATAGCCCTGTTTGAGAATGAAACATTCGACATAACAGATATTCATCCAATGAGCGTTGTGACGCTTAGGGGCATAGATTCTGATATATGGTTTGTAGAAATGAGCCGCGGCACAGGGTTCATAAACATTGTGAACGGTCAAAATATTAGAGATGGCGTTGTGGAAATTGCGAGTAATGCAACCGTCCAACTAAACGATGACGGCATTGCCGAAGGTGGACCGGTAAGAGTAACTACGGGCAATAGACAAATTTTCATAAGCGGCTCAAATATTCACGATTTTAATACATCAATTGATGTAAGTGCCGGCGAGCAAGCCATACTCGACTTATCTGTTGTCCAATTCCTGGCAGGTGTTGTGAGCTTTAACATCAGTGAACCCGGAGCGGCTATAACTGTCAACGGCACGCCCCATCCGGCTGATGAACCGCTGATTCTTGATTACGGAAGGCACGAGCTGGTAGTCACAAGAGAGGGCTTCACCACATATGAAAGAACGTTTGAGCTAAACAGCCCAACATTAGAAGTCGCAGTTACGCTTGAGCGCGATGCAAATCGGGTAAATATCTCGGTATTTACCACAAACGCCACAACCGGCGAGCCACTGATGGGCGCCAGCGTCTATTTTGACAATGTTTTCATAGGACTGACACCAATTTCAGCACTTGTTTATGAAGGCGACCGCATGCTTTCGATTAGAAAAGAAGGATTTGGAAGTATCAGCTTCATGACAGACGGCAGACCGCGTTATGACATATCTCTTCAAGAGAATGTTCCGACAATGCCGCCTACGCCATAGTGTGAAGCTTTATGATGAAGGCTCAAACTATGTGTGAATATGTTAAGTCTCTCATATACGCCATTATTGTGTTTTTGCTGCTCTATATCTTTTTGTGGCCGGTGAGAATTGTCGGCGTTTCAATGGAACCCGTTTTAAATGACGGCGATAGGGTCTTTGTAAGCCGCGCCATGGTTTTTACAGGTGCTTATGAGAGAAATGATTTGGTAATGACAAGGATTGACGGCGAAGTAAAACAGAGGTTTATTATTAAACGAATAATTGCCATGCCCGGCGATGTGGTTGTTATAGAAAATGGGCAGATCAGCGTCAATAATGAGCTGATTGCATTGGATGTTTACGGTTCGATATCTATCAGGCTTGATTATAACCATTATTTCCTGATGGGCGACAATCACGTTTATAGCCGCGACAGCAGGGATTTTGGTTCGGTTCATTCGCGTGATATTAGGGGTAAGGTTCTTATTAGATTCTTTGGTGGAAGCTTTAACATTTATTAATTTGACTAAATAGTTGCATATGTGGTATACTAATTGTATAAGCGTTTAGCCGCAAGCAAATTCATATTTCTGGAGTGATGAAATGATTGAGAAAAAAGATTTGTTCCAACTTAGAGAAGATATTTCTAAATGTGTAGGCTCCAGAATTAAGCTTGAAAGTAACAAAAGACACAATAAGTCAGTAGTCAGCGAAGGCGTTATTGCTAATGTCTACCCCAGCATTTTTACGGTAGAAACAGAAGCCGGTGCGCCGTCGAACAGAACGCTTTCGTTCAGTTATACTGATGTTTTGACGAATGCGGTTGAGATTACTATTTTTGATTAGGCTTTATGGAATTTGATATGTTTTAAACGCCGTTCCTTTGAAATTAGGGGCGGCGTTTTTTATGAGCTTGTAGTGTTATAAGCCCACAAACAAATCCCCTCCGTTTTCACAGAGGGGACGAATTTATAAACAAACTAATTCTTACACAACACCTTGAGCAATCATAGCTTCAGCAACTTTGTAGAAGCCGGCTACGTTTGCGCCGAGAACGTAGTTTTTGTCTTGACCTACGCGCTTAGCAGCTTCGTCCATGCCGTTGAAGATGTTTACCATGATTGTTTGAAGCTTTTGATCAACTTCTTCGAATGTCCAGTGAAGTCTCATGCTGTTTTGGCTCATTTCCATAGCTGATGTAGCTACGCCGCCCGCGTTTGCAGCTTTTGCAGGTGCAAAGAGAACTTTGTTAGCTTGGAAGTAAGCGAGAGCCTCAAGGCTACAAGGCATGTTCGCGCCTTCGCCGAGTGCCATACAACCGTTAGCAACGAGCATTTTAGCATCGTCGATAAGGAGCTCATTTTGCGTCGCACATGGAAGAGCAACGTCGCACTTAGCACTCCAAACGCCAGGGCCTTCAGTGTACTTCGCGTTTGGACGATATTTGAGGTACTCAGTCAAACGCTTACGCTCGATTTCTTTAATTTGGATAAGAGCGTCGATGTCTACGCCTTGCTCGTCATAGATCCAGCCGTTTGAATCACTCATAGTAACTACTTTACCACCAAGCTCTTGAGCTTTTTGAGCAGTATAGATAGCAACGTTACCGGAACCGGAAACAGAGCAAACTTTACCGTCGATGCTTGTGCCGTTAGATTTTAACATCTCGTTTACAAGGTAAATAAGACCGTAGCCAGTAGCTTCTTTTCTAGCTAAAGAACCGCCGTATGTCAAACCTTTACCAGTGAAAACGCCTTCGTAAAGATCAGTAAGCTTCTTATATTGACCAACCATGAAACCAACTTCTCTTGCAGAAACGCCGATGTCGCCCGCAGGAACGTCAGTATCTTGACCTAAATGCTTGTAAAGCTCGTTCATCAAGCTTTGGCAGAATCTCATGAT
>Ga0123355_10015026_pt1 | contig 12143 bp, 2 predicted proteins | sample TergutEmb28metaG_3_FD_89872 | JGI IMG/M metagenome (GOLD analysis project Ga0123355, IMG submission 89872) | Embiratermes neotenicus P1 segment gut microbial communities from Petit-Saut dam, French Guiana - Emb289 P1 | ecosystem: Host-associated > Arthropoda: Insects > Digestive system > Gut ... | reverse complement strand
TTATTATTTCTTTATTTAATGCTCAACATGTTTCGGATGTTAATACATCCGAAACATGTTGAGCATTAAATAAAGAAATAATAAAGCAAGTGACATCAAGTTGGTCTCTCTTTACTCAACTATCAAGATGATGCACGGTTCGATAAACATAAGATTTACTGGTATGAGTTACACTGGAACTGGCTGCACAATTATGACAGCCCATGAAACTGAACAAATTGAATCATAAATTACAAAATCCGGGTTTTTTTTTCCAGCTGCCGACATTTTTCTGTTTCATAGTGACGCTGTATCTGAAATAACTGATCTGTATTACACAGTATATTAAATCCTCAATTACGAAGACCAACCCAATATCCAGTGGCCACAATAACTGTCTACTGGTAGTAATGGCACAAAGATTATTACCATTAATCAAGTACGAAAGTCTTAGCTCTTGTTAAGTTTTGTGTTTCTTGATCAATAAGAACAGAGAAATCAGTCCACTGATGCAATAGCACGAGGCAGAGAGACTGATGTAATACTTCCAATAACATTCCAGCGACCTCCAACCCCTTGTCTGGTGAGATTTAAATCAGAGATACTCGTTGTTCCGTTCTTACTGCAGATAAAGGCATTGTTTCCTACAGTTGTCTGAGACGAAGACCACACCAGACAAAACAAAACGAGGCGGCTCTGAAGTTTTCGTCTGTGGTTGGCATGGTCGAGTATACGCGAAATAGTGCGCTTTTGTCATGCCTAACTGTTAGTGCAACGATGAACCGTCACACTGAAAGGCCGAGCATTTTGCATATGCATTGTTTATTACTTTATACGACTCACATATCGATCGTTGCCAATATAATATAATTTGAAAATATTTATTCCACACGCTTGAAAAATATAATTCCCATACCACGAGATATATTGCATCACGAATATGACGTTCAGGTTACCTTGCATCGTGATAAATTCTTATAACAAAACAAAATAGATGCACTAATTTCTCAAATTTATATTTGGAATAAAACTCTACATGTTTCGGACAGTTCCTCTGTCCATCATCAGGAGTTTTTCACTGTATATACAGCAATGGTATATATCAAACAGGTCTGCTGACAGCTTGGGAGCAGGATCAGGACTCTCTATTTGATTTTATTATAAGAAATTGCATCACGTCGACAAATGTTTTACGTGAAAGTATTAGACCCCATGACGATTCGTACTGTTTCCCATACACTATGTTCTTACAGACACTGACTTAGCCAATAAGAGTGACTGAAGTAAATTTTATTTTGCAAACATAGGGTGGTCCTGCAAGGACTAAATTTTTAATGTTTTCCTTACATTAAACCTTCATATTACGGACAGTCGAAGTGAAAGTGTATAAAGAAAGCTATTTGCTCTATTGTTCTTACGACTAGAAGAAGGCTCGTAGTCACCTTCAAGTTACGTACACTCGAAACTTCATAAATAGTGTGCGGAAACCTACAGAAGATATGAGGGCTATATTCCAGAGATGAGCCAACCACTGCACCATACACAAAATGTCAACAATCCAGTTATCAGTGGGCCGGAACAGCGTAGTCGTTAAAGCGACTGCTACGAGGTGGTCGGTCCGTTGATCAAAGAACGGTGGGTGGGTTTCCGAACGTGTCCAGACCGGCCCTAGGTCTCATCCAGCTTTCTGCAACATAGGTATCGGATCTCCTTCCACGGGGTAAAGCGGCCGGGGCGTCGTGTAAACCACCCACTGCCATCTAGCGCTAAGGTTAAAGAAAGAGTAGAGCTACACCTCTACTTCCCCGCCTTCTGTGCCTTCATGGCAGGTTATAGGGTGAACTTTACCATTTTACCTTTACTACGTCAGTGTCACAGAAACCAACAGTCCATTCAACAGAAGCGGGAATCTTAGCGCATTTAATGTGGGGTGAGAGATTGTCATTGTATAGCAAACTGCGGACACAGAAGTTCATTATGTAGTGAGGACTACAGCAAACATTAACGTTAACATTAACAAATACGTCATACATAAAACACTTTACACAGATAAAGGCTGTAGCAGATAAACAAAGAGCAAAAAATCGATTTAGTCGCTGTGAAAGAATGATTAGATGGCCACACCACGGACAGGCTATATATGTGTAGGTGTGGAAGGGAAAGGTCATGCTGTATTTAGTATCTGGAAATGGAATTGTTAGGCGCGGATGGACTACAAATAAGGTAAAAAATAAGTGAGGGTCGGAATGTTTGAGGAAAAGAGAAGTAAAAATTGCCAGGTCCTACTGACCAGTTCTAGCCAATAAATGCGGCAGTTGGAACATAGCAGGGAGGACGATATGCGGGTGGAAACAGAGAAAGGGGTTGTGTTTGAAGCGGGGATGTAGGGATCGTTTCTTTATCTCCCTTTGGGATTCGATGCTTTTAAATCGAGTATTCCCGGGAGACACAGGTAGGGATGGGATGGTAACCGACCCCAGCACTTGGGCTATAACAATGCCACTATACTGGGATCACGCTGACCCCTGGTGCACAGAATGACGAGATGCATCTAGCTAGAGACGGGGCATTGTGACAACAGTGCGGAACTGGAACTGTTCAAATCAATCACCAGCTTGTACATACATATACTGATTCACTATGTTAGATTTTTAATCAGGACCAAAAGCCAGTTTGGTACTCTGCCTGTCCACACACCCCTCCTTCCTTTCCCCCCTGCCCGCCTACCATTCCGACACTCCACATCCATTAACGCTAATGTATAGCAAGTTCTGCCTTCTGTAATGGAAGAGTAAAAATTGCTTCAGTTACTAACTACTGCCGTATGACCCATCATATATCAGTTCATGACAGGACCGCCGGTAAGAATACGAATGTACAAAGCGCCGCTCACATACACAAATGTGTTAGCCTTATTTTGATGATTTGTTGAACGTGCATTTCAGTATAATCGTAGTAATTAACCTACTTGATGCACAAAATCTTGTTTCATCTTCTCTCGCCTTACTCTTATCCAATTCCAAAGTTATACGTTTGTGGTTATGAACTGTAAGAAGAACTTATTAATGGAAAGTTTAATATTCTCTTATTATCTTCAACGGCAATCAGAAAAACAAATACTTTTATACCCCTGCTGAAAGCCCAACTGGACACAGCTGAGATCAGAACAGCATGTTACAGACGATCTGCATCTAAAATGAGAAACTTTTGGCTCAAAAATCTTATATGAATTGGAAATTCATAAGGTTAATTTTATAAATTAAACGCAGAATTATAAATGTAAAATCATATTGAACTTTAAACACAATACCCAATTGCCTTTTCTATTCCAATTCGAATCTCGCTTGGGCAGCATTTTATCTACCTACATTTCTTCCTCACAAAGATCTTTGCTCTTTGTACAACAAGATTCCTTTTCATCATTCGTCAAGTGGTTAATATGGCCACAGTGAAATAATTAAGCAAAATAATAATTCTGGAAGACGCTACTTAGGCCGGCAGTCCTCACTAACCTTCCTAACGTATGGATGGAATGCCTTGAAATAGGCCCGTTTCGTGTACAAACGGTGAAAAATGTGCCCTCCGTAACCCATTATTAAAATGGCGAACACCTCCCCTTGAATTCCGAGAAAGGGAGGTCTGATATCTTTAAAATATACCATGTTAATGTACAAAATGCTTATAAATGAAAGAGAAAACATGAGTGGTTGAGAATTTTCCGAGCGCCAGATCGTAATAGCTGATGGCTGATATCTTTTTTTCAAGTGGTTTTCAAAGACATTAATCCCCGTTTAACATACAACCGTCAACTATATTCCCATGTATAAACGTATTCATTTATTTCAGGTGGGTCTGAATATTGCCCTCCTGGACTTGATCGCTCTCAGAGCACGAAGAGATGTAAGGGTGTTTGCACGCCGCAGATTGCGTTTACTTTTCTTCGTAAAGGGGTCTATTAGCATAAAATTTAGACGATAAAGTGACTGTACAACCAGTGCTCTAAAACAATTACTATCCTTTGTTATATTAAACTGAGACGTAGCCTAACACGATGAAGCAGTCAACGTACTGAGTACGCGGAAAGTGGATTTCTAGAGTACAGAGTCCAGTGTGTCCAGGCTACGGTAGGTGCGTAGAAGGGGGAAGGCCCAGTTGTGCGGAATGCAGCGAGGACATCCTATTGCCCCTGTGGAAGTCGTGATGGCAACTTAGGAATAAAAATAAATCGCTATAGAGGCAACGGGCTGGTTTTCTGAAATTGGAGTTGACGTATGGTGGTTAAGGGGCCCATATATAAAGCTGTTAAAATAAACAGGGCTGACTGAAGTGCTGTCGATCGGAAATAGATAAATGTTAAGTGATTGACGATAGACGAATACTTGAAATTGGTGACAAGCCAAGTGAGGGGATAAGAATATAACATTACAGATTACGGGCTATCAGGAATCCCAAAGGAGTAGTTAAAACAGCGACCCCTTCTTTTATGCTTTACACTGGGAGCCGTCAAGGAACGAAAGCACAAGCAGAGTGTACTACCCTAGCATAATTTCCTTCTATACTGCAACAGGTATAACAAGGGTCAGAAACTGAAGAGTATTCGTTGATTCGAGAAATGTCAGTATTTACTCTACACCTGCTGTATTCCTATACTGTAAATACAGCCTCTTGAATGGACGAGAATTTACCGTTTCCCAAGGCGATTACACAATATTTATTTGCCGAAGTTCGGATCTCAGCGGTGTTTACCTTCATTGTTAGATTTTTCCATCCATCGGTTCTGTAGGTAGACACAAGAGATTAATAATTTAAGAACAAATTGCTAGGCTCCTTTACGCCTCGGGCGATGCTTTGCTATGTGTTTATCCTTTAAGAACTATGACTATGTTACCATTGAGGCAGGTTGTTAGTAGGTTATACATCCAAACAGAGGAGTGGGTTACAGCCTAATGAACGGAAACAAAATTCTCTTTTTCCCACGACGCAACAGCCCCCAGTGGGCAAGGGTCTCCTGATTATCCAGACTTCACGATCACATTAGGATACGCCACATTCGGTAGGATTCCTATGGACAAGTGATCAGCCCCATACAGAGACACCCATCTAATAAAACCAAGCAGTCACAAGAGACATCCATGACCCTGGCGAGATTCAAACCCAGAACACCAAATATGATGTGTATTGGACTGTGCATTGTTGTGATAAATGAAGTATAAGATGCAACTAGATGTCACTTAGAGTTTTATTGTACTGCTTATAGGCTCAACATGTTTCGGGCACTGTTATGCCCATCATCATGTGGTGTATATTAGGTGCGAAGTTTTTGGAAAAAATTTGCACCTAACATAAACTACAAAGACCATAATTTACATTAACGCCACCTCACCCATCTTTACAGAACGGGACGGCCAATTTTGTAATCGGCACTATAGTCGTGAGCTCCTGATGAAGGGCATAACAGTGCCCGAAACATGTTGAGCCTATCAGAAGTATAATAAAGCAATAAGTAGCATCTAGTTGGTTCTTATACTTCGGTTACCAAAACACCAAGAAGCGAGCGGCCGCAAACCTGCGACTTAGACCGCACGGCCACTGGTATCAACGAAACAGACTTTACGTGGCTTAATTGCTATCAGCGGCCCATAAAACAGCTAATGTAAAGGTAACATATATGAATCTATACGAAACGTCCGGGAAATATCTCCAGTCAAACAAGACACTTTCGTTCCAGAGCATTTCCAATTCATCTTTCAATATTCATCTTGCCATGATTCATATACACTCTGAGATAGTGTCTTCTTCGTTTTCTTCTTCACATTATTATTATTATTATTATTATTTATATTCATTTTTATTGAAACTTTACAGAAGGCTGCGTCTGCCAACAACGCAGTACTGGCAGGAAACAACCTTTGTATTTAATTTAACAAATAATGGTGTTTAATAAACAGTCCATCAAACAATCAGTCACAGTTAACAGCCACAAAACATCCCTCCAAGTTTTGTAATGTAGGTGCATACATTGACAATCGTACCTGTAACACAATCATTTCCATCGTCCTTAACTACAAGATAAAGAAACAGGCAGTATCATTGGTTCATTTTACAAGAAAGTTATAAAACTCTAAACTGAATATAACATCCCTGCCTGTCGATACCCGTTCTGAAGGAGACCCGGAGATTTCTAACTGGCAGGCCTCCTAATAACGTGCAACTCGCCAGGACGTACAGTAAGTAAAGAACCGTCTCGGTATAATAACACGGTCTGGCGATCTGCACGGACAAATGTATGACAGTGTACGCGGGCTGAGCATGGCTGCAGGTTTGCTTCTGTTTGAGCAAAGTACACTACCGTAAAAAATAAGTATGCAGTGTGCTGTGTTGGCTAAGGAAAGACTTTAATTTCCCGAGTGGAGTAGTCTGGTGCAGTGTTTGCTGACTGCGGAACCTCACAACTGCAGTGTAAGTACATCTGCATGTTCGGGACCTCCTCTCTAAGTTACTCTGAGCTACAGACAGCCACATAAACAGAAACAAAACCTAACCTCATACGTAACGTTTCTTATGCTTGAAGACATTTTTAAACAAACTTCCTAGTGCAGAGTACAAGTAGATTTCGGTTTCAAAACTCATAAAATGTTCCCTGACACTGTAAGTATAGTACGTAAATATTAGAATGGTACATATTGTGACGGATAATTTTCCTGAGTTATTAACAGAGTGACAAGCACAGAGAAGCTAAAGAACTTTCTCCATTCCCTTGGGAATCCCTCAAACTCTCCCTCAGAGCTCACGTTGTGAATTCAACAAAATAATCACTACAAATTAACAGTGAGACGAGTAACTTAACTAAATCTTTCTCACCCTGTTACGCGTAAAACAGCAGGGGATAATAGGCACGTAGAATTCATATAAGATCTCTTCCACCTTACTGGACTGATATACATTAAAATAAAAGTTATTCCTACATGCTGTGGTTGACACATGTAGCCTTCATCAGGGAGTACACACAAAGGTCATGATTAGTTCGGCATACATAACATTATCCAAAGTAAAGGTAAAATGTACATTCCAGATTAAATTATAGTATTTTCGTATGCATTGGTCAGTCAGGTACAAAATATACAATATAAAATATAGGTAAATAAATCAATGAAAGCTATTTGTGTAAAAGCATCTACTTTCCAATTTAGTAGAAAGCCTGAGAAGATAGAATTAATATATATATATATATATTAAAAACAGGTCAAGATTTGTTTAATTTAAAGCTAGTGAATATAACATTATATAGAGTAAGCCTCATCATTGCTTTTATATTTACTAGTGTCATATTAAAAAAATTAATAATTTATCTTTATATATTTCTCACTCCAAATTCTGAGATTTTCTACTAATTTGGAAACATACTTGCACGCAAATAATTTTTAAAAATTGAGTCTTATGTATTTCATATTATATATTTGATTAGCCTACATGACCGCCTATTGCATACGAGGATATTGTAATGTACTCTGAAAAGTATATTTTACTTTTGTCTTGAAAAATGTTACATATTCATAAACAAACATAACCTTTGTGTGTACGTCTCGTCGGTGGCTACGAGTATGGGCAGAAACAGGTTGCAGTAAATTTTATACCGTTATATATCATCCCAAGACTTTGTAATAAATCTTATCTGCAAATTGCCAGTTGCATGTAAGCCGAATAGCATTATATTCACACAGAACTTCTGTAATAATTAGTATTCTACTGATAACACTAACCCAAGCGCGATGTGAAATTCTGTCATCGACCTTGCTGAAAAGTCAATTATACCGGCATATCAAGTTGCGTTTTTAGATTAAGTATAATTCCAGATGCTTGGAATGTTCATATTCGTTTCTTACAATGTAATATAGTCTGTAGCGTCGAGCGGCAGATGCAAGTGTTTTGTCGGCAGTAGTAGGTCGTGATAGAGCAGCAATTGACTCTGACCCTCTTCCATGTCATGTCAAACATTCCCCTACAAAGACCGAAGAAGAAACGAAAAACAAATGATGTAAACTTGACAGTTTTTCTGGGTCCAACTCGAACAAATAAAGAAAAGATATAAATTTTATGTTTTGTTGGCCGTGCATCTCGATATATTCGTGTAAAGAAAAATCAACTTGATGCACAGTTTATCTTCAGTATATTTCGTCAACCTCTATATGTTTCGGGCTTATCTATAGCCCATCATCAAGAGGTATACTGTATGTATACAACAATTGGTATTTACTGTTCTTTTTAGATGGCTCTCTGTTGTCCTGGTTGAGTTCCAATATCTGTATACATACCGTGCACCTCCTGATGATGGGCTATAGATACGCCCGGAACATGCAGAGGTGTTTTACGAAATATACTGAAGATAAATAATGTATCAAGTTGGTTTTTCTTTCCACGAAAAGATACAAATTACAGTATCATATCTGCTATGGTTGTCTCTGTTTAATTTATTGTAATAGAAATAAAGTATTATACAACTAATGAAAACGAATGCATACTCCGGCTTCGCATTGACTTATCACAACACCAATTAAAGTACCAGGAACAAAAACATTAATTTTGTTAATTGTCTTCCGTAGGTGTAAATCGCCGTCGGTCCCTGTGCGAATGGCATAAATCACGAGGGTTAGAAAGTGATCATGAAAATGTCTGGATCTAAAAACACGAAATACGAGAGCAATTTTGGATATTACACAGCAGACAAAATGGTGATTTATGTAATCCCCTGTAGTATTACGAGAGTAAAATACAGGAAGGTTTGGCGGCATTGGCATGTGCCAAATAACGGAGGTAGGACAAATGCATGAACACCTCTGACGAAACGGCTTAATACAGCCAGAAGACGACGGGAAGATAATATCAAGATGGAGCTTATACAAGGTACAACCAAAATGCTTGGGCATTTCAATAACGACTTCTTGAAATAAAAAGAAAAGTTCATATAAACATATGTCCGTAAATGAGTGGTTTTTGAGTTCAATTAAAAGATTACATTCAACAGTAAATAACATAACTGTGGCAAAACGGTAAATTTCACCCTCGAACAGGCCTTGAAACCCGAAGGGGGAGTAAAGGTATAGCTCTACTCTTTGACTTCGACGCTAGATTTAGATGGGTGGTCAGCGCCACGTCTCGGCCACTTTACCCCTGGGGGAAGAGACCCGGTACCCACTGTACAGGAGGTTGGGTGGGCCCCAGGGCCGGTTTGAGTGGGTGCAGAAATTCTCGCCCCCACCGGAATTTGATCCCCTGACCGTCCACTTCATAGGGAGTCGAGTAACTTAACTAGGTCATATTTTACTGACAAGTAGCATAATACATTAAAATCCATGCTCCCAGTTTAATAACTGTTGCGTTATTCTTGTTTGTCAAGTCACAATACACAGCACACGCTCAAAACGCTCTGCATCTGAATTATTGCGTGCATGGACACATCTACACAGGGAGTGCCGCACCATTTCAAAGACCCCGGGGCCGTTGTGAATGGATGGACCGGCATCAAAAATACGTTGGCGAAATGTCTGTCTCTTCATTTTCGATTGCAGCTGAACACAGTAGGGTTTTAATTGTCTCTACAGACAAAAACCTAAAGAACTGAAGTAAAAAGTTTGTTACGTTTTACCTGAAAAACGGGTTGGGAAGATATACTGATATGAACTCTTTTCCTTGTTTTGTTGTAGAGACTCGATCCTGTAGTTTGTCCAAGCACTTTAGATATAACCTGTATATACTGAGGATACGAAGGATGAATCAATATTACTGGCTTTATGGACTTCACGCGTGGTGGTGGTGGTTTTGAATTACTTCGTGATGCTCTCAATGTCTAAAATAAACAGCGTCGAAGGTAAATGAAGTGAATGTGAGTGTGGGGGATTCATTGGTGGAACGATAAATGAAAGGGGACAACAGAAGCAGACGGAGGAACGCCTATTCAAGTGCAAATTTTGCCCACCAAGAATCCATATTGATAACCCCAGAATCGAACCAGGTCTTGTACTCCAAGACATTACAAAGATTACTTACGTACTTACTTACTTACTTACTTACTTACTCCATGGTGCAGAGTCCTTCTTGAGAAGCTAACTGGTTTGCAGCTAATCAAGAAATTCACCGCATTTCACTGAACCCGAAGGTTCATTACCGCACTCACAAACGTCCGCCACCTGTCTCTATCCTGGGCCAGCCCAATCCAGTCCAAATACCCACAACCCACCTCCTGGAGATCCATCCTAATATTATCCACCCATCTACGTCTAGGTCTCCCCAGTGGTCTCCTTCCCTCCGGTTTCCCCACGAAAACCCTATACACCCCCCTCTCCTCGTCTATACGCGCCACATGCCCAGCCCATCTAATTTATTACAAAGATTACGAGAATAAATTTGCTTCCGCCTTCATGTGCAACTGTTCGGAGGTACTCGATATGTGGCCGTTGGAAGAAAGCCTATCTCTACCACCGGACATGACTGAGGTTAGATAGTTCATAACAGCGATCAGATGATGGACAAGTCAATACATTCCACAATCCCAAGTGAATAAAAATCACAGTACAGTGTGGGATTTGTTATTAGCAGGGTTGAACCTTTAGTTATGCTACTCCGGCCGAAGAAGTTATTATCGTTCGGAAATATTCAGGCGAGTTATCAGAACTAATGAGTCACAGGCCTAGCTAGCTAAAGAAAACACGTCCTCTGGTCGCATAGTAAACACTTGGCCTTGAACTTCTTCATCCTTGAAGATTGGACCGACAGTTTGTCTCGAAACTTCGGTAAAGGATTAGCACTCCACATTGCGAAAGATCCCAGTACAACGCAGATATCACTTCGAAATATTTCCATTTATACTCCTAAAAAGAGGGGTGTATAAACATCCACACTGTCTGCAAAGTATTTGTCATGCTAGAAACCATTAGGTTTGGTTGTCTTACTCGCGTTTCATACCGTGTTCTAACTCCAAACTATCCTAAACGTGGCCATTAACTTGTCTTTCAGAGGGTCTGCCACGAATTTGTTTCTGTACAAACAAAAATGTGTTAGAAAAAAAGCCTTCTTCTAGTCAAAAAAATGACAAGTGTGACGATGATTATAATAATGATCATCATGATGACGAGTAGAGTGGTGACCAGTAACGTATAGTGTGAACCAAAATGAGAGATATAGTAGAGGAGTGGTTAAATTCATTAAAATTATTACGCCTATTAATCTCATGGGCCAGAGAATAATTATTTCAGAAGTAAAGAAGTACAGACGAAATGCTATATGGGATAGCGAGAGGTGCTTACAACCCAATAAAACAACTACTAACTTTCAAACGAATGTTTGTTTACTGTATCAACACACCGTTTGTTAACTGTTAGGATAAAGTACCTATCTCTTTAATAGCAATTCCTCTTTTACAACGTCTGGACCATCAGAAGGAGTAGGGGGCTTTGGGTATTTGAAAGGTAAAGGATATAAGGACAAGAAATGAGGCAGAAATAAAGGAAGAAGAGGCTCTAAAATGCTGTCAAACAAGGCACATGAAGACTTTACATTACTTTCAAGTTCAGCCTTATCGTCATGACTGCTAAGTGCGTTGCTGTTAGTAAGACATTCTCAATGTCCCGTTAAAAATATGGCGATACTACATGCCCATCTCTGCAGTTTGATTTACAAAATAAGTGTAATGAATTTATTCAGTTCATACGCATTTGAACACACTACTGTTCGTACAACATACCACCTCAGAATAACAAAAAGCACGTACTTAAGAAAAATAATTACACACACTTCAAAACGTGGAGTAAAGAGAAGTAAAAATCACGTTATAAATATTACACAACGTACTGCAACTAAAATAAACACTTGTAATTATGGCGATACAAATTTTTGCACTACGCTTGGAGAGACCTTTTTAAAGATCAAGATATATAGAACTATAATTTTGCCTGTTGTTTTGTATGGGTGTGAAACTTGGTCGTTGAAATTGCGGGAGGAAAGAAAGCTGAGGGTGTGTGAGAACATGGTGTTGAGGAGAATATTTGGACCTAGGAGGGACCAGGTAACGGAGGAATGGAGGAGATTGCATAACGAGGAGCTAAATGATTTGTCCTCCTCACCCAAAAATGTGCGGGTGATAAAATCGAAAAGAATAAGATACACAGGAC
>Ga0123355_10015025_pt1 | contig 12143 bp, 4 predicted proteins | sample TergutEmb28metaG_3_FD_89872 | JGI IMG/M metagenome (GOLD analysis project Ga0123355, IMG submission 89872) | Embiratermes neotenicus P1 segment gut microbial communities from Petit-Saut dam, French Guiana - Emb289 P1 | ecosystem: Host-associated > Arthropoda: Insects > Digestive system > Gut ... | reverse complement strand
TCATTTCTGTTAGAGGCTGAGTCGACCCCAGGGCCATAGTGCGATCGGAAGGATTTTATGTCAATGAAAAATCCAATGACACCAGCTGGGATCGAACCAGCGACCTTCCGATTTAAGTCACATGAGTACCGAACCTATTTCAAAAGAAACATTAATAAATACACTATGGCACAATTTCAAAACAGCCTAAGCTATGAATCATGGGATCAAGTTTTTGATGGTAATGATGTTAATAAAACTTTTAACTCCTTTTTGAACACTTACTTAAGGATTTTTTATGCCAGATTCCCACTAAAAAAAATTAATAATGAAACTAAGGCACCCTGGATAACGATAGGAATTAAAACCTCCTGTATACAGAAAAGAAAATTGTACTTAGCATGCAGAAACAGTACAAGCCCAAACATTCAAGGGTACTATAAATGCTATTGCAACATACTATTCAAAGTCATTAAAGAGGCCAAAAAACACCACTATGATAATCAAATTAAAAATTCTACTAACAAGAATAAAACAACATGGGACATAGCAAACAAAGAAACACACAGAAAAACACATAGTACAAATATTAAATTCCTAAATATTGATGGTATTAGTACTGATAATCAACACTTATTGCGGATACCTTTAATAACTGCTTGACCTCAATTGCAGAGAATATTAAAACTACAGATAGAAACGCCTATATACCAAATAAAAATACCCCAGATACTGCAATTATTGACACATCCTCACAATATGTAAAGGAAATGAGAAAATTAAGGTGTACAACATTTCAAAGTAAACTACAACTTCGGAAACTGAAAACACAATCAAAACCTATAAATACAACATGTCACAACACTTTATTTATATACAAAAATAGTATATTTTGTAAGGGTGACTCGACCTTATAAGGTCATTCTCAGGCCCTCCAAGAAGACAGATCCAAGAGTTGTCTATGTGTATTTTATGTCAAAGCCGTCACACAAGTTCCGTATATACAAGCTTATGTATTTTACACTTCTCTAAGAAAAACTTGGTAGCATTTGGGGTCCCACAATGCAATGAAACATAAACAACTCTTGGATCTGTCTTCTTGGAGGGCCTGAGGATGACCTTATAAGGTCGAAACATGTCCCCGTGACAAAATATACTATTTTTGTATATAAATAAAGTGTTGGGTTATCGACTGACGTGTTGTATTTATATGTTATAACACTTCGGGATGGAAAACATCAAATATTCAAAACCCTTAAACCAAAGAACTCATATGGATACAATGAAATCTGAACTAAATTACTGAAAATAACTGCTCCTTTTATAAGCTTACCCCTTAATTTGTACGTAATAAAGTAATTACTAAAGGTGTCTTTCCAGATAGATTGAAGTACTCTGTAATAAAGCCCCTATATAAAAGAGGTAATAAATGAGATGTGAACAATTATAGGCCAATATCTCTTTCAACCTCCTTTTCGCAAATCCTAGAAAAAGTAATACAGACATGATTGCTGGACCATTTGCACAAAAACATCATCATAAGTAAGGAACAATATGGATTCTGAAGAGAATTTACAACAGAAAATGCTGTTTATAAATTAATAAATGAGGTATTAAATGCCTTAAACAATAAACAAATAGTGGGAGGTATCTTTTGTGACCTCACAAAGGCATTTGACTGTGTAGATCATGACATATTAATACCAAAAATTGAAAAGTATGGAATTATTGGTAAGGGCAAGGAGGAACTTATCCAGTCATACATCAATGGTAGATACCAGCGAGTCCTAATAGATAATAAAACAAATCACAATGCTGCTGTTTCAAATTGGGCAATGATTAAGCATGGAGTACCACAAGGCTCTGTACTGGGTCCTACACTGTTTCTTTTATACATAAATGATTTACCTGCAGTCATAAACAAGAAGGCAATACCAGTTTTGTTGCCGCTGATACAAGCATAGTCTTCACTCTTAGTAACTTTATGGAATTCCATGTGAATATTGAACAGTTCTTGGAAATGTTAATACATGGTTAAAAAAAATTGCCTTTCATTAAACATTGAAAAAACTTACTGCATACACTTCAAAACAAAGAACAGCCAACCCATTGACATAAGTATGTGCTTAGATAATAATAGAATTTCTAACAACCCATACACTAAATTTCTTGGCCTAATAGTTGATAATACACTTTCCTGGAAGCCACACATAGACCACTTAATAAATAAACTGAGTACCGCTTGCTATGTAATTAGATCTGTTAAGCCCTGTGTAAATACAAATGCTATTATTATGATTTACCTTTCCATTTTCCACGCTGTAATGACTTATGGAATAATATTTTGGGGAAATTCCTCCCATAGTATTCAGGTATTTAGAATGCAGAAAAGGCAATTAGGATTACTATGGGGCGTGGTAACAGAGAATCTTGTAGAAACTTGTTCAAAGAATTAAACATTTTACCATTGATGTCACAGTATATACTTTCCTTACATTTGTGTCAAATAATAGGGAACAGTATTTTGCAAATTCTGAAATACACAACATAAACATCAGGCACACTTTCAACCTACACCTACCTAGGGCACATTTGAACATTTACCAAAAAGGAGTTTATTATTCAGGTATTAAGATTTTCAGCAGTCTTCCACGGGACATCAAAACATACATTGATAATCCTAGAACATTTAAAAAGGCAGTAAAAAAATTTTTAGACACAAACTCCTTCTACTCATTAAATGAATATGTTGGATACTGTAGGATTGTTGCAAAGACAATCACAGTAAAACACATATAATTTTATGATAACAATAACAATAACAATATCAGAATTAACTTGTAAATATCTCTCATCACATAGTATTGTAATAATTGTATTAATATACAATAATTTTCGGTATTCTTGTACTTATACGTATGTTATTACTGCTTTATTGTGATTTATCATATACTGTTCTAAATATTAGATTATACACCATAGCTAATATAACTCTCCACAGCTACATTACAATCAGAATGTTGCCCATTTAGATATGTCCTGAGATTAATTGTATTTTATCTTACATCATGTACGATATTTGTAACGTTATTTGTGCATTGGCAAGTTCCATATCCTATGGATCAAATGAACGCAAAATAAATTGAATTGAAACAGAACAGTAATAAACCAGTTGAAATAGATACTGTATTTACTGGAATGCAAAACGAGGTTTTTTTTCCATTAAATTTGGTGCTTAAACCTGTGCCATCATCTTAAATTTTTGTATGAAGCACTAAACTTAACTGCATCAAACTGGAATGCTTTGAATGAGACCATGCAGAGCCAAACCAAGGCCTCTATCACAAAATCGCAATGTACAGACAAAAGAGAAGACAGAGCATGACTAAAATCAACTGACAAACTCTTTTTTGGGGGGGGGATTATTTTTTAACAGAACATGACATTTCAGAAGTGGGCTTCATTTCTGCCTTCAGGTAAAGAAGCACTTAAGCTGGCGGACCGCTTAGGTCCAGTTATTTTCAGTCACTGGACACCACAGAAATAAACGAGTGAACCTGTTTAAGATACGAACCTGAGATATTTATAATGCTGCATCTCAAATGTTCATATGCTTTTGTGTGTGTGTGTGTGTGTGTGTGTATGCATGCACATTCACATGTGAGTGAGAGACAGACAGACTGACTGACTGAATTCACTCATGCTGGGTGAATGGAGAAAAGAATTCCACATACTCTTAACCTTGTCACTTGTAAACATGATTGGTCATCTCCAAGCTGTGGCCATTTGGTACATGCACACACACATTCCTGTAAACCTTTCCAAGGTTTGTCCATCAGAATTCTGTCTGCACACACATTGCAGGTGCCAGACTTTTTGTCATTGATTATGCATCATGAAGCACATAGAACCATCCTGCAGCCCATTCATTTGAACTTGTGAATGTGTTTATAATGCAACACTGGATGTTACTTATACATACACTGTATTAAATGCAATTGTGATCAGTGTTTGCAAGGTGTTCAGTGTGTCACACTGCATGGTACGCTGACGAGAAGCATTTGTCATTGCCAGAGAATGTTGGCTGATGCCATAACTGCTAAATGCATGAGTGAATAATACAAAATGTGCATGCTCTCAAAGCGTACAGTTGTTGCTTCACTGTGTCAATATAAGTTGACCCACACTCCCCAGAGATGTAGTGACAGACAAAGACAATCTTATACAGCTGAATAGGGATAAAAGTCAAGTAATGTAAATTATTTTCAATAAATTACAATAATATTTAAGCAGTAATGGTGCACTATTAGCTCAATTTGTGTAAGCTTTGGTGTATAACAACTTGATTAACATCTACAACATGACACAACTGTCACATTCTGCTATCAGAACTCCACAGTAAGGTCTGGATGATGCAGAGTACCTACAATTTATTGCTGTGAGTAAAATACAAATTCAACAAGTTATGGGGACTTACGTTATATTTTAATTAATCAACAACTCTGCATCCTACATAAACATACACATAATAGACCAGCTGCTATGATCCACTTAAATGGAGTTCCCATCTAGGCAGTCCTGTCTGGAGGACAGTTTTCTTTCGCTGTCAAAGTTAGCAGTGGGAAAGAAGTATTTGTGTAAGGGTGGTGTTGATAAAAATGTGGAGCATGACTTTACGCACTAAAGCCTCTAACACATACAGCATAACTGACACTTCTACTGCATATACTCTCACGAAACTTAAATGAAGGATTGATGGGGGTGAAGGAAAAGTACAGTGAGTAACAATCGGAGGATAGTTGTAGCTTATATATCAAATTTCAGGTTCCAAAAGTAGCTTCCCCTTCTGAAATCAAATTTAAGAGACAGTGCTATGACCTTCTGCACAGTTATGTTTCCTGTAAAGTTTTCAAGCAAACTACATTTTTTTATTTATGTAACAGAATTTGGTACCTGTGGTTCAAGTAGAACATTTATTTAAAAAAAAAAAAATACCTATCAGAATTTATACTGAGCTCAGCTTTTTCAGTGTTCCAAAACTTCTTATGCAGACAGTGGATTTCTATTCTTGTTTATTAATACAGATAAACATTTATTCTATAAGTTAACATGACTGATATGTATGTCACCATCAAAGCAGTATGCATCATGAAATCAGTCTGTCATCTTATCATTTTCCACACACATTAGGTTCCCACCCTACATAGCATATTCATGATGCAGGACTTTTCCCATTTTTTACATTCTGAACACCTATGCTGAGTTGTAAATATCTCCAAATGAGTACCATTTCAAACTGTTTATCTCACATCAACCTGCTGGTCCAGATTCACTGGGAGTATATTTCTATTCTACTAAAGTTAGGTAAAATTTAGGAGTTGTAATTTGATTGGTGACTCCGTAGATAAACAGGCACAAAATAAATCCACACTTATAACTGTGGACCAGCTTTTTGATAATGTTACACATAATTTGAGAACTGGAACATAGGAAAAGAAGGGACAATACCTTTGTACTGTCTCCTTCTTGAGTAGTATTTGCTGATGTGTGGTCTATACACAGTGTATCTGAAAAGTGATGAGGTAATCTTTATTATGTTTACTATAGTTAGCTAATATGCACATGCCATTACATGAGAAATGTCAATACTGCCTCTTTCAAAAGGTAGAAAGGATGATTAGTTAGCTCAGCTCATTTAAAATCACAGTGCAACTTGTAAGGTCATATGATCACATTCAGTTACAATGGGGCAGATTCACAACATTAAATTTTGAATTAAACATGAAAAGGTGCCACTGAGCTTATGAACATGTTAAAACATGGTGGTGACTTTTATCCTAAGTACAAGTTTGTTACTAGAATTCTCTTTTTAAAGAAGGTTAAGGCAGTGGTGTAGATGAACCAAGAAGCAGCAAGCTCATGTTGCACAAACACCAGAAATGGCTGGTCACGCTCGTTTCAGAAGATTGTTGTTTGCCGGTGGAATTGGCCATCCAGTTTGATGTTGAAAGAGATGATAAGGATCATATTGACAGATCATGTGGGTAAACAAAAAATTGTGGCAGGTTTGTAGTACTTCCATTTGTGGAAAATGAAAAATGTTGGATAGTGGAAACATGTAAAAATGTTTTAGAAATGGCTAAAAGTGACCCCTCATTTTTAGACTCAGGTGTTTCTGTGGATGAGTTGTTGTATTGTGAATACAGCCCATAGACTTAGTGTCAAAGTACTGAGTGGTGTTCACTGTCATATGAACCAACAAAAAATTTGGTTCCAAAAATCAAAAACCAATTGAAGAGAAATCAGTCACAAGGAATTTGTTACAAATGGAAGAACTGTGAATAGCCAATTTAATTAGAAGCTCTGGAATGGCTGTTTCCAAGAATTTGACAGGTCAGATGAGATTTTCATGAAAACAAGAAGTGGCTTTGTTGCACAGCAATGCACCTTCTCATTCTGCTTAATGGTTCATAGATTTGTTCCACAGAAAGAGGTTACTGAGATTGAAGCCCACCCCCATACACTTCAGCAAATTTGCCTTTGTCTGACTCACTCTCTCTTTTCAAGGGTAAGAATGAAGTTTAAATGGAAGTTTCTCATGAGATACAAAACTTCCACAAGAATGAGACTATCTCAAGGAGATAATTGTGAAAGACTTACCAGAATGCTTTCAGCAATTAAAAGGGAGGTTTACTGAGTGTATGAAGTCCCACAGAGACTAACTTAAATGATTTTCACAATAAATTGTTTTTAATATTCTGTAGAATTTTTGTTTGGTTACTTTTGAGATGCACTATCTTTCAGGCCATTCAAAGTATTTCCAGGACTATTTTGAATGATTTTCATAACACACTACTTTTCCAAACTCTGTTAGGGGCGTTAACGTAGACACCAAAAGTGCCCATTACCTTTGTCGTGACCATCTGTCCAGCTGTGCGTATGCATCACTGCGGCTTACACAGGATGAATTCCCATGAAATTTAATATCAGGTTTTCTATGAAATGTGTATGGAAAATCCAGATTTGGTCATAATCAGGCAAAAACTTCAGTCACTTTACATGAATAACTAAGTACGTTTTATTGTTGCCAGCAACATTAAATTGCCACAGTAGTGTTCTCCTGGAGTGAAATGGTATCAGGCTCTTATGATAGCCAAGGAGGCATAAAAATTATTCAGATGCACCACAATGTGACATTATACATACATTTCCTGTCTCGTTTTAAAGAATTTTTGTCTCATTAATTTTCAGACACACTGTGTACATGGGATTAGAACATATTTTCTAAAGTAAATTCTAAAGGGTTTTGACAGTGGTATATTACATTAAGTAATTGTCAGATAATATCACATTTACATCTTCTGGCCCTGTCTTTGGTAAACGAGATAGTGCAAGTGAGGAAGAGAAGTATACTGAAATATACTTAAAAATAATGTGAAAACATAAAAATATTTGGCCACGATGACTCTCAGAACCATATCAGTAACCCCAGTGTGGTTCCGAGAAATAGAACTGTGGGAAATGCATAATTATTTATCTGTAACGTGGTCTTGCTGCTTTAACCTATACTGAAAATGTCTATATAGAATCATTTTCAGAACAGTATGCCTTATATATTAATATATTGTATTATATTATGAGCATTTACTGATAATGCTAAAGAATGATTCTGAAGAGTGATTCCATTAAAATTATTTTGCTAACACACAGTGAAGACTAATTATCACTGGTATCACAATCTATACATTTTCCAAACCACAACATCAGTGTAACAATATTTAAATGTTTGTAGCATTGGAGTTCACTGACATATTTTCAAAAGTACACTCACTACACCCATTGTGTGCCTTGCAGTTTTATAATGTACAGCATTTTATTTAGCAATTGGTATGCAAGTAACTCCATGGAGTAAAGTCCTTCTTGAGAAGCTAACAGGTCCTCAGTCAAGAAATTCCCTGTGCATTTTATGGGACCTGAAGGTTCATTACTGCATTCACAAGAGCCCATCATCTATCCCTATCCTGAGTAAAATGAATCCAGCATTATGTAATGTTACACAGAGTCTCAGAACACTTTAACTAATTCCATTTCAGTGTTTACCAAATTTTATTGCACAGTTCTCATACTGAGAAAATGAGATGTACATTTGAAGGATTGTAAGTGCCTTAGAGGTTGAAGTTAATATGAGTAAATAGGTAGACCACTTGAAATGGCAATCACTGTAGTTGATGCCTAGAATCTGTTTCTGGCAGGCAGTTACAGCCTTTGTTCAGGCTTTCATCACTCGCAGATCAGCCAGCTGTTGCTCCACTGCCATTAATAAGAAAATTGCCCTCTTCCCTTTTAGCTCTATGCTATATCAGCTTTGCTATGCATTGCTATAGCAGCACAAGTCAGTTGGCAGGCCAACACAAACATAAAATGTACAAGTACACGTGGAATTACAATCCCATTTAAAGGACACTTCCAAGAAGGATTGACAGATGGATGGGTAGGACTGCCCTTGAACAAACCACCTGATAATGGGAAAATTGGTCCATGATTTAGAAGCAGAACGTAGTTATATCACTTGGTGTCAGCCATGTACCTTAGAAGCTGTTAGTTCTGCTGTTAAAGTATGACGGCATGTGACTGGTTCATTATAGAGTAAGAGTGGGCTATTAGTGGGTTAAAGTGACATGGCTGATTTTGGTTATTACTGTGCTGTTATGTGAAGGTCAAGTCTTGGTTTCATATCGCATCTCCCATGCTTATGTCAGTAACAAAAACTAAGTTAAAATTCTGAGTTTTGTCATTCTAGTTTTTTAAGAATGTTTCTGTTAGAGAATATTAATTGCATAATTCATTGTGCACATTTAAAAAAATGGAAGTCAACACCACATTTTGATTTTAAAACGTTTTATGGAACTACAGAGTGGCTAAGCATAGTTTCCAATAGACTGCCAACAATTGATGGAACAGCTTCTCCCCACCACCATGTTCCTATCCTTAGGGGAAAAAACCTCCAGCTGACAACATGAGTAAAAAAATACATAAAATCATGAGTAGTTTTTACATCTCCAGAAGATATTCTGTGTTCTAATAATTCAGTATGACTTCCAGTATCTTTATATACCTCTTAAAACATTCGCTAGAAGGCACCTCATTTTAGGAACATTGTAACTCGAACACTGAAACACAGTACAAATTAGTGTTAAGAAAACTATAATTATACATGTTAATTACATGACTGGCCTTAAAAGAAAGCTACAAAAATCCTAATATAATTTTCATATAAATTTCAGTGCTCACATTGAAGTTTGAAGCAGAACTACAGTTCAGACCAACGAATGCACACAATTTATTAAAGTCAAAATATTACAACAGACCAGCTCCTACATGTTTTGGGCCTCACAGGGCAGTCATCAGGGAGCATACAATTGTACAAAACCGTTCCTTAACATTTTCTGCACAACTCTAGCTATTACATACTGAGTAGTTTTCAGTAGCTATGTGCAGAAAACATTAAGCAAATGTTTCGTACACATGTATGTTCAAAAATGCTGGGCCTGTGAGGCCTGAAACATGTAGGAGCTGGTGTGTTGTAATACTGTGATTTTAATAAAATTGCAGACATTTGTTGGTTTGAATTGTAATGCATGGAATGGAGAATGTGAAATTTGAAGCAAAACTGAAGTTCCTTTACATCAGCTATCAGAAAGTCACACATTGCACTAAACATGCACAATAATAAATACCCAGTGTGAAGGAACACAGAAAGTTATTGCAGCAAAACTACTAGATTGAGAAGATTACTGTGGCACCTATTAGTAGGAAGCTATACTACTTGGGTTCTCAGTCTTAACAGTGAGTTCAGGAACTTTTGTGTATGCCTTTGACTACTTTCAAAATTTTGATCTATTCAATGTAAAAGAGACTTTTAAAAATTAATATATTTAAGACAGATTAGAAACAGCAGTTCAGAGAAGAACAGAATTGTCAGGTATTTCACTTCAGCTGTAAACATTTCCAATAAAGGCATTACAGAAGGCTGTCATAACATGTCTGCTTTTGTCTGTCTATGCCTTAAAAACGTTCACATGCATGGAATATTTCATGTTTTCCTTGTGTCACTGTTCAATCTGGTAAGTGCTCTTCCAATTAAATACAAACATATTTAATCCTTCGTACCTGTGTATGTCCAGTGATCATGAGGCGAATGGTTCATAATTTAAATGCCCATCATTGTCTGCATTTTCATACATTAACCTTTTAGCGCCGAACGTCAACTAAAGTGGATGTGCAGTGAGCCCTTTAAATAGTCGAACGGCCGCTAAATTCCGGCGTCAAAAGGTTAAGAATGGCAGGAAACATTTCATTTTCCTACATTTTATAGTGCTTTATTTACTACAGAGTGTTACTTCTTGCTGTATACAGACTTATGCACCACAGACGTGCCATGAAAATTGGATGTATGCTTTGCAGGGTCTCTAAACATCCTGAGTTAGTTCCAGTGTTTCATCAGCAACATTCAAAGTTTACATATATTATATCCTGTCAGTATTATATCAGTTTATTATTCTAGTATTCAAGAATGTCACCGTTTCAATGAGGTCCATCAAATACACTTCAGATTGTAATATTTAATTTGCATTATGACCAAATATGTGGTCTGGTGGCAGAAATTATTTTGACTTAAGAAACAAAGGAAGTCACTCTGACCCACTAGAACAGTCAGCCAAGAACTTAAAAGCAAACAAAAACACACATGTAACACACAACAAATCATGCCATTAATCATACAAATTTGCTCTGTGGAAGATACTGGCAGCCTGGCTATAAAATTGGGCATCTAATAATGAGTGCCCATTTTGCCCACAGCATGCCGATATGAGAAGGGGGCGTGGAGTGAGTGCTCATCCCAAAACCAAATGACACGGAGTGACAGCTTAAAGGCTAACAGCGACCCCTCATGCGAACAGAGCCGACAGATCACTAAGAAGTGTAAAAATAAGGGAGCTAAGAGCAGCAAAGGTAACATCCACCCAGTACCCTCCAATAAGATAGTTGCACTCATACATAGACCTCAGGCATCACTTACAGAAGTCTCAGTAAAGGTGAAATAGGGAATTCGCATGTTTGTAAAGTAAGGCACTCTTTTATTTTCCTAAAATTTGCCACATTTAAGCATGGCTGATGCATGAATTTGAGGCCTAAATGTTTTCCTGCAACATGATTAGTGGTAAGTACAAACTATGTTATGTTTACATGAAGCTACATGGTCAGCAGACTGTTGACAAAATAGTTGCACATGGAATAGGGCAATTTCAGAGAAGTCATACTGCACAGTCTACCATGTTGAAACCGAATAAAACGCTGTAGGTTCACAGACATCATGAAATGATATAAGGAGTAATAAAGTCTGACAAGAGCAACACACTAAGTGAGATTTATCACTGAATCTGTACAGTCTAGATGGCAGGCCTTTGTCAAGTGTTTGATATCCACATAATCTGTATGATTTAAATATGCCAACAGTAACCAGAGAGCAGCATAAATCACCAAATTCTAGGATGTATAATTTCATTTATACTCCACTCTCTTCATTTATGTTAGGTCAGAACATTTTAGGTAGCACTCTGGTATCAAACTATCATTATTTTCTTTCTTCCTTCCTTTCTTCCTTCTTTCTTTCACAGTAGTAGAGTATGTTCAGAACTTATTGTGAAGCTATACTTGTTATTCATTGTAAGTACTGAATTCTAACATATTTGTGTCAATTAGTGACTCTTGTATTATGACTTTCTCACCGATTTTGATTTTGTCATATCAGTACATCAGTTTATTTCTCAAATAGTTTTTTTGATGGTATATAAACACAATGCTGTAATTCTTGCATGTGGAATGTAACAGGAGAGTTCACATCAAACAGTTACAACTTAAAATGACTCATTAATTACAGAAGGGAGTAAATTTTGACTGTGAACATCTTCTGTAAACCCATTTATTTTTAACTTAATTTACTTAGTACTATGTTAAACAACTTCATATAATAAATCTTTATTGAGCAATCAGTAACTTTGAAACTTCAAAAGGAGTTTTCTGACATAAAGAATCTGAGGTGTCCTCCTCATCATTACTACCTGACAGTATTTCATATTTTGTAATCACATACAATCATGATT
>Ga0123355_10015024_pt1 | contig 12143 bp, 8 predicted proteins | sample TergutEmb28metaG_3_FD_89872 | JGI IMG/M metagenome (GOLD analysis project Ga0123355, IMG submission 89872) | Embiratermes neotenicus P1 segment gut microbial communities from Petit-Saut dam, French Guiana - Emb289 P1 | ecosystem: Host-associated > Arthropoda: Insects > Digestive system > Gut ... | reverse complement strand
GTTGTGCCGTACATTGTTTTTAGCTTCATTTGCCCAAAGTCAACTTGAGCTTCCTCGGCGGGTAGTGTGCTTTCTCTTGCGGTCGTTAGTCTCTTGGTGAATTGGGATAAGTCATGTTCCTCTCTCAGCTTTTTGACATAGCGATAAAATGTATGCTTGCTAGTCTTAAAATTCGGAAAGTGCTGCTCTAGCTTATAAAGCAAATTGGTCTGCCTAATCTGCGGACAAAGCGTTAAGTGATCAAGCATGAAGCCCCTGTATTGGTCTAGCTGAGGCGCTCTTGCTGCCTCTGCCGCCAAAAACTCTTCTTCCGTGCTTTTCCACCATCTTTTCACTGCATGCTTAGTTATGCCGATTCTTTCGGCAATCGCTCTTTGGCTTGCGCCTATTAGCTGTAGTTGTTTTAGTTGTTTAAATTGATTGTGTGTTATCATTTTTTGTTGTTCTCCTGTTTATAATTTTGGTTTGTTGTTGGTTGTTTTGTCCGCGCACAGCAACAAAACGGCAAAACAAGGCGACAGCAAAAAACGACACTTTTGCTTATTCTAATTATTCAGTTGTCAAGGTACAAACAACTGCCAGCAACAGCGGCAGAAATTAAAAGGCGAAGTGAGCCAAGCCCGCCTCGCCTACAATTAGTATAGCATATTTGTTGTGGAAATTGCTTTGTTTTTAGGGGTGCTTTTTGGAATTTGAACTGTTGCAGTTTTTGCAACAGTTGCCATTGAGGTTAGAATATCACACCGCTACTTAATTACTTATCATCATCGCCTTTTCTTTTTTTGCCCTCTAATAGTGCGTAAGTTTTATTGACTGTGTCTATAAAATCCTGCTCGACTTGAGTTAGCTCTAGGCGTGTCTTTGCTTTATAAATCTTGTACTGTTCTAATGCCATCTCATCTGCTTCTTCTCTAGTGATTGAACCTGTGTGCGTTAAAACTGGCTTTTCTCTAAAGACAATAAAGCGCTCTAACTCCCTCGCCCAATCTTTCATATACATCAATTTTTCATCTACGGCTATGGACTCAACAATGTCCAAATAAGCACTCACCATAAGGTTAAGCTGGCGAATCTCCTTTTCGCCTAAAAAGTTTTTAGCAACCGTCACCTCTGCTTTTGTTGGTCTCAACCCCTTAAAGGACATCAAACCCATAAACGGCTCGTCCGCATTAGCTCTTTTGGCAACTAGCTCTGGGGCTGTCATTTGAATGATAGAATAATAAAGCATGTTTTGCATCTTAGCAAAAAACTCTTGAGCGATGTCGCTTTTAGGGTCATAATCCACGCTTAAAGCAAATATGTCTAACACTTGTCGGTAGAACACTTTTTCTGTGGAACGGATGTCTCTAATGCGATTTAATAACTCTTTGAAATAATTACCGCCGCCAGCTTGCTTTAATAGATCATCATTCATGGCAAAACCTTTTCGCATATACTCTTTTAATATCGTGCTTGCCCATTTTCTAAAGTGAATGCCACGCGGCGATTTTACTCTGTAGCCTACTGCCAAAATAGCATCAAGGTTATATAGGTTTATAGGCTTCTTTTGGCTTGGATTATTAAAGTGGGAATTCCCCACTTTAATCAGCACTTCACTCTCTTCCAACTCTCCGTCCGAGAAAATATTTTTTAAATGTTCATTGATAGTCGTTCTATCACGCTGAAAAAGCTCGCCCATTTTTTCTTGGGTTAGCCACACAGTATCGCCATCAAACATGACATCCATTTTGGTCTGTCCGTCCTCGGCCTGATACATTATTATCGGCATATTACCGCTTGCTTTTAGTTTTTTAGACATATCTATTTTTACCTCTTTTTATAAACTGCTTATATTTAAGCCTCCATAAGATGCTTGATTGTTATCAAAGTTTCTCTATAAATGCCACTAGCACTTTCTAATTCTTCATCAATAGAAACTACTGCAAGGATACCTTTCTTTATTGCTGTGATCCCTAATCCATTTATTATTCCTTTAGAAACAAAACCTCCGCCTCTGGCTGCACTTTCTATCCCCATCATTTCAGATTCTAATTTGCGAAAACTCGTATTAGGATTTTTCAAATACTCTATTGCCAGCTCAACATCTGTGCTTTTATTTTGCCTTGGGCGTGCAGGAAATACGCGTTTCAGGGTTTGCTTTGGTTTCGCTACCTTTTCAACTGTGCTTCCATATTCAATGTTTATCACAGCTTCTCCATTAGAACCCCGTAGATCCATGTCCTTTGGCATTACTAGCTTTAAATACTCCAAAAACGCCTCTCCATATGCACGCATATTATGGTCAAACGCATAGTCTAGCAATGGTTTATGTTCTGCAATCTCAGCACACACTGAATTATTTTCAAACTTCTTTTGTGGCGCAAGAAAATAGTTGAATGGGTGAACAAACCTTAAAAATTGTGCAACTAAAAATTGCCTCGCTTCACTTGGCACTTCTAGCTCACGCAAATAAAACTTCCCCGTATCGTCAACAATTTGTCGCCAGTCCTCTCTTGCGCCTCTTGGAAAATATTTAGCAACGATGTTTCCTAAGGTAATTTTTTCTTCCTCAAAATAATAATCTTTTCCTACATTAAGTATGTGTGCCACCTTAAAACCCGCTCCGTTTATGCGCGGATCTTTTCCTTGTGGCACAGCAAGTAGTGCTCTTTCGTTAGATGTGTTTCTGCCAAACCTAGAGGGGAATTTTCTGCTTTGAAAGGCACTTATTATCTCATCAATAGTGGGAACAAAACCATCCATTGCCATCTTTTGAAAATATGCCGCAAAGAAATTGTCAGTGTAGAAAAAACTATATTGCTCACTTGTGCGAGTAAGAAAACCTCTGCGCAAGTCATCATATCTATCTGACGGCGCATTGTTGAAATGTCTTATTGCAAATACAGCATCGTCCCGCTTGACATACTCCATCAGCACCTTATGCCATTGCAAAACTATATCCCTTCGCGGCAGATATTTCTCAATCAGCCCACTCCATAGACCAGAAATATCTTTGGCAACTCCCGCTTGTAAACTCACAACATTTGGCCGCCAGATAGTATTTAATTTTTCTATAAGTGTCTGCACTAAATTCCATCCCTCATAATTTTGACATAATACTTGCGCTGACGAGGCCCGTCAAATTCGCAAAAATATATGCCCTGCCAAGTGCCGAGTAGCAGTTTGCCTCCGACAATGATAATCGTCTGACTTACACCTACACAGCTAGACTTTAGGTGCGCTGCGCTATTCCCCTCGGCATGCCTGAACTCCGCGCGGTCTGGAAATGCTTTGGCTAGACCTAGCAGCAAATCACCTACAACATCTGGGTCAGCATTCTCGTTTATAGTAATGCCGCCAGTCGTGTGCGGACACCAAACAACAGAGATACCTTCCTTGATTCCGCTTTCTCTAACCGCCTCACCTACACGAGCAGTTATATTATAGAGACCCTCTTTGTCTGTTTTTAATGTAAATTCTTTTAGCAAGCTAATTACCTTCCTTTTTTAACTTTTGTTTTAATATACATATATCTCTGCTGTCGGCACTTATCGCAAAATTCGAAATCACTGTCTGCATTGTTTCCTGTGACCAATAAATTTTCAATAACCTCTTCGCGCGAGTTATTGCTGTGTAAAACACATTGTGCGTTATTCTTTCATCGATTTCATTAGATATGATTATTTTAACACTATCATACTCCAATCCTTGAGATTTGTGTATCGACATGGCATACGCTATTTGAAAGGGTATAATGCCTGCTTCATCATCAGTTTCTTCATCAGTATCAATATCTTTACCAACGTAAAATCTAACAATGGACTTCCCGTCTACTTCTGAATCTATAAAGTCAACTCCTGTTCCTCTAACATCCAACTCTGTTATTGCCTTGTCTATTTTAACTGTAAAACTTACTTTATGGTTTTCTTCAGAAAAATCAATAATAACTCCCTTCAAATTATTGTGCAATAATCCGCCGAAGCGCTTTGTATCATTAAATATGATAGGGTCATTCACTTTAAATACTGACAAACCTAACTCTATCTTTTTATTCTTATTTGCAGTTTGCAAAAGACTGTTTATATTATTTATTCCGTAAAGCCCATCATAGTTTAGACATAGAATTATTTCATCATCATTGTCTCTAGAAAAAACTGTCTCGTCTAGCTCTTTTGAGTAACTGCCACGAGCCAAAAGCTCTGCTATATTTTCATCATTTTTCCTAACAGCATCCCATGTTTTTAATAAGTTGTTATCGGTTGCTCTCCACGGTTTGTTTAATTCATACTGAATTTCTTTTCCTATAAACTCACGCACTAATCTAAACCAATTCCCAAAATCTATAGCTTCAATTTGATATATATCTCCTATAAGCAACAGCATTTCAGCATCAATATTGTGTAAAACTTCAAGAATATCTTTATTGCTTACTGTGCTACACTCATCTATTACGACTAAGTCATACTTAGCCCTAAAAAAACTATTTTCCCGTTTAAATGCAGTTATTGTTTTGAAGTCACCATTGCATTCACCTACTCTCTTTCTTAGGTTGTCAACTGCTGTATTCGTATGTGCCAAATATAATAAATTTTTCTGCTTCAGCCCACTCAAGTAATCCGTCAAATGCTTAACTATTGTAGTTTTTCCCGTTCCAGCAGAGCCGTAAATAAAAGCCACTCTTGAATTTTCAAAAAGCGCTGGTAAAATCTCTTTTTTACCATCACAATCCACCATGTCATACAAATCTATCCATGCCTTAACAGAATTCTTATATCCCCTTATACCCTCTACTTGTAATTCTCGTAATTTAGTAATTATCCCTAAGATGGTCTCTTCAAAATCAGCTATAAAAGCCAAATTGTTTTCAACTTTAATTTTTCTGCCTTGATGCTTATAATACAATCTGTCATTATAAACACTAATCAATTCGAGGGCTTTTTTTACATCATCAAACTCATTTACAGGAGTATATACCACTCCATTCGTTTCCGTATTACTCTTAATTTTTCTCGCCAATATCTCGTGATCTCTTCCAGCAACTCCTATTGTATCAACCATATCATGAAAGCCAACCTTATGCTGTAGCAATGATGAACAAAATGGCATATTGTCAAAAGGAATACAGCCGTACGCTAGGTTTAGGTATCCTAAAAATCTATTTTCATCACCCAACTGATTTTTTATAATTTTATAATTCATGTGATAAAGTATATACCAAACAACATTTCTACCACCTGCCAATGTTCTAGCTCTCTCAAGCAATACAAAAATATTGATGTTTTTGAGCCCTAATGTTAAGTTAGCCTTCAATTCATCAAATTGTATCTGCGGAAGTTTCACTATATCGACTAAATTGAAATTGAACTGCGTCAGCTGCATATTCAACCTATCTGCCTCGGTTGATCCTCCTATCCCAGAAATTTCTTCTCCAAAAATTCTTGAAAAAGCTGCATACTCGCAAGGTCTAATAGACACCTGCCAGTCTACAGCAATTTTTATAGGCACGCTACTCTCTACAATTTTAATATTGACTTCGTTTAGCCATAGTTTCACAGCATAGTTTGTCTTCACATTATGTCTTGTGAAAACAATAATTCTATCGAATTTGCTAACTTTACTAAGTGCCAAAGTCACTGTCAATTCATAATAAATTTTTCCATCAAGAAAAATTGTCTTCTTTTTCTGAATATAACAACGCTCCATGCGAGACAAATTCGTCCTTTTCGTCTTTACAAGTTCTTCAACAATCTTACGATAGTAGCCTTCAGTTTGCGTGTCTTTTTTAAGTGGAAATTTGTGAATATTATCTAGTATATCAAGTCCAAATTGCTCCTTAACAAAATCCTTTAAGTTGTACAATTTTTCTATATACTTGTGCATCAAACGCTCGGAACTTTCCTCATCAAGTGTGTAATGAGAAGCGGAAACTCTGAGATTTTCATGAAATTTTCTTATATCAGCATAGCTTGCTTTGGTCTTGATGTACTTAAGAGCAGCATCAATATTTGCATAATCTACCTCATCGCTCTTCCCATTATCAGTTGCGTCTATTTTTAATGCGATATGTTCAACCAAATTTCTAAGTTGTGATAGAATATTTTGCGACAATAGGCCCGCATCATTATTTAAGGCTTCAATGTTTTTTGTTATTGCTGTGCTAACATCAAGAATTGCCTTGTCAATCTTTCCATTCATTATTTACACCTCCCTCTACATTACATGGTAACTGCTTTATTGATTTAAAGAAAAACTCAATCTTACCGTCAACTTTGTCCGTATGGAAATGCCCACATAACCAGCGGTCAAATTCTATGGACTCATATATACGCTGCAAAGCCTGCTCCGTACGACTCTCTACCTGCGATTGGTCTACTTGTGGCAAAAACACTTCTATCGGCAAGAAGTTAAACGGGCAAGTATGCGTCAACACCCAATCAAACTTCTGCCCCTTGACCTTGCTTTCAATCGCAGTCAATTCCTCGTCAGTTAATTCCTCATTATCCCACCAAGCATTGCCTCTCGATAGGCGCCACGGCTTGTCCACACTGTACGCACCGCCGACAACTAGGCATCTCTTGTCGTTGATAGTAAGCACCGTACCATTTTCGGCAAAATAGATCCCATTTGTCTCCCAGCCTACACCGCCGAGTAACTCTATTTTCTCGGCATCCATCTCGGCAAAGGGTTGCTCATGGTTACCCTGTACACACAAAATTGTAATTGGCAACTCCGCCGCAAACTTCCTGCGCGCTGCATCATTTTGCGGCTTGTCAAAAAACACGCTATAGAATAAACCTACATCGCCAAGCAATATTATCAAGTCATCCTTGCTTGTATCGCAAATCTTTGCAACTCTCTGGGCTAAATCGTCCATATCACCATGAACATCCCCCGTCACAAAGACCCTCTTAAATTGTCGGTTGTAGTTTTTCATATATTCTTTATTCGTCGCCAATTCTCAGCTATCAATGTTTCTCTTAGCAACTATGCAGCCGCCTCAACGATTAACTCATCTTTATCTTTTGCTTTTGACTTTCTAACCTTCAAAAGCTTTTTACCCTTTAGCGCCAGTAATAATCTTTCTATCCCATCTTCTCTCTTGACTCTTAATTCACGTGCAGCCTCATATACCACTCCCCAACCATCTCCAAGAGAACTAAAATATGCTTTATAATTCGTTAGTTCAGCGATAGTGTCTATACTACCAATACTTAATTCCAATAGCCTCCTCCTGTCCTCATCTCGTATTGGTCCGTCTTTTTTGAACTGCCACAGTATTTTTGCTGGAACAGGCAAACTATTAGCCAAAAAGAAATCTGCATATACTTCCTCGCTGTCGCTAATGTCAATGATTTGGAAACACTTAGTAATTATATTCTTTTTGATTGCAAGACCTGCACCACTAGCTAGTATCGCATCAATAATATCTAACGCATTTTGCTTTGTAGAATAGGTTGTTAGAGTTTGATTTTCATATCTGTTATTTCTATACACTTGCTGGTTTCTGCGATTTTCAACTGGCAAAACGCAATCAAAAAAAGTATCAAACTCATCAATAATAGACTTCTCATGTTTTATTAGGTATGCCGATAGCGTCTCAGGCAATTCGTAGATTTTAGTTAAGGCATCTTTTTCATATTTTATTTTTCCTGCTAATATAAATTCTGCAATGACTTCTTCGTTTGCCTCTTCTGAAACAAGCAATTCAACCCCGCATGAAACCGACAATGTCGCAAGTATTAGGCTAGCCTCTGTTGCATTCAAATTATCCACCATAGCTTTTAAGAAATTTCTATGAATCTCTGTGCCTTTATCTTCAATAAACTTGCCTTTAATCGCTTTATGCTTCAGCAAAAAATTCTTAATACAATCAAATCCTTTCTTCTCAAATGCATATAAGACGTTCTCCCAACTAGGCTCTATTATGTCGCAACTGACAAAAAGTTCTATCATGTCTTCGTCAAATGCCTTTAGGCATTCAAATCTAAAATCTGTCTTTCCTGCCAACTCAATTTTAAGGTCGAAAGATACGTTTTTGTTCATAAACAATGACCTCAATCTATCAGGAGGTTCTTTGCTCAAAGCAATTTTTTTGTTTAGTAAAATGTTCCTAATGTATTCCCCGATTTCAACTTCGATGTATTTTATAACAGTTTGCTTGTCTGATGATAACACAAAATCATAATTTCTAAAGTAGAAATCGTCTTCATTGGAAGCAGTTGGAAATATCGATTCCAAATTTTCTAGCGTCAAAGCATATCTATTGTTATCTAAAATGTGTTTTTGGATAGGATTGTCCAGCTTCCCGTATCTAAGAAATTCCATTCGCAAATCTACTTCATCAATAAATTTGATTACTAAGGTGTCATTTCCAACGCGCTCAAAAATTTCTAGATAACTATCGCTTTTCTCAATAAATCTCGCAAATTCTTTTTTTATGTTTGCTACCTTGTAATCTATCGAATATTTAACTGTACAAACAAAAACCACTATCTTCATTTTATCCAATATTTTATCGTCTCTTGCCAACTCATAAAACAATGTAGCTCTAGTTGGAATGACTACTTTTAGCAATGATTCTATCCTGTCCTCACTTGCCGTCAAAAGATATTTTCTTGTAGCATCAAGCACTGACTCCTCTTCCGTACTGCCAAGCGTTTTTACAAGATTTGAAAACTTTTTAGAATTTTCGCTCTCAGAAATTCGTTTGATTCCATCCAAATTATCAAGTAGCGTCCTATTTAGAATTGCTGGATGCTTAAAATCATCTTCCTCCAATCTTCCTACTACGCCAAACACATCGTCTAGTGCGCACTCAAAATCTTGATTTCGTCTTTGAATTGCCATCACGAAAGCGATGTCACGAGGCGTTACTAGTTGTGCCTTATAGTTTGAAGTGTATTCCAAATAGTGCTCGTTGATATAACCATTGGCAACTAAGAAACGCAAATATTCAATTTGCTTTTCGACTATTTTTCTACGGAACTCTGTCTTCTTAAACTCTTTATATTTTCTTTCAATCTCTTCTGCTGTAGCTTTATCAATTTTGCCGACCAATGTTGAAGACATTGACTCTAAAAATAGCTTATCGTCTGCCTGAATAGTAGCATTGATTTGTCTCAAATAATCTTCTATCAGATTTTTAGAAAAACAAAAGTCGACTTTGTATTTATCAACAATTCCAAAGAAATTCAAAGACAAAATTGTCCGTCTCTCCCCTTCTAATCTTACAAGCTTTTCTTTTGCCTTTACTACCCCATTTGCTGCTCTTTCTTTTATTAGTTTTTCTCTAACATAATATTTAGCAATAACAGATCCATCCCATCCTTCTGGAGGAAGCACAGCGGTATTGTGTAAAGGGTGCACTATTGTTTTGATATCAAGATCCTTGAATGTGTCTATTGTTCTTGGATCCGTTGTCGCTGAACTTCTATAGCTTCTGTCGAAGTTCATACTTAACACTAAGCCTACAAATGCATATCTAAGCTCTTCGAACGACAGTTCTTCCTCACTATTCAAATCATCTATATGTTTTTTTGTCTGTGCAATTTTACTCTCAAGGTCTGCTAGCGCTTTTTCTCTCAATGCCTTGATGTCCACGACAGAAGGTATCATGCCTTCGTTGCTTTCAAGGAGCGCATAATCATAAGGAAATAAGTTTTTATATAAGCATAAAGCATAAAGCATCTCAGGCTTTAAGTCTTTGCCAGCTTTCTCATCCTCGAATATTTTACTGAACATAATGATGTAATCGTTGAAGGTGTTTTTCAGCAAACGCATATCAAGAATATATGGCGAAATTCCTTTAATGAATTTGTCACTCAGCTTCATTTCTTTATTGATATCGGTCAGTGCCTTTAACTTCTCTCTTATAGTTTCTTCGGTTGTTACTGTATTTACTACTGGCACAACTGGCAAAATAAACTCAAAGAATTTTACACGCTCTTCCTCGGTCTTAAACAATTCGTCCTTAACCGCATACAAAAATGTTACTTTGCCTCTGCCTTTTCTGCTACTGTTGATTATTGTATTTAGCTCTCTTAGCTTTGCAAAAACAGTAGTCGTCGGCAAGCGATCTAAATCTTCAAAAATAACTAAATCGATATCTACACACTCGAAAAAATAAAGCACTTCATCCACAAACTTGTTTATCAAATTGATTGTTGCATGCGGCTTGTCCTTATCATCGTCACTTTTTATTATAGCTTCAAAATCTTTATATTTGATTTTAGACAATTTTTTGAAATGTACCGCGCCAAAAGCAATGAGCGCTGCCGACAAAATAGCAGTTCCCAGGAATAAAAACTTTACCCACTCAGCTGTAAAAACTGGTGTACTACTAAGCTGCAGACCAAAAAGCACAACGGATATTAAAAGCAGCACAGGCAGAAGTGCAATCCCCAACGACTTCTTCCACGACACCTTGTTTGTCCGCTTTATTTCAGAATTTGGAAGCTCACTCTTTTTCCTGCTATACAAAAGCTGTTGCAATATACTTCTTTCTATTGCCGTCTCATCGTACTCAGCATTATTGAAGGTTGACAACGTAACTCTTGCGTATCTGTTGTTTTCGGGCCTGCCTAAGTTCTTTTTGTCTTTTTTTTCTTTTTCCGTCCTGCGATAATTATAAAGGTAGGTATTAATAACGCTACTCTTCCCCGCTCCGTATTTTGCAACTACTGCAATGTTCTGCACAGTAGGTGCGTCTATTTGTTTTTTAAGAATCAGCGCCTCACTATCATATTCTTCATACGGACGCGGCGCATTGTCATCAAGCAGCTCTAAATATGAAAACTTTTCTTTTGGTTTTGAAATAGACATTATTCACCACCCCCTATTTTCGTATCTCTCTTTACAGTTGGCACCTCATCTTGCGGAAGTGGTGCTTGCTTCGCAATCACTTCAAAAAATGGTTTCACCAACTCTCCTACTTGCAATTGATAATCTTCATTTTGTCTTCGCCTCATCATATCTTCTGTTATACCTGATGGTAAATAAGTGCGTGTAAAAACATGCCATTCACTTCTGTAGCCCAGAGTCTTCGACATTTCTTCTAATAACCTTACTTTACTAGTTTCAATAGACTTGTAATCACTTTCAGTAGGCTTTTCTGATGTTATCTTACAAGCGCTTATATATTCTGAATATGCCATAACTACATTCTCACTATCGGCAAAAATTACTGGGATTGCATTTATCATCTCTACTGCTTTGTAGTGACCACCCCAGCCAAAGGCGTTTGTCGAAACCAGTATCTTAAAGATTTCTATCTTATCATTTCTCTTTGCCGCTCTTTGCTGCAACTTTTGTGCAATTACAACCGCAACAACTGGTGCTACAAGAATTGCTATTATGTTTATTACTAAAAAAGCTATATCCATATTTTTCTTTCCTCCTCTTGCATTAGCTTGCAAGCCTAAATAACTCTATTATTCGATTTTCATAGCATGTATAGCCCTTGGGCCCATACTCAAGCCATTTTAAGTAGCTGTCCATTATGTTGCTAGCGCACTCATTAGACACGTTAAAAATGTTTTTGATGTCCACATAGCTTTCAATCTTACAAGAATGAATAATGGGCATTGGTGCTAGAGCATATTTTGCAAAAAAGTCTGCTTCTGAGTGTGCTAAATCACTTTCTTCTAAATGCCCTAAAATATAATGACCAACCTCATGCATTATTGTAAATCTTACACGACCAATAATAGCGTCGTCATTGTAAAAAATGTATTTATTATCGTCTCTAGTAATCAATGTGTACGCATCACCACCGCCACTATTTCTGACTAAATCCAAAGTTTTCTTTGGCAAGCTTGAATATGGAACAATATCAAACCCAAGCCTTTTTGCAATATTAAAGCAATCTATCGGCACAGCAGAAATCTGCAAACTCTCGAATAAGTCAGTAATGATTTCTTTGATTTCTTCGTATCTGTCATTGTGTAATTTTGCCATTAAGTCCCCTCCACATCGACACTACCCAAAAGCGCCGCAATTAGTTCTTGCTTTTGTTGGGTTGTTAATGTCGCCGAATTCCTAGCAACAAATACCTTAACTCGACTAAATTCTTCTCCAAGAAAGTCTCCTCTTCCCAAAAGATAATCTGCTGTAGTCCTTAAAGCAGTAGCCATGTCTGCCACAACATTGCTCATAGGCTCTCTTTC
>Ga0123355_10015023_pt1 | contig 12143 bp, 4 predicted proteins | sample TergutEmb28metaG_3_FD_89872 | JGI IMG/M metagenome (GOLD analysis project Ga0123355, IMG submission 89872) | Embiratermes neotenicus P1 segment gut microbial communities from Petit-Saut dam, French Guiana - Emb289 P1 | ecosystem: Host-associated > Arthropoda: Insects > Digestive system > Gut ... | reverse complement strand
TTCCCTGAGCTAGATTGTTTCTATAAGAAACCTTTGGGCCCTTTCTAGCTGAGCCAGTTTTACGTTAATAACGTCGAAGACCAGTGATAAAGTTCAAGGCATTAAGGCACATTATTGCAGAGCCAATCTGTGTCATTAATAAAATTGATGTCCGTTGTCGCTGAGCCGGTCTGTTTCAGTAATGAGAGTGGAAAGACCTGTGTCGACTGTCTGAGTGGCATACCTTGTGGGAAGGTGAATTTCTTATTGCCGAAAGACGGGTCTTCTCTTTCTCTCTTCAGTTTCTTTTAATCATCCTGTCTTGTACTCATTTTCTGGCCGCATGCGATTATCTGATGGTTGAACATTTTTTAAGATGACCATGTTTATGTAAAACACCACCTAAGAAATTTATAAATACTGACTTTTGGAGAATAAACGTAGAATTATAATAAATTAAAATCGTATATTTATTTAGACATGAGAAACACATTATTCGAATCTGATTTATAATTACATTCTGTTGCCAAGCACTGAATTTTATCTTGCCATGCATCTTATTCCATTACTGAACAAATTAAATAAAGGATAATAAAAATTGAACGCTATAATTGTCCGAGTATCAAATTAATCTTGACAGCCTAATATACGATACATGGTCAGGAAATATAGGTTTAAATGGCTTATTATTTCATAGCCAGCAAAAACTACACTTATTCTGATTACACAAGGACCATTCGTCTTCGAACAATTATTGTCTGTTTCTGGCGCGGATGCAATATGTTGGTGGCCACAGATTTAAAGACGACGGTCAGGTACAAATAGTTATGACACGATGACTGGAAACAGAGTACACAAACTTCCTTCAGCATCAACATAAAGTAAACAAGATAGGCAATGTACCTATAGCGTAACATTGAGGTGCACTGTTCGTGAAACTATTGTTGCAGTGGGAAAGCAGTAAGTGTTACTTATTCTGAGTGTGCGTTTGAAGACTTAGGTGTACGGCATGCAGCCATACTGTAAAATATTATACAGCCTGTCCGGCTGTATAATATTTTTTTTTTCACATTATCTCATAAACGCCACGATATGTGGAAAAAAGTTATAGAACCTAAAATGTGTGTTTTGATTTTCTCTACAACTTTCGTCTGAAACATTTCTCATTATAAGTATAATTGAGCGGGATATGATCATAAATATATATTGGTCTTCATGTATAGTAGCCGTTATTCTTGCCAGATGTTAAAGATACTTGACTTTTCTAGATATATTCTCGAAAAATACATAAATATCACACTTCATGAATCCGTCCGATGGGAGCCGAGTTCTTCCATGCGGACGCATAGACATGAAGCCAATAGTGGCTATTCGCACTTTTGCAAACGTGGCAAAAATGGAAAAAGTTTTCTCCATGTACACCATAAAGGTATGTGGATGAATAGATGTATAGTTCCAATTATCATCTCTGGACTAAATGGAGATGAGTAGATTATTTTACGACTGGGCCTCTTTTAAGTCCAGCTCAAGGACCCCATTATCCATTGAGGACTTCTTTTAAAAGGAATAGAAAATCGCGTTTCACTATAATATAAATGCCGCGTTTATTGTGGGAAGTATGCGGAAAAGCAGTAGGATAACAGCGCAGTGAAATCCGTACTCTTCCTGTTAGAGGTGAATATAAAGAACCAAATATAAAAGCAATGTAAAATTATTTTCCTACCCACCTTGGCATCTGTCTAAATTGAAGCACTTAGCCTGGCTCCAGTGTGCAAGTGATGCACTGCGAAACATCTGACAGTAAGAGAATCTTTGATCTTTAATTTCGAGATTTTGCTGCTAATTATTGGCTTACTGCATATGCCGATAATTTTGAAGCTACAAATAAGCTATTAGATTTTCCTGTCGACTTTCTTTTGGCTTGTACACATAAAAAGAGATCTGAAAATAAAAGCTTATTTTATAAGAATTCCGCATAATGTACGACTGTTTTACTGCTTTCAATCTAAACACTGAGAAATATTGTAAATATGGTCCAACTACTTGCACTGTTTTATGTTATTAAAATATTTATTTACATAAAATAATTATTATTTTATGTAAATAAATATTTTAATAACATAAAACAGTGCAAGTAGTTGGACCATATTTACAATCATAAACGATTGCACGGAACAAAAATGAAAAAAACTGAGAAATATATCTTACTTCTTTCCGATTGTGGCTCTGCATCACTGGATGATTGGTGCCCGACGTTTCGAGACGACATGGTGGTCTCATCTTGAAGTGTCGGTGTCCATGAGATGACTTACAGACGTTTCAGTGTGGCTGAAATGGACGTAATAGTAAGGCTACCTCGTGAACTAAATCCCCAAAGTCGCGAAGATGGCACAAACATGTTTAACGAATGCAGTGACAGAAGAAATAAAAATGTTTTACGAATTATGTATAAAATGACAAAACCTGCCTTCCTTTATCAGAAATTTTAAATCGCAAACAATTACGAGTGACACATGACGATAACTTTTCCACAAATAAGTATTAAATCAGTAGGATGCATGCGCAACTTTATCCTTCTGTCAGAAGTGCGAAGTACAGCAAGTGTGGCGTCTCTCCCGACGTGGCATCACTCCCGGAAATACGCTAAGCTCGTCTTTCTTTGCGATTATTTGTGCTGTAAGTTTTCAGGTTTTCACGGCGGTGTTGATTAAATAATGGCCGGCTGTTGGGCTTTGTACCATTTAGTGGTTAAATGTTCCGACGTTCCGAAGGAACATCATGCCTTAATTTTCAGGTTTACTGAATTTAAGTGGGCGCTGAAGTTGTGTTTCGAATTTTCGGAGGAACGTGTTTTATCGATTAAAATATACACGTATGTATTAATTACTACGTAAAATTTATTTTGACTTATACAATTCGTGAGATTTCACAAATTTAAAATGTATGTATATAAAAGGTAAGGTAAAGTGTTCCCGTTACAGCCCCGGTGTGGCCCAGAGGGTGGGTAGAGTTATAGCTCTACTCTTCCTTGACCGCGGCACTAGAGGGGGGTGAGTGGTCAGCAACACGCCCCGGCCGCACTTTACCCCCGGGAAAGACCCGGTACCCATTGTACAGGAGACTGGGTGGGACCACAGGGCCGGTCTGGACGGGCGGAAAATCTCGTCCCCACCGAGATTCGATCCCGGACCGTCCAGCCCGTAGTCAGTCGCTATACAGACTGAGCTACCCGGCCCACAAAATGTGTGTATATATATATATATATATACATATATTCAATTTATGTTGAGTTTTAAATGTGAAGTATTTAATACCTGCAGGTGGTCAGTATCACTGAAACATGAAGCACACATTCACGAAACGAATGCAATTTGTTGTGGTTGACGGCAACACGTATGCCAATTTTAGTATGTACAGTTAAACCACTAGACAGTGCAGAAATCAAAAAGCACAATATATTCCATTCTTTCGGCTACTTTTACATTGCAAATTCATGTTTAATTATTTTTTTACACGAAAAGTTTTATACTAATTTTCGGTTAGCTGTGTGATATCAGTGTATACTTGGGATTGGAGTGAGACTGTGAGAGGTGACCGGGTTCACTGCAATGGAGTTACTTTGTTGCTACAAAGAAGCGTGGAAGTGCAGATCCGTGCGCTGTAGGCAGCCTGAGCGCTCAGTAGCAGCTAGCTACTGCCCTCCGGTGATCAATAAGAGGTCCCTCACACCGTAATCCGGCAGTAGCAGTACCGCGGATCGCTATGGATTGCATCAGCATCACATTTAACACTGCAGTACTGATTCATAAGACTTTAAGGCTCCAGTCATATTCAGCATGCAAACGTGGCCTCTCATTCGTGATGAATTATTTGGTGACTGATGTAGGTTTACGTAGCGGCAACATAAAATGAGAGCGTGGTTACATGTGATATGGTAAGATTTGGAAGGGTACCCTGCATTAGGGTAGGGGACCGCGGTGGCACAGCGGTTAAGGTGCTATGCTACAAATCGGAAGGTCTCTGGTTCGATCCCAGCTGGTGTCATTGGAATTTTTCATTGACATAAAATCTTTCCGATCGCACTATGGCCCTGGGGTCGGCTCAGTCTCTAACAGAAATGAGTACCAGGAGCATTTCCTGGGGATAAAGGCGGCTGGTGCGTAAGGCTGACAACTTTACCGTTGTCATGAAATCTGGGAACCTTAATTTCCTGGAACCCTCTGGGCCACTCCAGGCCTGTAACGGGACTGATTTACCTTTACCTTTACTCTGCATCACGGTAGCCAGTACCTCGACTGATACTCGAAACAAGTATTTTCCGGAACACTAGACAGGCATGTTGTCTGGTTCTGCGATCGGTTTATTATTATCGTTAGCCGCATGTCTACCATCATTGGGTGATGTAACCCGATGGCTGGTTTTGCGGGAATTTTACAAACCTGCATCATCGTCTGTGAGATGAAGTCTATAATTGTGGAATCGGGAGAGAAATGGACGCACATTTTACTATCCCGGAACGATTGAGGAAAATTATGAAATACTTCGGGTAAGTTGGTACCATGACCGGTATTCGAAGCGTCTATCTCCCCGATTGCGAGCCACTGTTGTTACGGATCTTGAGGATTACATGGACCAGATATAAGACTCAAAACTCTTAAGGAAAGCTAGCCTAATGCCAAGAGTCGGTTCGAACACATCCCGTACTTGAATTATGTCGGTCTGGAAATGGCTCAGTCGTGGGTGAACACAGGTTGGGAGATTTAGTCCTGTGACAGGAAAGATAGCAGCACGGAAATTTGGCACACCGCCCGTCATGCGGGTCCAGTTACCCTGAACCGATCCACTAAACCAGTGTCTGTGACAATTTTCATTACACTAGTTGATAGCTGTTCGAGTATTCAAGGAATTCTCCGCAATTTGTAAAATTTATTTCTATAATAATACGAGCTCTCCACTGGGCCTGGATCTGGTCCATTTGAAGACTGTCAGACACATCAATGGTCTTAAGACGCTTAATATCTATGTAACCTTGGGACTAAGACTGAAATTTCGTAGAACACCTGTAAGAGTGTACTTTTGATGTAAAAATGAAATAAAATTTTTTAAAGCGCAAACTTTTATTGAGAAAAATGAAATATTTACGCACGTTTATGGAAAACAGAACGTCATTAGGTGTGCTGGTGATTTGCACTCAAAAGAAACTCATCATAATCTTTCATAGAGTTGGGTCACTTGTTGACCCGTTCCGGTCTCACGTATCCGGAAGTCTCTTCAGAGGTCTACCATGATTCCTTCTGCCAGTTTTGGAGTAGTATTTCATTACCCTGGGTAATCTATTTCGAGGCCGTCTGTTTATATGTTGTATCCAGCTTCTCTTGTATTCCTGTAATTTGTCCAAAATTGGTGTTATTTTTAACTCCTTTGCAATTTGTACATTTGTTTTGTAATCTTTCCAAGTGCATCCTGCTGTTCTCATGTATTTCATCTCTGCTGCTGTTATTCTTCTGGCGCCACTTGCTTTAATAGTCCAAGTTTCGCTGCCATATAACAAGACTGGAAGAAACTCATCGATATTTATGTATAAGGGTCGGAATTAAAATAAAATAAATGTGATTACAGTTTATCAGATTGTTTATCACTTTTATTAAAAGGGAAATAAACCCGCGGAACCATGGGGTTCCGCGGAACACAGTTTGAACAACACCACTTCATGTAGAAATTGTAATATTATCTAAAGCTTTTTTCCTCCCACGGATTTTCTTTCTTTTTGCTTCTTCCGACTAAATTGCGATACGAATTTGTCACCGAGACTGCGTGCTAAAGGTTCTGTGCAGCCTATTTTACTTCATTTGATCTTCCTAATAATATCTGATGAACAGTACAAATGATGAAGATTCTCAGTGTGTAATTTTCTCGTCCCTTTTTTATTTCTCTCAGATTCAAATTTTATCCTCTTAAAACACCCAGAATATGTTCTTCCGCTCCAGGGCGAGACTTTCCATCCATACATAACAGACAAAATTCTAGTTCTGTAGACAGATTTTTTTCCCCCCCGATCCTCACTCTGCCAATTTTTAAGTATTCTGAAATACTGTGCCTGTTTCTCACTGCGCCTGCTAACGATCGTGAAACGCGAATGTGGATGCCATAGCAACCAGAAGCAGCAAGGTGCAAGCAGATTTCTCCCGTTCCGATTTAATACCTCCCATCCGCTTTGAATATACAAATAAAATTCTCGCATTTTTTTCAATTACACATGAGAGGTAATTCGCGTTAACGTGGCAGTAGAGCTAGTATTATCTGCACATGCTTGCATTATAATGCCACATAAGCCCAGCTTCGTATTATCGGACTAAGGGAGGGAAAAAAGCACATTTTAGATATGAGAGAGAAGTAGCAAATTGTGTCCTTATTTTATTGCTGCAGTAACCTCTGCTTTCACCCCCTGTAGTGAAAGGGGTTTGCAATGGTTAGTAGGCAGAGATCTTAATGACCAACGAGTGTAATGCATTTTGCTTTATGCTATCGCTGCTGTTGTCCTCGCACTTATATTTCAGAAACCAAAGACGTCGCCGTTTGTGGAGATAAGCTAGGGCTGATCTACACAAATGGCGATTCCCTCCGGTAAGGTTCTTTAGCTGAGGTTGTGACCCCACCGACCACTGAATTGCCTCATTCTCTTGTGCAAATGGTAAGATAGAAGGGGATTCGTAATACAATGTATCATGTTGAAAGCATTGTGTTTCTTGTAGCTCGGGATGCGGTGTAACATGAAGCAGATATGAATATTCCGGTTCTAGATTCAAAACAATGATACGTCAGATGATATCTGGAACATTTCGTGTAGAAAACGGCGTATAGATAGACTTGGTTTACGTAGGTGCATATACCAGAATGTACGATGTTAAATTGCGTGTTTTTATTTCAAGGTTTTGTAAATGTCTGAAATGGATAGTGCAATAAATAGAGGAAACTGATGGTGCTTTGTACTTCGGTAGCTGTAGCTGTCTCTAATGAACGATGCCTTGCGTTAGGAAAATCATGCGTATCAAATATTAGGAGACAAATGCAGAACCAACGCTTTCACCTACAGAGAAGAATTAAGTGTACACCGTATAAAGCTAAGGCCCGTATCACAACAGACCGATACCATGTTCAATTGTAATGCATGCTTAAATTTCGATGTATTTGTCTTGTGTTTCGTCACTCTCTTTAGGTCTTTACATAATCATTACTGTCTCTACTTTTTCCCTATAATTTTTCATTGACATAATCCTTCCGGCCGCACTATGGCCCTGGGGTTGACTCAGCCTCTTACAGAAATGAGTACCAGGAATATTTCCTGGGGATAAAGGGGGCCGTTGCGTAGGGCTGACAACCTTACCACTTTCATGTGCCGATTGTCGTGAAATCAGGGGACCTCAACCTCCTGGAATCCTCAGGGCCTGTTCAGGCCTGTAATGGTATTGCTTTACCTCTACCTTATCCGTAGTGTTCATTTGGATCAAATACACATATTATACTGAAGTGCATTTAGTTATCAATCCGCAGTTTATTATATTGAAGTAATGTCGGTGTGGGCCGTTTTCTGCTTTGTATTTAGAAGGTCTAAGGTTTGACTCTAGGCCCATAGGCCAGCTGCCTTCATCGACACGCGTGTCAGGGTAAAGGTTGATGGTACCTTAAAATCGTCCTCAAATGTTTCGTTAACCAGTTATTTCAAATTCATTTTCACTTTTGTCTTTCCACTCGAACTTATGCAGGCTATGGAGTTGAGAATATATATATATGTATATATATATATATATATATATATATAACGGAGTGCTGTGTGTCCTTAGCCCAACCAGGAAGGAAAGAAGCTCGGAAGCATATCAGGGACGCGCGCGATTTTAACAACATCGAGACGCGTGCTGTCAAGTTTTTATTTTTTCCTGCAAGGCAAGGCGCCAAAGGAAATTCACGCCATTCTGAGAGAAACATTAGCTTGTTTCCTTCCTGGTCGGGCTAAGGACTTATCAGCGCCCCTGTATATGCGTGTGTGTATATACGTGTATATATATGCATTAGAGAGGAAAGAAATGCGTACTGAATTTTAATGGAAAAGCCTGTGGTTTCAGGCTAGGTGGGTGGATAATATTAAAGTTGGTATTATATGTACAGTAGATAAGAATGTGGACTTGATTCATCTGACTCGGGATCAGTCCCTGTAGCAGGTTATGAGCGCAGTGACAAAACATCGCTTTTCATATAATACGCAGAAATTCTCGATCCGATCCACCTTCTGTGAAAGAGCTCTGATCCATGAAGTTACTCTTCATATTGAAGCCTTAGCTTGCTCTACGATGTTCCGTGGGGTACATTTTGATATTACACTACAGCAACAAGTTGTCCTTGCCTTGTAGAATTATAGCTCTACTGACTCTTAATCTAGACTCTAGGTGGGAGTGGTTAACATCACGCCCTGGCTCCTTTACCCCCACGAAAAGTACGCTTGTACCCATTGAAAGAAGACTGGGTGGCCTCCGTTGGCCTCCGTAGCCATTCGGGACGTCTTGGAGACTTAAAAAAAATCCGTTGCCTCTGTCGGGATTCGAACCCCCCCCCCCTCCCCCAGTACAGCGACAGAACCTATCAATAAACTGCCGGCGACACTGACGAAGCGTAACGAATCTTAGTTTGGATTGTACAAGACCGAAACTTGCCAGCGTATGTGCACACGTACTAGCTGCTAAGGACGGAAGGTGGTCTGTGTCGTGTTCTATAGGAAGGAACTATTGACCTATACAGCATGTTTAATTAAAACAGGTCCCGCGTCGCTCTCTTGGGACGTCGCCATACCTCAGTGCTATGTCTGCATGCTTACACACACACTGTGTTCTACATGATAGCTGACAAAATGACATTCAAAAGGCTCATATTACTGTATAATTTGGTGCTGCAACATATTTTACATTACGACTGATGAGTAGTAAATACAATTAAAATATCTTAAGTTCGTTTTACTGAATATATCAAGGTGTAAACCTGAACCTCAATCGTCAATGTTTGAGAAGCCTGTGAAAATGGCCCCTGGGTCGTAACATTTTACACTACTTTGTAAAATGCAATAAAAATTAGTTTTTAAACCGCGTTCGCAAAATTGCCAAAAGTAGCCATTAGTTTCGTCATTTCTGTCTGTCCGTCCGTCCGCATGAGACAACTCGGCTCCCGCTAGAAGAATTTTCATAAAATTTGATATTTGAATATTTTTCGAATATACGTTTCTGTCGAGAAAATTCAAGTTTCATTAAAATCTCACATTGCATGAGGACCTATGTACATTTATGATCATATTTAGTTTAATTCTTCTCAGAAAGAGAACTGTTTGAGGCAAACGTTTTGAAGAAAATCAATACACGCATTTGTGTTCAATATTTATTTTTTTTGGGGAGTTGTGCCATTTATGGGATAATGGGAAAAATGTGATAGAGGCACACAGGCTAGAGATGCCAGCGTGCAGGAAAACTAAGACTACACACACACAAACACACACACACACACACACAGAGAATATGTAATAGGCCTCTTTATTGCTTTGCCACTTGAATATTGGTTACACAGACGCAACCCAATGTTACGTTGGTACCTACATTGCCTGTCTTGTGTAGCTGATATGATAGCTCTTTAAGCTGATATTCACCTCTCGCCTCTTCTTTGCGAATGACATTTTAGAACACAATTCTCTTCCACTGTCTTTTGTTAGATGGTTGTAAATGGGAAGTAAATATGAAATATTTTCCTATTTCCTTAAAGTCTACTGTCTTAACTCGCACGTAATTTAATCAGTTTTTGATTATTCCGAATTCTCGTAGAACGACACGCAGTTATTCTCTGTGAACTAAAAAATAAAGTTCGTGATTAATTAGACGCTGTTTATTTAAAACACTTTATTATCCAACAGATGCACAAATGTATAATTCATTGATACAATTAGAATTATAAAATATTTAAAATTTTAAAATTGCTCCAAAATGTTTCGGATCACAAGGGATCCATCATCAGAGAGCTGTGTACAGTGCTCGGCTAAAATTACAACAATGATTCTATCGTGTCCGTAGATATGGACGTAGTCGGTGTTATGGCAGCATATTTGCTCGTGGTGCGTGTGTGCAGTACACACACGCACCACGGGCAAATAGCGTGTCCGTTGATATGGACGTAGTCGGTGTTATGGCAGCATATTTGTCCGTGGTGCATGTGTGTACTGCGCAGTCTAGAGAGACACTGTGTGTGTACTGTGCAGTACACACACAGTGCCTGTCTAGACTGCGCAGTACACACAGTGCCTCTCTAGACTGTACAGTACACAAACGCACCACGGACAAATATGCTGCCATAGCACCGACTACGTTCATATCAACGGACACGATAGAACCATTACTGTAATTTTAGCCAAGCACTGTACAGAGCTCCCTGATGATGGATCCCTTGTGATCCGAAACATGTTGGAGTAATTTTAAATACTTTAAATATTGTATAATAATTCTAATTGTATCTGCGAATTATATATATTTGTGCATCTGTTGGATAATAAAGTGTTTTAATCGTCACTGATGCAGGGTACAAACAAGTAGATTGCTGTTTATTTACTTTCTACGTAATAGAAAACTTGTCACCATGTAAAGAGGATAGTTTCTGCAGGAATTATTTAGTTCTTGTGATTATCACTGCTTCCCCCCCCCCCACTATTCATACCTGTTGGTACGCTAGGGAGCTCCACTTTTTTGTTGCCAATGCTTCAATCCTCCCGCTTGTAGCAGGTGAATAGGATACCAGGATACTGATGAAGCCAATTTTTCCCCTCCTTGTTTTTCAAACAACATAAAATCTGATAGAGAAGAGACAGTAGGCGTCCCAGGAGTAAAGGTGGCAACCATAATGAATATGTACAACCGACTTTGTCTTATGCTAGATTAAACGTTCGGGAAACGCCCCCTTAAATGAGGCAGATACTAAGACGTAAAACGCCGAAGTGTGTAGCCTGGTCTTTCAACTAAAAGGTGTTAGGTATGCCCAAATAAAGTAGTCTTGTTGATGCTAACTAGAACTAACTGAGTGAATCAGAACCCGTCTTGAGAATTTAATAGGAGCTCAGCTGTTCACAAATTACGTGTACATCCATATAGTGGAGCCCAACAGTTCATTACCACATTCACGGTAACTCGTTATTGGTCTGTGTAGTGAGTCAGATGATTTTAATCTACATCGTCATGCCTACTTTAAGATCCATTTTAATGTTATCTCATTTGCACGTCTCTCTCCCATGAGTTGCTTACCATTCCGGTGTTCGTCTACCATTAAAAGCACTTCCCATCCCCCATGCATGCTGCATGGCCCCGTTGTCTAATTCCATGGTTTTCATATGCTTACTTGAGCTTTCAAGTGGGTCATTTCCTTCAAATGTAACCTTATTGCGTTTTGAAATGCGCAGAAGAAAGTCGAGTGCATGTATGTCTATTTTTAAACTTCTGAAGACTGAAAAGATTATTCTGATGAGAAGTTAGTGATACGTTCATTACAGGGGCAGTGCCTGCTCGTCCTTTTGGAAAAGGAAGACAGGGTGGGGGCAAGGTAGAGCATTGGGACCTAAAGGGTGATGGAGGGTGAATTGTTTCATTTGGTACACATGAAGTAAGTTGAGCATTTGGTGTGAATTTTGAATTTTGTGTTTGAAGGGTTGTTCTAGTTGTTGTATGGTGAAATTGTGATAACTTTTGGAGTGCTGCCTTTTGGGTGGAAATTTTAAAGTTAATATTGGGAGGGCTGCACGAGTAGCATGTAATTCAATGTTGACTTTGGGTACCAATTCAGCATTTCCTCTAGAATCGAGCGAAAACTTGATGTGGCCGGCCGCTGGAACTCCCGGATGGATACTGACATTAGCCAGCAGTCGGCTTTCGTCATTCACTTAAATTACGTACAAAATTTAGTCCCTCCCTCTCGGAGAACTAACTCGCTTTGTGTTATAAGAACCAAGGTAGGGAATTGATTTCGTATTATGCTGAGAATCAGACTTACTTACTTACTTACTTACTTACTTACTTACTTACTTACTTACTTACTTACTTACTTACTTACTTACTTACTTACTTACTTACTTACTTACTTACTTACTTACTTAC
>Ga0123355_10015022_pt1 | contig 12143 bp, 4 predicted proteins | sample TergutEmb28metaG_3_FD_89872 | JGI IMG/M metagenome (GOLD analysis project Ga0123355, IMG submission 89872) | Embiratermes neotenicus P1 segment gut microbial communities from Petit-Saut dam, French Guiana - Emb289 P1 | ecosystem: Host-associated > Arthropoda: Insects > Digestive system > Gut ... | reverse complement strand
TGTGTGTGTGTGTGTGAAACTGGTGTTGTCCTGTTCATATTTGGTTTAACATGTGTGTGTGTTAATGCCTTGAGGACGTCAGAGTTAGGATACTATGACTTAAGTAATTATTTTCTTTCATGTTGACAAGTGCAGGCTCTTTCGGATACAATAATGATGGATCTTGGGTCCCATGAAATGTGGGGAATTTCTTAATTAGCTACGTACCTATTAGCTTCTTAAGAAGGGCTGTGCTATATGGAGTTAGTCACTTTATGTGTGTTAAGACGTGAAGTTCACCTGTAACATCAGGGCTAGTTGAGACTTCTTGCTTATTTTCTTTCTTGTAATGTTTTCAAAATGAACTCTTTTGAGCATATATATATATATATATATGTATATATATGAAAAATTTTAAATCCCCCCCACCCTCCACATGCATATGATGATCTGTTTATTATAACTATGGAATGCAGGGAGGAAGATAGCGTGCATATAAATTTACATGCTGTTGGCATTTTGAATTCATGTAAAGCGTATTATTGCTTGATAGCCTGCCATTCGTTATAGGATTTGCATTATTATAGAAGGCATCTCCTGATACATTTGAGGTGAAAAGAATCCTAGGTTTTAGACTGCTGCAGTTATCATTATTGGAATCTCTGGTCTCAGTATTTGGCTTTCAACCTGAAAGCCAGTTTGTTCGTATAAGTAAATGGATTCATATGTACGTCCCGATTTTAGTGTTTAGTAACATAATGGTTTTTTTAGAGGTAGTGTTGAGGTAGTTTTATGAACATGCCATGTTGTTTATTAGTATCATTCTCTAAAGGAATTATCAAGAAGGGCTTAAATCTCTGCCTTTTCAATATTATGAGTTGAGTAGTCCATGATGTACTAGAGTATTTTGTACATTGTGGACAGAAATATGTCACTAAATGTCAGATACCTCATTTACATTAGGGTTGTGTTTATAGAGATAGCAGCATGTATCAAGACGATAGAAGCTGGAAACTCACTGTAACCTTTAAGTGCAGTGGTGGCTCAGAGTGACATGATGTTGGAGAGGAATGACATCAAACTTTTTACCTTTTTTGTTTGGTTAACTGTGTTACAGTGAAATACACACTACTGGGAGCAGCATAAACAAGGATATGTTTGTATAGAATTTTACAGGGTGACACAAAAAAATGGGAACTTTTGAAATGCATAGTATAAGTACAATTAAGTTCCTGTTTTTTTGTGTCTTCCTGTATATCATCATCTTATCTTTTATTTTGAGATGTTCTGCAGCAGAAATTTAGTGCAGTAATTAATGTCCTGGAAATAGATTAAATTCTAAAGTTAAATAAATATGCATAAATATTTGGGCAGAAGTGAAATATTACAGTGACATAAAACTTCTCACATCTGATGAATACCAGCTAACATGCAGTACTGTTTCCATCATTAAGAATGCAGGTTGAGCAAAATGAGCAATTACTTGCTTCTGTTAGGAATGTAAATGGTTTCTTAATTTAGTTAGTAATTTCTTGTAGTAAAGTATTTTTATTTTGAACACTTTACAGGCACAGTTTCTTTGCCCATCAATGAAGGAACATTTCTTCATATTTGCATGCAGATTTACATAAAAAGTAACAGTTATGCCCTGATTTAACCTTTGGTTTTTATATTTTAATGTGTGGGGTGTCTGCTAGCAACGTTGGGACCTCCCTAGCATACAGTCAACATAACTAGTATGACAAATACCTACTGCTGTGAATGCAGTATTAAGACTCCTGATGATGGACAGTAAATCTGTCCAAAACAGGTAGAATTCTTTACCAAACTAAAGTTGAGAAACAGTGCATCCCGTTGGCTTTTATTATAAGAATATATCACGATGCACGGTCCTTTCAACGTCAGAGCAGTCTTTCCCTGCGACATGATTATAACTGAGTAATGTGACCTTTTAGGACACATGGTGTGTGTGTGTGTGTGTGTGTGTACCTACATACAGGGTGATCAAAAAGTCTCTGTGCACCTGGTGATTACAATACAGAAGTCAGGTGCACAGAGACTTTTTGATCACACACACACACACAGTGTTCACTGTTAGGAATATTCCTATCTATGGCCTGCATCTCAGCATATAAACAGTTATTTTGTTATATTCATTAAATTACAAGTCTGACAATTCAGAAATCTCAGTTGGTGACCAAGACTCATAGGACATTTATGACCATATGCATTTCATGTACTGTAATTGACATCTTCAACCTCCATGCTGAAGTCCATTAGTGATCCTCAGACCCATTTTTAGTGCAAATATATATAGTATTTGTTCATGTAATGTAATTATAGTCATTTTTGTGCGTTTAATGTCTTTGTAATGTGATTGAAATATAATTTACTATTAGTGACCAGAATAAATCACAGTCATGGTATTTGCAATTGAAGAATGTCTGGTCAGATATGTAATCCCAATTTTTAACATGATTCTTTGCAATGGAGTCTTCAATTATTGTGGTTTTACATTACATGGCATTTTACAGAAATGAAGCTGTCATGTAAATTGCAGTATACATTGTATACATTAACCAAGTGGCAGGTAATCTTCCGTATTATGACTGGCAAGGTTTTAATGGATATGACTCCGTGTCCATTGGTAAATAGTTACCAGCATTTTGGAGGAGCTTGTCTCCATCTGCAGGGTCAGTGTAGTGCATGTGCGAAGTTTTCTTGGACTTCCTGGACTCTGAAGATGGAGGCCATTGAAATGTTGATAGTTGTGTTCTTTCTGTTGGGTGATTCGTCGGTGTCTGAATTTTATGTGCACACGTTCCAGTACACTCTGTCTGTTCCATCCTCGTAGGCGGTGTAAGAGGGAGCGTAAACGTACACCACCTATGAAGATGGAACAGAGTGTTCTGAAATATCAGCACATATAATTCAGACACCGGGGGATCACCCAAAAGAAGAATAGTACATCTAGTGCACGGTGAGAGTTTGAAAACAGGAATGTTTTTGGATATTTACCAGTTGACACAGTGGATTATCCCAGAAGGCTTGAATTTTCACCAACACTACTGTGAGAACCTTGAACCTGGTGGTGTGGTAATACTTCGCTGCTCCACTTAAATTTATTGTATTTTAAAAATATCAAGTGTCATTTAAATGCCTGTTATATGCTGTTTTATTACAATCAGTGCAGAGTGATATGTTTGATTTTACTACGTCATGTTATTTACATATATTTGAAGGATTTAATACAGTTTGTTGGAACTAAACCATCAGTTTGCTGAACTGTGGCATTTACAATTCCTGTTAACTGAGATGCCATCCGTCCACCAGTCATTTCTGCCATCTCTTTCATTGTTTCAGGGAAGTTTACTCTCTGGCATGGACAACATAAAAGTTTGCTAATGTCAATATGTAACTGAGTTCTAAATTGTTGTTACTTTTGCAGGATTTCATGCACATTTCTGCTCATTTATACAATCTGTGTGGGCAATATTTTAATGAATATAAGCTTCTGATGACAATTGCTTAAAAGATATTCAGGGACTGTAAAGATATCTTGAGTGAATATGTTTAATAAAACATACAGACACACATTCCTGTGATAAGTATCAAAATTGTTGTATTTTCACCAGTAGTTTGCTGCTTTGTATGGATGTGTTACAAACATGGTAACTCTTACATTCTGGAGCATTTGGATTTTGCTGACCATAATGAAAGAGACTGAAATGTTATTCTTTAATCATGCTTGTCATGTAACTGTACACAGGGCTATTGTATAATGCTTTTAATCTGTTCAGTTCTGTTGTTTGTTTGTTTTGTTTTGTTTGTTTGTTTGTTTGTTTGTTATTTTTTTGGAGTAGAATATCCAGTATGTAAATTTTGGTTATTTTGGTTGTTTGAAGGCAATTTTAGCACATGTTTTTCATCTGTATTTGTGTAAAGATTTTTCAGACATTCATTCACATTAACCCATTGTGTCCTTTTTTATTGGCATGTTGCATGGTTTTATGCATGCAGACATTTTTTGTGTGCATATGCCATTGTCTCATCTCACATTGGCTGCTATGTAGATGGCAGACATCGTGTTCAAAAGAGTGACTCACTTCCTATTTTCCAGGAATATTCTGTCAACATGATTGTACACAACCAGACATGAAGATAATGTGTTATATAAATCATGAATGACTCTTTTCCGTGTCACATTCAGCTTTTAAATTTCACCCTTGACTGGTAGGAAATTTCAACTTGTGATCAGTTTTTCCAGTGGTGCAGAATGAATGCAGTTAAAAGAGCTGAGTATCTGAAGCAATACAGAAAACTCTTTGGTTTCGGTTTGTAACTGTTCATAGTTCAGATACTGTACTGGAAGTGTCAGTAGCGTTCAGAATTTAATTCCACAGTGTGGGAAAGAAGTCATGTCATGCCCTGACCAAGAGCTGACTGGGTGAGACTCAGCCATATTTCATACAGAGGAGTGCATAACAATGTTCTTCTAGAAATGTCACTGTATTGTATGCATAAGTCAATCCTCCGTTGTTCTCCATGTACATATGTAGTGTCCTGGCTTGCATTTTTTTTGGAGTTTCATGGAACTTCTGATACTGCAGTGGCATGTAGGTAACTGTACGTGGTGTTACTGTGACTGAAATGGTCATAACTGTTCAGGTAATCATGAGACTACATAAGGAGGGCAAGCAGTCTTGAGTCTTGGAATACCTCTTTGGTCTTTCATGGTGGCCATGATACAAGGACACAGTGGGTTAGGATATGTATGCTGTGCTGTTGTGTCAGGGACAGCAAAGACAGTGAGAGTGATATTTCTTTCTTCGTTTTTTCGCTCCTTTCCCTTGCTTGAAATTCAGTGTCTCAAGTTTAGGGGTGGTATACCATTTTTTTTTTCTTTATTTTTGATTAGAAATGTTTATATCTGTCTTTACTTGAATGAGTAAACCTTAATTTTGTTACTTTAAGTTTGAAGTATGACATAAGTTAAAGACAGAGTCAAGATGTATTGTAGCTCTTAGCATGTTTTTAATACAAGTTCTTAGTGTAATTTCATTAAGCGTCTCATTATTTTATGACTAATTTTATAAATGTGGTCATCAGTCTGTTATGTTTAAAGTGAATGTCTTCTCTAAAACAGTTCTGCTTAGAGATTCTAGTCAGTAATTTCTTTATGCAAAGTAATGCATAAAGGTGTGAATTTTTGTAAGAAATTATCTTTCTTCATGCATAGCATAATGTACAGATTGATGTTATTGATAGGTCGTTACGAACTCTGAACTTTGTACCAGTTGTGAGATCTGTTTTATTCTCTTTGATTTACTACAGTATTCACTTACTATTACATGAACTATTGTAATGTACTTATTTGTCAAACCTGAGAAATAATCATGGAAGCTAACAAAATGAACTTTGATGCTTCCAGCTGTTATGTAAAGATGCTTGTTCAATGAATGAAGCTACATTTCTTCATTTGAAGGTTTGATGTACTCAGTTATTCATGCAGGTTGTTTATTATGAACAGCATTTCTCACAGTATTTTGCTGTAAAAAGGAGAGAAGAAAATAGGTTTTTAGGCATTCCACCTCCTGCATTTTGATCACAAGAGTTATTAACATTGTCATCTCTGTGTTAATCTGCGTGTTAGGAAGGTTGCCTATACCTTATAGAATTAATAAGAGATGATATGCCAATTTAATATGTATTGTAATAATTATTACCATTATGAATTCATAGTGGTATATTAAAATATTAATAAAATAAGTTACAAGTTACTTGTTTAATTTTAAAGTATTTGTGACTCTGTTTTGTTGATATATCATTAAAAATGCCAGCGACCTAACCTCCTCCTTCTCTGGTTCAACAGCCTGCTTCAGGCCCCGTTTGCCTAACTATGCCCCTGCATTGGTTCCTGTCTAGCGCTTTGGTCTTCTGGCTCTAGATTCCCAGGATCTCTGCATCTTGTTCTGTGCTTTCTGACCACCTCACTGAAGGCCTTCCTTGTACTTTCTGGCTGTCTCAAGGTTTCCTCCTCGGACGCAAAGTGGCCGGGGAACAAAGCTGGCTGTTTACTTCCATGCAGTGCAAATGTAATTTCGTGTCTTCATAGCCTAATGTATCTATTCTGCTTTAAACTTCCATAACAAACACAGCACATTCCTGATTACATTCATGTGTGTACGAAATAAACAGAATAAAACTAATCCCGTGTTTATCGTGGCTATCCACGGTGTTTTGAACGAATTTTTAGAGATTCTTAGGACCAGAATACTTCAAATTGCATTGTTCGTTTATAAAACGAATTGAATGCACTTATGATATACACAGTATTACAGTCTTTCATTACTCCTGCATGTTTCGGCACATAACTTTGCCTCATTGGGGAGTTCACACACCAACTTGAAGCTTGTTAAAATATAACAGATTACAGCAGCAATAATAAAGCTGCATGTTATGATTAGTAGGCTGTAATCTGTTATGTTTTAGCAAGTTTTAAGTTGGTGTTTGAACTCCCTTGTGATAACAAAATTGTGTGCTGAGACATGTAGGAGTGATGAAAGACTGTAATACTGTGTACATCATAAGTGCGTGTAATTGATTTTATAAATGAGGAATTTAATTGAAACGCACGGGATGAATAATTTCGAGGTTGCAATATCGGTTTAATGCCGATAATTGCGTTGCAGAAAATATGCCTGTTCACTTCTCCTTGTACGGTAAACGATGGAGTGATTGTAATGAATCTGGTATTAAAAGGTAAATTGCTCCCGCTACAGGCCCGGTGTGGCCCAGAGGGTGGGTAGAGGTATAGCTCTACTTTTCCATGGCCGCGGCCCTAGAAGGGGGTGAGTGGTCAGCAGCACGCCTCGGCCGCACTTTACCCCCGGGAAAGACCCGGTACCCATTTTACAGGAGGCTGGGTGGGCCCCGGGGCCGGTCTGGACGAGCGGAAAATCTCGTCCCCACCGGGATTCGATCCCGGACCGTCCAGCCCGTAGCTCAGTCGCTATACCGACTGAGCTACCAGCCCACGAATCTGGTATTACTAGTCCTTTATACTATAAATTGTGACAAATGTCATTCAGCTAGAAACGAGGACAGACATATATAAAAGTTATTTCAGTTACTAAGCTGGTAGGGTCCCGTGTACAGGTGTGAACGAAATGAACTTACTGAAACAAGACCGCATGCAGTGCCACGTCGTGCATTTCGTCACTTGTCTTACACGTTATGAAAGGGTTCTCCATAAAAAGTCCTAGGTGTCTCCATTTACAGACTTAGGGGAAGGGTTAGCAAGCAGTGTTTAATTTTTGTAACTCCCCCAGTGGCGCTTTGTTCAGATCCCGGGTCATTCCCCCTCTCCGTATGGGAGCTTCGCGATCACGCTCGGACACACCACACTCGGTAGGACTCCCTGGGCGAGTGATCAGCCCGACGCAGAGACCTCTACCTGACAACACACAACACTTACAACAGAGAGACATCCGTACCCCCGCGCGGGATTCGAACCCATAATCCTAGCAAGCGAGCGGCCGCAGACACGCCTTGGACCGCGTGGCCACTGGGATCTGCTTGTGTAAACTTGGCGCCTCTATTTATATTCGCTGCACATAAATGCAGTGATACTTGTAGCCGATCATTTTTAGTACAGTTCATTGTTAATAAAAATCCAACCAGATGCAAAAGTATGCAGATATTTATTTACTGCAAAGTCACTCAACATGTTTCGGGTGTCACAGCACCCATCATCAGGAGTACTAAAAACTGTAACCGCAGCCTCCGGTACAGGTCATGATACTGGTACAGCTACTTTCCTCCAACGTGGCCTGATCGGGACTCCGTTTAGTTTTTAGTACTCCTAATGCTGGGTGCTGTGACACCCGAAACACGTAGAGTGACTTTGCAGTAAATAAATATCTGCATACTGTTGAATCTGTTGGATTTTTATTAACATTGAATTACGATGCACGGAACCATGAGCTTAAAATTTTAGTACAGTTGTTCCTAGAAATGATCTAGTTGTTTTACTGGATATGGCGCTCCATTATTTTATATCAAGAATAAATTGAGTAAATAAAACAACAAATAAAAAAGATATAATTAAAACTATATGTGATTCGGTGAAGCACGCACATTTCCCGAAAGAGGATTACCCACCAGACTGAGCACGTTGGGACAACAAAGTTACGAATGGTGATAGTGTAGATACTAGTAGCTAACTCCACGAAGCAGAAGCGTTCTAGAGGAGTTAGTACTCGGTCAGCTGGTCAAGAAATTCCATGCAATTTAATGCACACTCCGCAGAAGATTCCCCTTCTCGATGCTACTCGGACTGAAATACCACGCGCACCACGATCCGGGGCTTATTACTGCGTGATTGCACCACTAGAAACTTTACCGCGGTAAAGGTAGTTTTCCCCGTCCTAACCATGAAGGCATGATGGCATTTTTAACTTCGGCCCTAGATGGAGGTGAGTGGGAAGTGCCACGCCCCTGCCGCTTTTCCCCCGGGAAAGGACCGCGATCCCCATTGAATAGGAGGCTGGGTGGGCCCCAGAGGCGACCTGCACGATTTCGAGAAGAAAAATATCTCTTGACTCTAACGCGTTTCGGACCCCGAATTGTCCAGTTCGATCCTTAATAACTATACCGACTACGCTGTCCTGGCTCCACCTGCCACGGTTACGTACTGATCCACGGCCATCTCGCTTGTTCTTGTCATCGCGGTGACTTAAAGTCTTCGTCTTACTTGTGGACTTGACTGTGCTGCACTCATTTCACCAGTTCTGATCGAAATTGTCTATGAACCACCCTTGTGAATCCCCGAATTGCTCCGGCGAATGGATTGAGCCATATTAAACCTTTGCCTCGAGGAGAGACTTGCAAGTAATCCTACCGTAATCGACAAGAAAACACTCGGCACTTGGGTTGAAGATCTGACAGGTGCCATCCGCTGGCCCTAACGATACCCGCCGCAAAACGTCGATCAAGTGGCGAACAGTGGCCTTTACGCGCTTCATTAGGGATGAAGGACTCCTAAATAACAGGGTAAGAGGCAGTGGCAAGCCACGTGGGACCCCGCTCTGGAGTTGTCTGTCGCACAGACTAAGGTCGGTGACCGGTCGGATGAACGAGAGGAGAAACGACCAATGTAGCAGCTCGCGGGAATTTTAGGGACACGGAAGAGTAGTTGGTATGGAAGATGGTGGATATGGTGACGCAAGTACCAGGAGAATTCGCCCTCCCAGACTGGGAAGGTTAGAAGCCCAGTTCGACAGCTGTGTGGATTAGTTCCAGCTGCTAAATGACCTGTCCGAATGTGCAGTAATTCAAATGGTTAACAAGGTGATACATACATACATACATACGAGTATGCTCCCACAGTTGAGGCGAAACTAACCATTCTCACTGAAATCTAAGAGGCCATCAGGGGGCTAAAGGTAGGTAAAGTCTCTTACCCGAATGATGTTACGGCTAAGGGCCCTAAGGGATCTGCCAGAATGCGCGATGGGCTTTATCACAAAAGTGTGTGACGCTGTCCACCGGACGTGCCCGTATAGGACCCCACACTGCCATCATCCTATCGACGAATCAGTCTATTCGGCAGGGTTGACAGGCTGATTGAGAAGGTTCTCGAAAGGATTCTCAGTGATGTAAGCGACTAACGTCTCGATGAGAACACTTTACCCTTATTTCTAGTTATGCATCTGTTCCAAGGGGAAAACAGTTGCCAGGGCGTATTTTTTAAATTCCTCTCACAGTTTGAATTGAGAAACAAAGGAGAACTTGAAAATCCTCAAGAACTGTTGGGTGCAGGGCCAAGATTCGAATTAGGGACCTTCAAAGTACGAAGCCGAATTTCAGTAAAAAATGAGTTAATGATGGGATGCCGAAGAAACGAATGTCGAGGACCAGGCCCGTGCTGGCACGGAGTCGTAAATAAGTCACAGAATACCCAAGAAACTAACCTCGAACCTCACTTCGGGAGCTTCATACGAACCCGAATTTCTTTGTCCCTGAATCTTCCCAGGTTTGCTCGTTTCTAGCCTGGCCGGTAGGTTCAGTTCTTTGGAATACATGTGTACATTTGTCGAATCGGGATTTATTTCGTTCAATTGGCTAATTGTAGAAGCTTTTGTTATTCAGCATAGCTTTGTTTATTCTATTTCTTAATAACTATTTATATAAATTCCAAACTATGGTACTTGTATTAACTATTATGACGCAGTGAGCCTCATTCTTGGACTTGTCGTTTGTTAGGCAGTGGGAACCTCCTATAGGGATGGACAGAAAGCTTGTTTATTCCATCTACTCGAATCACAAGCCTGGAATCGAACTACGCCAGTCGAGGAATGTTCGATTACACATAGAGTACTGAAAATAGTAATTAGGCACAGAATTCCCATGTAACCAACCCCGAGCACCATTTTTGGGGGTTGCACAGGGTGTACGAAAATAAATATAGTGCATAATCCTCGAGGAAAACCAACGGCTTGAGGAAATCTCACTGCTCTAAGAAATGTCACGTTGTACTGTACTATAATTCACGCATTATTTTAACGCCATATGCAAACCTCAGGATACGAGGTGATCGCTGTCAATGGCACATCTTGGAAGGGCAGTTGGAACGCTACCAAATCGCTTTAACCAATATCTAAAACTTGAATTCACTCAGCACCATACTAAAAGGAAGCGCGACCGTCTGTACTACTGAGAGAAACGCCACCGGATGTGAAACGGGAGATGCCAACTACACACCTGTGGAGGGCAGTTGAAACTGTACAAAACCGTTTTTAACCAGTTTCAAAAACCCGAGCATGAACAGCCATCGATATATGTAGCCAAAACGTAATTTTATTACAAAGGGGTAACGGAAATGTTGATATTAATTAGACAATTAAGGCCCAGGCATTGGTCGCTCGGGACAAACCTACTGCTCGATTATAGCGTCGTTGCTAGGATACGGGGAATGCAAAACATTCGGTGCAGATCTGTCTGCACGGACACGACATTTTCTTATATAATAACGAAGTTAACTCGCAGCTTCGCTTCAGTAATTCTGGTGTGGGCAGGAAGGTAGTTGTCTCATTTTCTCATTTCTTAATTACGTTAAAGTAGATTTATCTTCTTCCTTGCGCCCACTTTCGGTCGTTCCCAGTTCATAATTTTACCGCCTTTCGAAGTTATATAACCAATTTAGCTGATAAGACGTTAGATAAACCCTAATAGCTAGTTACCCTTGTATTTCCTGTCCCATTTCACCGTATGCATTTTGCAGCGTCACAAATTTATTGGGTAGAAGATGCTTTTTGGTTATTTCATTGCTTATGTTCCGGTGGGCGTGACTTCCTATGACGGATCAGTATCCGGGATTCGTCATTGGTCGATCGATAACCCCCCTACATTTGCTAGACATTAGGTGGGGGGAAATCAAGGGTCCGTCTGCAAGCTTGGCAACACTGCAAGGCACGGAACGACCCATTCCGTCTTGTGACACAGCTGCAGCAAAGAGGGTTGTAGCTTTTCTCTCTCCCTTAAATTGTTTCATAACTTAATTAATTATTGACGACTTTGCATTGCGGATTCTGACAAGGCTTTATCTTGACAGTGGTTGTTAGTTGTGTGTGTTGTGTTTTGTGTTCAGCTGATACGTTATTCTCGTGGACTTCGCCTAGTACACGAGTGTTGCATGGTGTGAATCAAAGTGGCCTCGGATGAAGCTGCAGACTTACACTTTTGGTGAGTGAATAACATACACTGTATTTAACGTCGGTTGCAGTCTGTTTTAAATGAACTACCTGTTGAAGGCACAGTTTGTAACAGTTAACTAGGTCATATCATAGCTAGAGTAAAGCGAGTGACTAATGAAAGGGGCCGGAGTGCGATTTCAGACAGTAACCGGTATTTTTCTCTTCGCTACCACTGTATTCGCGCCATTTTTGGAGACCAGCCAACCTCCTCCACGAGAGTAAAGCGGCCGAAGTGTGTAATTAAGCTTAATTTATTCTGTTTAAGGGTACTGTCGGTAACTGATATTAACCCTTTGACGCCTAACGACGACTATAGTGGTCGCACCGCACCGCTAACCTCTAAACGTTGCATTTTATATATTTATTCAACAAATATAGGTACTGAATATTTTAAATATGGTATATACT
>Ga0123355_10015021_pt1 | contig 12144 bp, 9 predicted proteins | sample TergutEmb28metaG_3_FD_89872 | JGI IMG/M metagenome (GOLD analysis project Ga0123355, IMG submission 89872) | Embiratermes neotenicus P1 segment gut microbial communities from Petit-Saut dam, French Guiana - Emb289 P1 | ecosystem: Host-associated > Arthropoda: Insects > Digestive system > Gut ... | reverse complement strand
TTGTTCGTATTATCTCAAACTGCTCTCGGGTTATGTTACTTGGATAGTCTTGCATTTCGAATCACCTTTTTTGCATTACTATAACCTAATTGAACACGTTTGGGAAGATTCTAAACAGGTTCTTAGTAAGGTAAGCGTGATACGCGAAAAAGCACGCCATGGATTCCCATTTGAAACTATGCAATACGGCATCAAACAGATTGTTTGGGATGAAAATTCAACTGTTGAGCAAACGGCAGATATGGTTGCAGAATATTTTGGACTATAAATTATTTTTAACCGCGGAGTATAAACAAAAAAGGCGTTTGAAGCAATGTGCTCCAAACGCTTTTTTATTATTTGCTCTCAAGTTCCAATAAAAATTCCTTAACACCAAGCCCGCCGCCATAGCCTACCAGCTTACCGCTTGCCCCAATAACTCTATGGCAGGGAATTACTATGCTAATTGGGTTGTGGTGGTTGGCACCACCAACGGCACGTATTGCCTTTGGGTTATCTATGCGTTGTGCCAATTCCTTGTAGCTGATTGTTTCGCCATAAGGAATGGTTTGCAATGCTTCCCAAACTTTTGCACGAAATGGCGTACCAACTGGTCGTAGTGGAACGGTAAATTCTTTTAACGTTCCGGCAAAGTATGCATCAAGTTCTTGTTTCAATTTTTGCAAGACTTGCGTATCTGCGCCAGATGGAGTTTTTTCTTGTAGAGTAGGGGGCGTGGTAATGCCGCCCTCGAAGTACAGTTCAGTGACAAAGCCGTCGGCTGCAGATATAAAAATATTGCCGATTGGCGATACATATTTTAGTGTTCCCATTTGAATTTCCTTTCGTAGCACAAATTTTATAGCCCGGCGATGCTTAGGCCATTTACTAAAATTGACGGCATCCCAATGCCGCCGGCTCCCATAGAGCGGAAGCGAAGGTCTGCACCAACGGTTTCGATATTTTTTAGAAAGTCATAGAAATTGCCCGCCACGGTGATTTGCTCCACAGGCTTTGTAATTTTTCCATTCTCTACAAAATACCCATCGGCGGAAATGGAAAAGTCGCCGCTTATAACATTTGTACCCGCGTGTAGCCCGGCAAGGTCTGCTATTATTACGCCTTTTTCAATTCTCGCTATCATTTCGTCATAGCTCTTTTCACCCGGTACAAGGTAGAAATTTGTAGTGCCAGTACTAACCGCGCCGCCAAAACCTGCCTTTGACGCGTTGCCTGTAGATTTTACACCGTCTTTAGCGGCAGATTTTGTGTTGTATAGCAGAGTTTTTAGCACACCATTTTCAATTATAGCCTTATTTTGCGCCGCCACGCCCTCTGCGTCGAAGGAGAAACTGCCTAAGCTTAAATCGGTCACGCCATCGTCACGCAAGGTAACATGAGGCGCGGCAATAACTTCACCAACTTTACTTTTGCTCAACAGTGAAAAGCCTTTTTGCGCCTTTTCTGCAACAAATATTTGTGCAAATGTCTCAAAAAGGTCGCGTGCGGCTTCCCGCTCGAACAATACCGGATACTGCCCGCTTGGTATTGAGCCTGCTCCTAGGTTGCTAAGGGCGGTTTTTACAGCTTTTTCTGCTAAAGCCTTGTAATCAAAATCAGCAAAATCGCGGCCGCTCCACCATTCCATGCCGCTTTTCATAATGCCGTTTTCTTCCACACGGGCAATCATATACGCCATTGCGATATTGCCCTTTTGGCTAAGATTTAGCCCATAGGAATTTGCCATGGATATAGCGGTTTCGCCAGTTATAAGCGTGCAGTAGTCCACCACTGTTACCCGTGGGTCAAGGCCTTGCGCGTATTTTTCCATTTCCAATACCCATTCAATTTTTTGGGCAGTGCCCACGGTGTTAAGGGCCGAGTTGTAACTGTTTGTTTTCGGGTATTTGTCATCGCCGGGGTACAATTTTTCGATTTCTTCTTCCTCTATAATGGTGGCGTTGTCGGCAGCGTTGGCAAGTAGCGCGGGGATAATGTCGGAATCCAAGTTTTCTGTATAAGCATATCCCATTTTGCCGCCAAACGTGCCGCGAAAGCCCGCGCCTTCAGATGTTGCGTTTTTATATTCGGCAATTTCGCCTTTGAAAACTCGTACGGAAAAGCTGTTGCCGGCAGAATAATACAGCTCGTAATCGGCAAAGCCTTTGGCTTTTGCCTGCGCAAAAAGTTCGTCACGGAATGCGTCAAATGTCATTTTAGCCATTATTTTCTACCTCCTACTGTCATTTCTTTGACTCTTACTAGGGGTTGCCCAACATTTGTCGGAATAGAGCCGCTCATACTGCCGCACATTCCCGGCGCATAGTCAAAATTATTTGCAACGCGGTCTATATCAAGCAGTACCTCGTGGCCTTTGCCTATAAGCGTTGCGCCGCGTACAGGCTCGGCAATTTTGCCGTCGCGAACCATATAGCCCTCAAGCACAGCAAAGTTGAAATCGCCGGATGACGGGTCTACAGAGCCGCCGCCCATTTGCTTGGCGTACATGCCGGTTTCAGTGTCGGCAATAATAGCCTCGGGGGTTTCCGTTCCCGGCAAAATATAGGTGTTGGTCATACGGGAAGTAGGGGCAAAACGGTATGATTCACGCCGTCCGCTTCCTGTGGATGGAGTGTTCATTTTTAGCCCGTTTAAGTGGTCTACCAAATATGATTTTAAAATACCGTTTTCGATTAAGACATTTCTGCGGGTTGGTGCGCCTTCATCGTCTACGTTTAACGTTCCCCATTCGCCGGGAAGGGTGCCGTCATCCACTGCGTTTACGCAAGGGTTGGCAACGGCTTGACCTAATTTGTTTGCAAAAGTGGATGTCCCTTTCGCAACGCTTGTCGCTTCTAGGCTATGGGCACAAGCTTCGTGGAAAATAACGCCGCCAAAAGCATTGTCAATAATTACCGGCATCTTTCCGCTTGGGCATAGGTCTGCTTTTAGCATAGTGACGGCAGTTTGTGCGGCACGTTTACCAAGTTCTGCGATGTTTTGAGCTTCGATTACTTCAAAGCCACCTTTTGCGCCGGGCGATTGTGTGCCAGTCTGCTTTTCGTTGCCGCTGGACGCTACTGCACCAAAAACTACACGGGTGCGAACGCGCCTGTCTTCTGCCCAAAGGCCATTGGAATTAGCAATTAGCACGTTTTGGTCCACATGCAAGTAAATGCCGGATGTCTGAGTCACCAGCGGGTCATAGTCGTAAGACGCTTGGGATGCTGTACGCAAAACGTCCACGATGGCCTTTTTGCCGACTTTTTCTGGCGGAATTTTAATAATATCTGCATATTTTACGGGGCTAACGGCGGCGATAACTTGATCTGCTGTTTTGCCGCTTTTGATACTGGCTTTTACTGCTTGTGCGGCATCTTTTGCCAATTTTAAAAGACTGTCGCGTGTTGTGTTGTTGGTGTACGCGTACACTGCGCTTGTCCCAAAGATAATGCGCAGGCCAAGTCCTGCGTCAATCCCCCAATTTGCTTTTTCAACCTGCCCATTTAGCATGTTGATGGTGTCTTTTGCGGTATTTTCCACAAAAACTTCCGCAAGGTCGCCACCGGTGGACATGGCGGCTGTCAGAACGTCATACACAAGTTGTTTGTCTAGCAAGGTAATGCCTCCTTTGTATTTTTGAAATATTGTAGCAGAGTTTGGATAAATATTCAAAATAAAAAAATCAACTGGTACGAAAATCGTACCAGTTGATTTGTAACACGCAACAAACTATGCTAAAATACCCGCATGAATGATTTATTTATTGCATTTTCAAATAGCCTAACTGCGCTTGCCCTGTGTATGGCAGTAGGCTTCATATGCCGCAAAACCGGGATGCTCAACGACGAACACACCACTGGCCTTACAAACCTGCTGGTGCGCGTAGCTATGCCATGCACAGTTTTTATGGCGTTGATGCGCCCATTTTCACGAACATTGCTTTTTGAGAGTTTGGCCACATTTGTGATATCAGGGGTAATATACATACTAAGCGGGTTTGCTGGGCTGTTGGTAGCAAAGGCAATGAAATCCCCCGCAGGGGAAAGGCAGGGCTTGCATTTTGGCATAGCCTTTGGCAACGTGGCGTTTATGGGAATTCCCGTGGTAACGGCGGTTTTCGGCTACGAGGGGCTAATTTATGTATCAATGGCAATGGCATCGTTTAATATAATTGCATTCACGTACGGTGTGCGCATGTTTGATAATGCCCCACGTGAAATAAGTGTAATAGGATTGATTAAGCGCAACCCAGCCCTTCCCGCTACTTTGATTGGGTTTATTTTCTTTGTGACAGAGTTTAGATTGCCGCTGGCCTTAGAGGGCGGGGTGTCCCTTATTGGCGGACTTACAACCCCCGTGTCTATGATTTTGCTTGGTGTGATTTTGGCAAAACAAAGCTTGAAAAATGCGTTCAAAGCGGCGCGGTTGTTTTTTCCTGTGGCGGTTAAGCTTATTGCGATACCCGTTGTTACATGGCTTGTACTGCGGCCGATAATTCACAATACGCTGATGCTTAATGTAATTGTAACGCTGATGGCAATGCCGCCGGGGGTGCTTACTGCTATTTTTGCAGAGCAGTACGATGCGGATAGTTTTGCCGCGGCTAAGTTCGTTGTGCTTGGGACTATTTTGTGCGTGGTTACTGTGCCGGTTTTGTCGTTGTTGTTGAGTTAAGGGGAATCTCCGTCATTCCGGGCTTGACCCGGAATCTTCATGCTACAACATCCAAACCAAGCTTACCACTATAACCATAGTGAAACTTCATTTGTGTTAACAGTGATGCTCTTGATTTGGGAACCTATAGCATGAAGATTGCGGATCAAGCCCGCAATGACAAGGCTATACTGTACGATTTTATTCATTTTCACGTACTGGAATTTAAAGATAGAAAGAGGAGAATGATTATGAAAAGAATCCTACTATTATCGGTAATTATCTTAGCATTAGCGGCTTGCGGCCGCCAAACGCAAGAGTACATTGAAGAACCGGAATATGCAACAGAAGAACTCGAAATACCAGAAATACCATACGAACCGGACATTACCCCGGAGGTTCACATTATTCCAGAGCCCTCCGCCCCGGAACCGGAAATCATAATAGAATCGGTAATAGACTTCACAATGGCCGCAAACCTTTTCTCTCAAGCTCAAGACATATGGGACGCAGATAACGGCGAATTGTGGGGCATTCCTTTACACGCCCCACTAGTAATTGCCTGCGCCTTAACAAGAGAGGCCGTAGCCTGCCAGCCACTTGGGCTTGACTTTACACGCCAAACCGTTGGCGATACCGCCATATACGCCGGCACCCTTCCCGGGGGTGTGCTTATTGGCAATACGGCATCAAGAATCCGCGGCCAATATGCGGGCATGATGACACTGTGCTTTATGTTAGGGCTTGATTTTGACGAAAGAGAAATGTTGTCTATTCTGGTGCATGAAGGTTTCCATGTGATACAGCCGCAACTGCATGGCCACACCGGCGCACGGATGCTGGAAAATGTAGAGTCCGAGGACGCGCAAAACAAATTTGTCCTAGAGCTGGCAGCACTTTTTGCGGCATGGAATAACACCGGAGATAAACGCCTTGCAAACATCAACGATGCCCTGTATTTCCGCAATTCGCGTAGGCAAACATATCAAACCCGTCATGAAAACCAATTGGAAATTGGTGAAGGGCTGGTAGTTTATACCGCTGATTTAATGCTGATACGTTCTCGCGACGAATTTAGCGATTATCTTGCGTACCATGTTGAAAGAATAGCGAATGATACAATGGCGCAATCGGCGTTTGCTACAGCACTTTCGTGGGGTTATTATTCTGCTCCTTTATATGCATTGTTACTGGATGAATTTTGCACAACTTGGCGCACAGGGGAAATTAACCGTGATACTAACCTTGGGTTGCTACTGCAAACTGCTGTCGGAATAGAAGAACTCACCCCCCCAACCGACATGGAACAATATGGCTATACCGCGATTACCGCCGCCACCCGAGAAAGAATGGTCAATTTAGAAATGCAAATTTTATCCGCCTTACAAGCCCTTGCACAACCACAGATACGACTAACGTCGATGTCCGGTTATGGCCTTGAAATGGACAATGTATTTTTTATACCAAATGGCCGTGTAGAAGATGCACGACCCGGCGCAGATGTTTGGATGATTACGTCCGGAATACTCAAATGCCATTGGGGACGGCTGGACTTGGATTATGGATATTTGCGAAACAATTTGAGCGGCGACTTCCGGCTTTCCGCCCCACACTTTGAGGTAGCAGAAAACCGTATTTACGGCGATGGCTGGACGATAGAATTGAATGACGGCTGGGTGCTGAGTCAATCCCCCGGCGGCGGCGGTTTTGTACGAAGGGGGTAAACTATGACATACACAAACAACCCACCAGCTATACTATTCGAACTTGCCAACACCCGCGAAATGCAACGCCTACACGACATAGGTATGCACTGCGGCTGCGATTACGCCAACTTCTCGACATACAACAATGTTAGATGTAACTACCCTAGGTACATGCATAGCATAGATGTCGCAAATATTGTCTGGAATTTCACACACAATATAACGCAGGCTGTTGCCGGATTATTGCACGACATTGCAACACCGGCGTTTGCCCATACTATAGATTTTCTTTATGGCGACTATGTAAAACAGGAATCGACAGAAGACAAAACCGCCGACATCATCCAAAACTCGAAAGAAATAATGGACATCTTAAAACGGCATAGCATCAAAGTGGAAGACGTGTGCGACTACCACATGTACCCAATTGCAGACAATGATACGCCAATGCTTTCTGCCGACAGGTTAGAGTACACCTTGGGCAATGGATACATCGTGCATAACATGGACTTAGCCGAAATTACAGCAATTTACAATGATTTAACCGTGGCAAAAAACGAAAACGCAGTTGACGAGTTATGCTTTAAGTCGGCGCAGGTGGCACGAAAATTCGTTGACCTGTCGCTAAAAAACTCGTATTGGTTTGTATCGGACAACAACCGCTTTGCAATGCAATACCTAGCAGACCTAATTAAAATCGCCGTTACGGAAAAAATTATTTCCATTGACGATTTGTACACAACAGAAACCGCCGTAATCAACCGACTAAAAGCAAACCGCAAAACTTGCGAACTGTGGGATATGTATAAAAAAATATCAGCGGTTGCAGCCGCTGATACAAAACTTTCAGGTGTTTATTCGGTAAATATTCCTGCAAAAAAGCGATATATAAACCCGCTGGTGCTGGTAAATAGCCAACCACAACGGATTTGTGACATAGATGAATCAGTCCGCGAAAAAATTAACGCATTCTTGTCACTGGACTTTAACCGTTGGCTGTACCAAACAACCCCATAAAATCACTTTCTGTCAAAATAGGCACGCCCAAGTCGGCGGCCTTTTTATTTTTGCCAGAAGTCGAGGTTGCATCGTTATTTATCAAATATGTGGTTTTGGCTGAAACGCTACCAGCAACTTTGCCGCCATGGCTTTCAATGAATTCTTGTAATGCCTTGCGGTTTGCAAATTGTGCAACGTCGCCCGTTATTACAAAAGTTTGCCCGGCAAGCGGCATATTTTCTGACAGGGCAGGGGTTTTGATTTGCAAAATACCCAAAGCTTGTTCGTACAATTCCATATGACTATCGTCGATAAAATATTCGTGCAAGCTATCAGCAATAGCCTCGCCAAAGCCCTTTATATCCAAAAGAGCTTCCAAATAATTTTCCGCCCTGCATACTTGCGCAATTTCCATGGGACTGTGAACAAAATAATTGCATAGCAGCTTAGCATTGGCAAGTCCAACATGCCTAATGCCTAATGCATAAATAAAATTAGGCAGGGCAACATCTTTGGATGCTTCAATTGCCATAATCAAATTATCGTAGGATTTACGGCCAAAGCCGTCCATGTTTACAATACTTTCTTCGTGGCTGGGCAGGTCAAATAAGTCCATGTAATTGCTAATAAAGCCGTTTGCAATAAATTTTTCCAATGTCTGTTCAGACAGTCCGTCAATATTCATTGCATTGCGGCTCACAAAATGTGCAAGAGATTGAACCTGCTGTGCATCACAATTTGAGTTTGTACAATAAAGAGTCTCCGGGTCGCCAACAATTTCCGCTTTGCCGTTGCAAACCGGGCATTGCACAGGAATTGCGCAAGGCTCGCCGCCGCGAGACAAATTTTCCGCTATTTGCGGAATTATCATATTGGCCTTATACACGGTAATTCTGTCACCAACGGATAATTGCAGCCCGCGCAAAATACTTACATTGTGCAAACTGGCACGGCTCACAACAGTGCCTTCAATTTCCACAGGCTCAAAAATAGCGACCGGGTTGATTAATCCTGTTCGCGATGTGTTCCACTCTATGTCAAGCAGTGTTGTTTCCGCAAGTTCATCCTGCCATTTAAAAGCAAGGCTGTCACGTGGGAATTTTGATGTTGCTCCAAGGGTTGCGCTGTAGGCAATGTCGTCAAATGTTAAAACCAGCCCATCGGATGCAAGGAGTTCCGTCGGGATTTTTTCTTTAAAGCGCGCCACCGCGTCCGCAACGGTTTGGGATGTAACTTTTTCGAAAAAAGTCGTGTCAAAACCCTGCTGGCGTATCCACGCTATTTGTTCAGATTTCAAAGCCGCGTCTGGCCCCGCAAGCAAACCAAACGCATAAAAATTAACCCGTCGCTTAGCGGCTTCCTCGCTGTTTAACTGGCGAACAGCACCACTACATAAATTGCGCGGGTTTTTGTATTTTATCTCTTCGTTTGCGTTTATCGCTTCAAAGTCTGCAAGAGAAATTACGGCTTCACCACGTAGGGCAAAGCTTCCTTTATACGGTGTGGTAACAGGGATATTGGCGAATACTTTGGCATTGTGGGTAACATCTTCGCCAATGGTGCCGTTGCCGCGTGTTATGGCCTGTTTCAATTGGCCGTTTTCGTATTTGAGTACAATGGACAGGCCATCAAGTTTCCACGATAAAAGCCCTGTTTGTTCACCTAAGAACTCTGACAGGGCGTTGATATTTTTTGTTTTGTCAAGCGACAACAATGGTATGTCGTGGGCGGCCTTAGTCAAGCTGCCTACAACTTCGTAACCAACGTGCCGGGTTGGGCTACTAGCAAGTGTTATTCCCGTGTCCGCTTCCAATTTCACAAGTTCATCGTACAGCTTGTCGTACTCGAAATCAGACATTATTTCACGATTTTCATGATAATATGCGCGGTTGGCAGCATTTAAAAGCGTTGTTAGTTCCTGCAAACGTGTCATTCTACAATCCTCAACATTTCCGGAGTAATATCGCGTGTAAATGGGTTGATAGTGCTGTTCACAAGTTCAAGTATTGCCTCTTTGTCTGGCATTTCATACCAGCCCTGCCGTTCCGTTCTTGCAATGGGTAGTGTGTGGGAAGACAGGAATGTGTCGCTTTGCAGATTTGGCGCTTGTGACACAAGCCAAGCAATTTCCTCAAAGGTTAGGTTGGTTGTTACATTTGTGCGGAAATTGCTGATGAAGTCGGGGAGGCGAGTTATTGTGCGTGGCGACAAAAGTTCTCGCGAGGCGGCACTTATAACCGCTTGCCCACGCTGCATACGCATGAAGTCCGTACCAGCACGGTAGCCATAGTTTGCTTGGCGAAACCTTATAAAATGCAGTGCTTGCTCTCCATTTAACCGCTGTGTGCCCGGCTGCAAATCAATATCCAATACAACAACGTCATTATCAATTGCGGTGTATCTCATATGAAACGGAACATGCACCGTGACGCCGCCAAGTGTGTCTATTAGCCTAACAAAGCCGCGATGATTTAGGCCAACATAAAAGTCTGGCCTAAAACCGACTAGAGTCGCAATTTCTGTTTTAAACTGCTCCATACCGCCTTCGTGACCGCGCCCGCCTTGGCGCCCCAAAGGGTACGATGCTAATATTTTACGATTCCTTGTGCGTTCGGTATATACGCGGGTATCACGTGGAATGCTTAGCAGATACGCATTGCCTTCAGCTACGTCAAATGCCGCAACTATAACAACGTCTGCGTTACCATGGTCGTCTATGCCGTAAATCAAAAACGTAAAAAAGTCCGGCCGTCTATAGAAAACAATTTCTTCATATTCTGGTTCCAGGTCATATTCCGGTTCGCTTAGGTCTTCTTGTGGATATGTCTCCGTGCTTTCAGCAGGCGGTGTGTGCGGTGGGCGAGGTTGCGGCTGAATGGGAACCATTACAACTTCATATTCTGGAATGGCTGGAGGGCGCAACATAACACGATATGCGGCATACACACCACCAACTATTATAAGTAATATTGTAACTGTTGCCGCGCATGAAATAATAAATTTACGAAGCGGAGAACGTTTAGTTTTGATTGTTTTCATTACAAAATTCCTTCCGACAAAAGTTCACATAATACGTATATTGTGACATGCCCGGGGAATTATTTCAATAAAAAATCAATGAAAAATTTCCTACAATGGTGTTACATGAGAAAAAAACGTCCTTGTAATGCTGTTTGTGCGGTGATAAAATCATTTCAAATTTACAAATCAACTGGTACGATTTTCGTACCAGTTGATTTTGAAAAATCGAGAGGAAATATTCGTATGAACAAATTTTTCAAATCGCGCATGGTAAGGTCAATGGTTCCGTACTTAATATTTGCGGTAATTTTAATGATACTATGGCGAGTCACAACAGAACTAGAGTTTTTCTTTGATGCAGTAGGGCAGTTTTGGCGAATACTAACACCATTTTTGACCGGTGCAATTATTGCATATATTTTTAATTTGCCATGTACTGCGTTACAAAAACTTATTCAAAAAGTGACAGCCCCCTTTTTAGACAACGATAATCGTGCGCTAGGGGCAATTTCACGCTTTGTAACGCGAAAAAGCCGTGCGTTCAGTGTATTGCTGCTAATAATCATAACTGTTTTAATAATCGTACTTATTTTAAATATTGTGATTCCTGCCATAAATAGCAGCATAACCTTGTTCCGTGATGAATTTGACAACTATCAAGCCACCATAGAAGGTTGGTTAGAGAATTTGTACCAATTAGAAGTACCAAGCGTTATCGCTGATTATATTGACGAAGATGCAATATTTACCGCCGTGCGTGAATGGGTCACCGACATAGATTTAGGTGACGTAGCTTCCAGCATTATTTCTGGTCTTATTACGGGGCTGGGTGGCTTTGCAACTACTTTGTTCCAAGTCTTTTTGTCGATAGTTTCGTCCATTTACCTGCTTATTGAAAAAGATAAGTTCAAAGCATTTGTAATTAAACTGCTTGCCGCCCTAACAGCCGTAACTACAAACGAAACCATTTTAAAATACTCTCGTCAGTTAGACCACAATTTTAAAAGATACATTGTAGCTCAAACCATAGACGGGCTAATTTTGGGTACGCTTATGGCAATTTTACTATTTATTTTTGGCTCTCCGTACTTTTTGGTACTTGGGCTTATTTTAGGCATTGTAAACTACATCCCATATTTTGGCTCCATATTTGGTACGGCACTTGCGGCATTGGTTATTGCGCTTACACAGGGCTTGCCAACTGCCGCCGTTGCGTCAATTTTTATGTTTGCACTGCAGCAACTGGACGGTAACTTTATACAACCAAAGCTAATGGGTAAAACATTTTCGCTTAGTCCGCTTTTGGTTATCATAAGCGTGACCATTGGTATGCAATATGGGCGCGGGCTTGGCGGTAGTATTTTTGGGATGCTTATTGCCATACCAATTGTCGCAATTTTAAAAGACATGCTGGACTCATATATCGAATATAGAAAAATGCGCAAAGAAAAACCGCCGTCAATTGATGACGACGATTTTATGAATAAAGATATTTGGAGAGGATAGCCTCCTATATTTTAACCAAACAACCGCGAACGGCACTTTCTTTTGCGGATATTACAACTCTTGTAGGGTGCAACTCGTCTTCTAGCGATAGGAGAGGGGGTGCGCCTTTTTGAATTTGGTCGAGTATTGTGTCGAAAAAATTGGGCCCATTGTTTTGGATTGTAAGCGCGCCCTTGTCTTCTTCGCCAATAACTAACCTTGTTTTAGTTCCCGCGTCTGTAGATTCGACAAAACCCAAAGTCCCAAAAATCCGCAAATGCTCGTTACCCCAACTGCC
>Ga0123355_10015020_pt1 | contig 12144 bp, 13 predicted proteins | sample TergutEmb28metaG_3_FD_89872 | JGI IMG/M metagenome (GOLD analysis project Ga0123355, IMG submission 89872) | Embiratermes neotenicus P1 segment gut microbial communities from Petit-Saut dam, French Guiana - Emb289 P1 | ecosystem: Host-associated > Arthropoda: Insects > Digestive system > Gut ... | reverse complement strand
TCTCGGTTATAAAAACCAGTCAGTTAATGCTGTATAGGGAAATAATCGCTGTTTGTTCTCAGATCCACACAAAACACATAAATACACTGTGTGGGCAGAACGTAGAATTGTTGAATGTTAAACGTGATGGTACTGGGCAAGAGGTGAAAATCCTCAGCGGTTCAGTTGGCTTTGTGCTGCTAGCAGAATGTCGCTTTGTGTCTGCAAGAGGCTGTTATGTCGCAGTGCTGCATGTGAACGTGTTACCGTACCGTACCGTATTGTGTTCCATCAATATGAAATAACCGGTTTTGGAAACGCATTTCATAATGGCCGCACACTTCAACAGGATCCAGTCTCCGTTCAGTTGCTCTTTTAACCCAGCAAACTCCATGAGCGGTCGCGGTATGACTTGTGCAATATCGCATGTTCCTGCCAGTTTGCAGGAACGGCCTTTGCCTAATTTAGATTTTAATAAAGACGTCGTGTGGCCAAGTACATTCCTTTGAACAGCCGGAGAACCTCCAAGTGTGTTCTGAAGCTAATTCCGGCAAGTGTAAGGCCCGTTGTCACTGTGGGTGTGCTGACCGTAGGAGAGGATCTTTTACCTGTCCGTGATCGGACCGTGCCTTGACCGTGACCGCTACTGTGGACACTGCTGACATGACACAGTGACCGGCTGCTCCCGGAACGTGACTGTCCCTTGTTGTGAATCGGGCCTGACCCTTGGAGAAACAAAGCGAATCTAGGCTTTGTCATTCAGCCCAATGGTTACTCCACCCAGTGTAACCTCTCATTTTCGAAAACCGGCCTCTTAGTGCCGCTTCGGCAAGCAGTCGCCGAGTACTGCGAGAATCAGGCTGAATATACACACGCAATCTGTAGGAGAAATAGGGAAATCTGTCAGTGTCAGAGCCAGTCGTATGTGTGGTTACCACGGCCCTTTGTATGGTTGCGTGGCACTGACATTTCTCCTGGGATGTTGGTATTATTTATGGTAGGAAATTGAAACGTGCGAAGGGGCAGTGGTCTGTGTCACGTTCACACCAAGTTTTCTGAAAACCGGTCGCTTAAAGCGTCATCATTATGCGGTGTTGTGTTGCGGCATACTGAAGAATCCGGCGTTGTTGCTGTGTAATGAGCGTGGTTCAGTAAACCATAACTGAAGGAGACAGCGCCGTTCGGTTCCTGTGGTGCTGTTTCTATTTAACGAGTGTTGGAGCAATCGGTCTGTCTGTCTGTCTGGCAGCTAAAAGACGCTTCATCTTGGCCTTTGGCCCAATTTGACGGAGAAACTGCATTTTCTGCCAACTTAATCCAATTAGGTTTTTACGGAGGCTGGCTGGCCAGCCAGTCGTGATGGTGCATGGACAGTTCGTCAAAACAGCTAACATCGCTGCGAGATTTCGGGTTTCCGCCACGACATGGATGATGTCTTGGCTGTACTGGGTTTTTAATGATGTTGGTACTTGTATATCAACGTTTCGGGACAACCCGTCGGTTGCCCTTCAGTGGAGTGCTTGCCTCTTTGAGGATGTGACCAATAGGCTGCTCCGACACCACGGTAAGCAAGTACCACAATCGCTGCGCAACGTCCCAGAAGAGCCAGGCCCTCACCGAACACTAGCAGTGACGGTGCTGTGATAACCTACGGCTTGATTGACCATTCGGGAGCTCTGAGTTTGGCGTGTTTGTGTTCATGTGACTGTCGCAGCAAACAGTCGTTGTACGGGAGACGGCTGGTGTTCTCAGTGAGGTGTGAACTTATTTGTTCTTTAGGTGAACCTCAAGTTTCAGAGGCCTTGCCATGGCTCTGGCGGTCAGACGCTGGCCGGCCTCTCACCGCTGAGGTCTGGATTCAGAGCCAAGCCAATCCAATCCGTGTCACGTTTGTGATGGACAAAGTGCCACTAGCACAGATTTTTCTCTCAGTACTGCGGTGTTCCCCTGTCAGTAGCATTCCGTCAATGCTCCAAACACATCACCATAATCTTAATACTGTTCTTATCAGAAGGACGAGCGGACGAAACCTGGGAACCTTCAAAGAAAGCAATGCCCTTTCGTATACGATGATAACATCTAGGAGTATTAGATGGGTACGCGTGTAGCACGCATGCGGAATTGTGAAAAATACATACAGAATATTGGTCTGAAAACCTTGGGGTGTAGACCACATAGGGGTCTTAGGCGTAACTGGGTTGACGAAATTAAAGGCTGATGTTAAATGCGATGTGAAAGTGCACGGTGCCTTGTCGAAAGTAATTAGCCTCCCTCAATGATAGACAGAGCGTGTCTGAGCCAAGAGTGATCTGCGCAATAGCAGGAGAGTGGGGGAGGCCGACTCGCCAGCCACGTCTTCCTTTCCCGATTTGTGGGAACAAGTAACGACATGTAGATAACAACGGTATTCAAATGGGTGATCGCGAATGGTCGAAATGCGAACATCGAGATAAGTGTAGGTTGTGATCCGGGTGGTACTGGCTGAGTCTCGTGTAAGGTGGCTGGCTGCATTTTGAGGCTGCAGTAGTGTCGTATCATTTCGATCCATTGGGGATGAACAACCAGCGGTGCGCAGTCCGTCTTGTTTTGCGCGGCTCGCAAGAATAGCCTTCCGTTTTCCTACGTGTGTTGACGGCGCCCTGCTCTTGAAGAAGCGCTGCGAAATATACAGAAGTAAAGAAAAATGGGTGTTATTTGACAATTCGTCTCACAAGACGCTTGATAATAATACGCCGATACCATCAGGGCCTGTGGGCGAGGCGGGGATCATCTTAAAGTGCGGGCACTCTAAGTTTGAAGTTGAAGAGCCCTTTGGTAATTGGCTTACACATTCGGGGCCGCGACCCGTTCGAACGTTCGGTTGGCGTTCGTTAGAGCAGCCATCAGCCCCACAAGGCGTTCGGGAAACAGAGTTGCTGGACAGAGAGCTTCACATTTCCTTGACCCTGTTACGTCACAGTGGTAAACGTACGTACCACGTGATTCTGACAAACCAGCTGGTTTCATAAACAGCATTAACCGGGCAATTGACATGATTTTTTGGGTTCAAGACTTCAGTAACAAGGAGGATGACATGGGCTGGGCATGTTGCATGCTTGGGGTAGAAGTTCGTGGTTTTGGTGATGCAACCTGAAGGAAAGAGACCGTTCGGAAGGCCTAGGCGTAAATTGAGGATAATATTAGAATGGATATTAAAGAAATAGGATATAAGTGCGTGGCCTGGTTTAATCCGGCTGAGCGTAAGGACAAGTGGCGTTTTGTTGTCAGTACGGTAATGAACCTTCTGGTTTAGTAAAATGCAGGGAATTGCTTGAATAGCTGAGGAACTGCTGGCTTTCGCGTCGTGCGTTTACTTATTTAAAGACTTCGGTACACCGTGGATGCGATTTGGGGCTGTTTGTTTTGGTACTTTTGCTTCACTTTATGGCCACTGAGAATCTGAAGCTGACAGAATTCTGACATCCTACGTTGCCTTGCAAACTGTGCTGTCGGAAGTTACAGTGTACATTGCCTGTGGGAAGCTCCCTGAAGATGGGAAGATAATAGCGCCGAAACGTGTAACGGCTGTGTAAGAGATTGTACGCATAAATTACAGGATAGTGCATTTGTTGGTGGTGCATCAGTTGTGCTGCATGTATTCACCAAGTGTAAGTCTTCAGATATGGTCATTGTTAACGCGCTTGCATCCAAAAGTTGCGCAAATCCGCCTTCTAGCTTCACCACGTCTTGTCTGTCTGACCGTAGTAACTCGAGAACCGTTTAAGGAATTTTCGTGACGTCTGATATTTTGGAGTTCCAAATATGTCCTCCCGCTCCAGTTTAGGATAAGATCACACGACGACAACATAAACAACAACAACCACGTGCACTTTGCGTCAAGACCCACACGTGTAAGTATTAGCACAGATCTTGACGGTAACTCGCTACAGTGTCCGGACACAGTGGTAGCCACGGTATGACACAGACACATACATCTGCTCGCAATTAGACAGAGATGATCGGTCGCTGCACCGTGTAGTAACTTGCTACGTCTCATGCGATCGAACCCAGTTGTTACACAAATGTCCTCTGCAGTGGGGACCGCTGGTGCGAGCTGTGTGAGACAGTGTTGCGTTAGGCCGCCGGTAAACACTGTTCGTAATTCGGCGGATGTGAGAACAGAATGAAATCAAAATGAGTAATAAGCTATTTCCTCACTTTATATTACAGCTGGTACATTGTTTTCGTAACAGCTTCCCAGCCGCGGAGCATGGTCGGCACCCAGTTCACGTGTGTGTGTGTGTGTGTGTGTGTGTGTGTGTCCTACGTGTGCAGCTGCAGTGCGCATGCCCTTTGCTTAACAAAGTTTTCCAAGCTTCTCTCCATTTTTGTGCCCCCCACCCCTCCGACTGCCATTTCGATCGATGTGGCACAGACAGCGCACAAAATCATCGACACGGTTTCTTTTAGAACCCAGGACCTTACTTTGGGGCCATCATTGTTTGGTTGGTGCAGAACTGCCTTAGCAGATCGCTTCTGTCTCTGGTGGGCGCGAATTTGTAAGGTCTGTCAGAAATGTCCATCAAATGAAATATGTCGCATGAATAATTATGCGAAGCATATGTGATAATAATAGGTACAGTCAGGTTTGATATTAATAAACAGTACGAACTGCCCACTGAATTTATGCGAAGTTTAATTTAGACATCCCATCGTGATGTTACTGCGTGAGTATTGTATTGTATATCGGCCGGCCAATCACAACACACTTGTTTAATTTTACGTAATTTATATATACGCTGCGTGTTTATATAATGTAAAGAATGTATCAAAAGCGTACAGCTGACAGGTGTGTTGTGATTTACGGTTATATAAAGTAACGTCGCCTTTACGTATCTGTTTTGTGTGGATCTGAGAACAAACAGCGATTATTTCCCTACACAGCATTGACGGACTGGTTTTTATAACCGAGACGGAGTGTGTTTACTGCGGGGTATGGACTGGATCTTTATATGTAATTCTACGTTCTGCCCACACAGTGTATTTATGTGTTTTGTGTGGATTTGAGAACAAACAGCGATTATTTCCCTATACATCATTAACCGATTAGTTTTTATAACCGAGACGTCGTGTTTACTGCGCGGTACGGACTGGATCTTTATATACAATCCTACGTTCTGCCCACACAGTGTATTTGTGTGTTTTGTGTGGATCTGAGAAGAAACAGCGATTATTTCTCTATACAGCATTAACTGATTGGTTTTTATAACCGAGACGGAGTGTGTTTACTGCGCGGTTCGGACTGGGTCTTTATATATAATTCTACGTTCTGCCCACACAGTGTATTTTTGTTTTGTGTGGACCTGAGAACAAACAGCGATTATTTCCCTATACACCATTAACTGGTCGGTTTATATAAATGAGACGGAGTGTTTAGTGCGCGGTACGGACTGGGTCTTTGTATATAGGCCTTATTTGGGTGAATTTTCGTCTTTAAACGGTCCAACTCGAGAGAGTGGCCACAAGCGGGAAAACTCTCAGTATATCTGACACTGAAGCAATTTCTTCAAAATATGTTATCGAATTTCAATTACCCTTCGCGTTTCGTAACATGCTTGGAGTGTCTTGACCAGCCAATTACCTCCCAGCTTCTCAAGCACTTCGCTCCTCTGAGCTGTTAGTTGCATATTTAAATGAACGTAGCGAAGAACGGTAATTCAGTAGCACTTTAATGAGTTAAACGACTCTCAAGCTGTCGTTAAAATATTGCTCTCCTTTGGTCGTGAGTTCGAATCCTTTCCAGGGCATGGTTATGGTTCTGTAAATCGGGGAGCACCGGATACAGACGCACTGTCACTCCCAGAGACGCTCAACACAACCAACGCGGCACATTGGGTCAGGCCACTTACACAGATCATTACTGGTTTTCAGCTTCAGTGTGAAGGTTTTTCGCGTGCACCCTGTGGGTGCAGCTGCAGCCAGCCTGTACTTCTCCCTCACTCAGATCGATGGCCATGAGGGTGCAGCTACTGTTGCAGCTTCTTGCTCGCGATTTGGCTTCCTTAGTCAGCCGGCCTGCCGCACTGTGGGCCTGATCGCAGTGCGGCCTACCGCAGGGTTTGCAGTTTCTGTATTGCGTCAAGTTCGGTTGAGTAATTGTACTGACCAGACGATGGGTGTGGCATCTAGCACGAAAGATGTCAAATTGTTTCTGTTCACACCATGAAGGCTTACAGCGGGAGCAGCTGGATAACTCCACTCATTCCTAACTCGGCTCTTGATATAGGTGAGGGCCAGCTTCATGCCCCGGTCGCGGTACCCGCGATGAAAGAACCTCCAGTAACCACTAAATAGAAGGCTTGTTGGGTCTCACATCGGGTCAGGACGTTTCGGAGCATCCAGAATTCTGCAGCCCCTCCAACTTGTGGCCCAGTCACTGCTGTGACGTGGATGGAGGCAAATTGTAAAATTAATGTTCTAGAAACGGCCTGCGGCAATTGTGTTGGCGCGAGTATGAACATGGTGGTGTGAGAAGCGCGGGGCCATTCCGATGCAGTTCAACAACTGTCAGCGTATTGAGAAAGGCTGCATTCAATTCAGTTCGTTAGCTGTGTGCAGTATATTGACAGTTTCCGCACAAGCGGTCGCCACAGTCTGTAGGCTACTGCAGTTATTTCGGGCAGGCTGAAGACGTTTAGTTTGTACCGTTATGCTACAGTAGGCCTAAGTTAGGCGCCAGCTGTGTGGCAACACCGCCGTTACATCTGATATCCGTAACAAAACATCTGAATTAGAAACAGGAATTTAATATGCATGTTGGTTGTGTGTTGAACCCGTGAGCCCCAGTTTTAGAACCCCTCGTATTTACATTCTGGAAGTGTGAGACGGTTGAAAACCTGCAGTGTGTGTGCTGCTGTACGTATGGTGGGTTCCTTTCAAATAAAAATCAATGGCTTCCTGAACCGATGAGGGGTACAAGCAGCGACCTCTGACTTGGTGTGAACTGTGCGATCCATGAGAGTCTTTGGCACTCCGCCTTGCTTGGCGACACGAACTGGGCAGAATGTCGCACTGCTGGACGTAAGGAAAACGCCGCCACTGTGCGAACTTCTGAGGTGGGAGCGAGAGTTTTTTGAAGTCCGGCTCCTGTGCCCACCCAACCTGTTCAGTGGGTACTGCGGGTAAAGCGGTCGGGGCGTGAAGCTCACCACTTTCCTCCATCTAGTGTCGAGGTTAAGAATGAGTGGGACTGTGCGTCTCCTCCCCCATATGACGTCATGCTCGCACGGGGACGGCTGTACAGAGAGCTTTGTTTGGTTTAGGTTTTAGAATGAATTGGAAAGGATGTGGAAGGAAGCGATCGTGACGTGCTGCGTGCTGCATGTGCGTTGGAAGGTGGCGGGAGGTGAACATATGGGCGGAGTGTTTACTGTGCGATACGGGCTGGGTGTTGGAAATATAATTAGGTTAATATGGGTGGTCTTAAAAGGGCTCCTTGCGCTAGGGACGTCAGCATAACGTGTCATAACTACTTGCTGTGTGCTCACTGCATCCATGGCTTGCGTTTTGGGCTGGTTATTACCTCGCGAGATTTAAAAGTTCTCACAGCGGTGTTGATGCTTTATTATTTACTCATTTTGCAATGACGTGTGCCTACCGTCAACAGAACTTTCTGTTAGGAAGTCGAGGTGACTACTGACCGGGGAACCAGGGTTCGATTTACGATAGATGCTTCTCAACATCGTGCAGACTGGCTTTAGAGCCCACTGCAGCGGGCACAGGCGGCTGTTTGCCGCAAATTTGAAACCGAACATTCACCGTTAGCTGGAGCCAAAGAATGCATGGAGCTGTTCCTCCACTGACATGCCGTGGCGCTTGCTCTTACACAGGGCCTGCCAACTTTACCTCCATTACTGATTGCCACTTCTGTTGACCGAGTCTTCAGGTAGTCCATTTACCGACGCTGCATTGAGTTTCGAACCATTCTGTGGCTTAGAGTGAAGAAAACAGTGGAAGTGTTTCGAGAGCAGTAAGGTTAATGTTTAGAAGCGGTTACTTTATGTACCACCAGGTTTAACACACAAAAATTCTACGTTCTGTGCACACAGTGTATTTATACACTTCTTATTATCCTCAGAACAAACAGCGATTATTTCCCTATACATCATTAACTGACTGGTCTTCGTAAAGGAGACAGACTATTCTCTATGCGGTAGGAAATGCATCTTGGTGTATTGTTTAGCTGGAGCCGAGGGCTGCGCCGTGCAGCTGTGTGATGTATTTACACGTGTAGGGTAGCGCTGTGTACAGCACGACCTGCCGTAATGTATACACACGACTGCAACATCCGTGCCTGGCTTCGGCTGTCTGAATGTTTTCATCTTCCAGACTTCCTTCGAAATAAAGAACATTACCGTGCTGTGAGGCTGGGGCTGTGATCCCCACTGAGAGTGTACGAACCGTCTGAAGCCCAGTGGTTACTAAATGTATCACCAGGTTAACATTCAGCAATTATACGTGCTGCCCACAGCGTGTGCTTATGTGTTCTGCATGGAGCCCAGAACAAACAGCGATTATTTCCCGATACAGCATGAACTGACTGGTTTTTATAACCGAGATAGATTGTTTACTGCGCGGTACGGACTGGATATTTATATATAACTCTACGTTCTGTCCACACAGTGTATTTATGTGTTTTGTGTGGGTCTGAGAACAAACAGCGATTATTTCCCTATACAGCATTAACTGACTGGTTTTTTATAACCGAGACGGAGTGTGTTTACTGCGCGGTACGAGCTGAGCATTCAACTCTAATTCATGTTAGCCTCCCAAAATTAACTACAAAATTCCCGCCCCAAGGCAGCCCTCCCGGCATTGTCAAAGTTTCTTCATAATGCTGCTTTAAAACACACAGTTCAGCCCGGATGCTCAAAAGCTCAGCTGCTTCCTTCTGCTGCATAATAAAAGACTAAAAGTAAAAGATTTCGTACCGTCTTACTTTACCATTTCTCGACTCTACCTTGCCTCCAGTCTACCCATAGCAGAAGGACCTACGGGCATCGCATGGGGACCTTCAGAACAGCAAACTTATCTGACTCCTCCCCTCCCCCTGCACTGCCTCCCATTGCACCCCCTCCCACGCCTCTCACTGTCTGTCTGTCTGTTCTTAAATAACGTCAGTTCAATTCTTATTTAAGTTCGGGAGCCTGAGTAGCTCAGTCATTATAGTGACTAGGCTACAGACATGGTGCGATAGCCGGCGGGTCTATCGCAGTGTCTTATTCAATTGGTGCTGGCGGAGGGGGGTTAAAGCGGCTGGGGCGTGAAGTTGAACAGTTGCCGGGTTGAGTGAGTGGAGCTCCACATGCATGTATGGTGCCCACACTGACGTTGCTATTCGGAAGATCCTTGGTGCAAATGAAAGCTTTGAAGTTGGCGCCAGTGGGCTTAGGCTGCACTGCATTGCGTAAGGATGTGTGCGTACTGCAAGCTGTTGTCTCGAAGATCACGGCTTCAGGAAAGGTCGAAATTCCTTGACTAGCTTCTCAACGACCGCTCCTTGGAGCGAGCAACGCCCATGCTTGGTGTTGCTGTCTTGTAGCGACCGCCGAACTTGGCAGCGTGGTAGAGCAGGTCCTCGCTTGAGTCTTCACAGTAGGCCTAATGGGGTGCGAGGTGCAGACTGCAAGATGACCGGCGGAGCCACTGCTTGCACCGGTGGGCAGCTGGAAGGGATGTGGAAGGAATCGGCCGTGGCCTGCATCCCGACTTTACGTCAAATGGATGAGGGAAGATACGAAATTTCGGAACGATATTTGAATCTGGGACCTCCGCAATACGAGGTACGAAAACCACTGACCGGATTTCCTACAGTCAATTCGGGCGTAATTACCAGCACACAGCCTGTTCTGTTGGTCATTTTTATAAACCGTTCACAGCACAGCGGTAACTATATATACCACCTGCCTCAGTATAAATTGTTTGCGTTTCCCTCACACAGTGTGTTTGTGTGTTTCCTATGATTGCACAGGAAACAGTGGTTACGTCCCTAAACCTCATTTACTGGTTGGCGTTTGTAATGGAGACGGATTGTGTTCTCTGTGAGGTACGGACTGAATTTGTACGTCTGATTTAGACGAACGAAAGGCCGTATCATGCCTCATGTGGTTAGTCGCCAGCCCGGGTTCGATCCCAGGTCAGTCTTTGTGAGATTTGTAGTGGACAGAGCGTCACTGACAGGTTTTTCTCCCAGTACTTCTGTTTTCCCCTGTCAGTATCATTCCACCAATGCTTCATACTCAACTGAATACTACTCTTATGGGAAGGACAAGCGGGCGAAGCCTGGTTTAGTATATTTTTCATCTTTTCGAAGGCACAACTTTGACCCCTCGTACTTGGAGCTTTGTTGCGAAACGTCGTGAACCAGTGAACCAATGACACGGCGTCACATCACAGAAGGACCGCTGTGACAGCCTGTGACACTAATACTCTAAGGCTTTGAGAAAGTTCATTTATCCGGCTGCCTGATTTTCCAGGATCCACACGAAACCACCGAACGGTCTAAGAAGTTGATATTCATTGCATGTAAAGTGTCTGCTGCCACTATAACCTCGAACCCTGCAGGCTGCATCGATCGGTTGCAAGTTTCAGTGAGTGAGTCATCGTAGGCTCGGTTGGGGTTGGCTTAGGTTGCAGCAGGAGGGCAGTGCTACTGCAGAAGTGCGGCGTACCTGCAGCACCGACCGACTGCACACTGTAGTTCATTCATGTTGGTCTGCTGCTGCTGTGCCCTTTGGCGGACGGTAACCGATGTTCCAGGGTCACGCAGTCCGCTGAGAATGAAGGCACCACGCCGGCACAGACTTGAGTACTGAGCAGCACGATTATGTTTGGTTCCCTCTTTTAGCTTCAACACAACTGATGTTGCGGTACTGTATTGGCTGTTATGGTGTTGGCCGTGGCCTGTCACAGTGAGGGAAGGGTGGTGAGGAGGTGCTGGGCAGTGAGAGGGGGAGCTGACAGGCAACGGGTGAAAACTCCCTCGCAAGTCATGTTTGGCTGCTCAAGTCAAGAAGAATGAGATGGGCTGTGCATGCAACACGTGGTGAGGCCAAGTGCATACAGGGTTTTGGTGGGGATGCTTGAGGGAGAGAGGCCTAGATGGTAGAATAATATTGAAATGTATCTTGAATAAATAGAATGGGGAATGGGGGCGTGTCTCGTGGATTACTGTGTCTCAGGATAGGGATAAATGGCGGGCTGTTGTGAACACGGTGATGAACCGTGAGGGTTCCACAGATTTCGAGGAAGGGATCCAGCCTAAGTTTTATAACAGTTTTTGTCAAAATCTGTCGTTCAGCGCAGAAATCGCAGTGATGGACTGCGCAGTAGGAAAGAATAAAATTTGCCCGTGTTGAATTCGCCATTGAAACGTGAGCGAGTGTTTCAGTGGCAGTGCTGTTACTTGCTGCATTTGGATCCAGCTGACTTTAAAACGTCTGTGTAGTGTCTGTCTACACTGTAGTTGAGCCCCGGAAGGACAGCATGATACTTTTGTCTTCTCAAAAAAGCGCAGACTCTCTCTCGGGCTCACCCAGTGTCCTATTGAGTGAATAGGGGGTGGGGTGGGGTAAAGCGGCCGTGGCTTGAAGCTGCACACCCCCATCTAGTGCCGAGGTTAAGAATGAGTGGAACTTCAGAGAAATGTACGTGATGTTACGGGATGACGGTAATATTAGTGAAAGAGGGCTGAGTTGCCACAACCAGTCAGAGCACAGCGGTAACTATACATACCACCTACAGTAGTATGTAGCGCTGTTCCTTGCAATGACCACGGTGTCTTTACGGTAAGCAATACCGAGTGAAAAAGAACGTCCAATGTGGAGGTCATGTACTGTGTGTGACTGTCTGCAGCCAGTAACAGCCAACTCCCAAGTCTGTGGCAGATAGTTTGATAACTCCGTGTTCCAGCCTTCCACCAGCAGTTTTCCTGCAGTTTCTGCCTTCAGCCCTATTAACCCCTACGTTCCACATTTATTGTCCACTCTAGATTTAATTTGGTCTTTTATATAATAGGTCTTGGGGGTGGGGGGGGGTTTAAACCCAAATACTTTTACCAGGCGCCCGTGAAAGGGCAGCCCTTAGGTTGAGTGGGGGGCCCGTGTGTAAGGGGGCCGGAGCTGGCGG
>Ga0123355_10015019_pt1 | contig 12146 bp, 7 predicted proteins | sample TergutEmb28metaG_3_FD_89872 | JGI IMG/M metagenome (GOLD analysis project Ga0123355, IMG submission 89872) | Embiratermes neotenicus P1 segment gut microbial communities from Petit-Saut dam, French Guiana - Emb289 P1 | ecosystem: Host-associated > Arthropoda: Insects > Digestive system > Gut ... | reverse complement strand
GACCCACAAGAAGACCACACTTTTCTCTGGCCATTATCTCCGTAACCGTTCAACTTTGGACATAGGTGTTTTGGGTTATATCGGTATAGTATAACATAAGGAACACCCTCCCGAAGTCTGGTCTGTTCCTCCTGTTACACCCCGTATAACCCACTACAGCCAGGTAATTGCCCTCATTCTCATACTCGATACTACGTACTTGATTTACGTATGATACTAGTTGAGCAGGCTCTGAACTACGATATCCGAAAAGAAGCAGTATCATGTGTACTGGACACATACAAATTCTGCTCATTCGAGGTAAGCTATGCTGAATGAATTTGGAAGACTTATAATTTGATAATCTCCACGCGAGTAGAGCAATTTTGGTTGACATTGATTTGGATAAACTTACTTGAAATTTAAATTCTAAATTCCAAAATACACGGTATACTGGGTTATAAAGAGAAAGGCAAGCAACTATTTTGACTATTACCAAATTTCAACTTTTACCTACATTGTAATTATTGTATAAACTATTAATTGTATAGAACTTTAGTTTAACTTTATAAATTAAATATTTCTAGTTGATTCCCCTTTAGCAGTATAGGTAAGTTATTCAACAACCTAATTATAACGCCCCTGAGTACCCAGCAAGTTAATTGCATAAATAGAGTTGGATGCAAGTTCTATTTTTATTGAGTAATACTTTGTCAAATTTCTACTATCCAAATTCGGGGCAAATCTGTCTGGTATCAGCTCTACTTAGATTGTGAAGACCTGGACGACGAAGTTAGTAATATCAAATCTCATAATCTACAGTGTTTCTACGGTAACATATAGTTTAAGTCGAGCTATCATCACTTCCGTAGGCACTACACCTTGATTTTTAATATTTTGTAGAACACTTAATGATGACTGCGTTCGGAACAAGTAGCGTTTGAATGAATCAGCAACATAAAGTATTCGATAGAAAAGTCTGTATGCAAGTGACTAAGTGTACACAACACGATGGATAACATTAAACTGGGTGAATTACTTCTGTGACAATTTAAGTCTGGGTCTTTAGGCTACTTCGAAAGAACTGAACCAGAGGTCCAGACCTCTAACTTATTTTGTAGAATGAAAATTGAAAGCTTATATTGGTGGAACTTACAGGACCTCAAGTACGAAGGAAGGACACAAATTTTCAAACAGCTGTGTTGGTATAGGAGACTGTTGATTACACTCAGGAAAAGGAATATTTATATACTGGTTGCTACAGATATAACACTATGTATAAACTAATAACACATAGTTGACAATTTGTTTTCAATTCCAATTCCTCTGTTATTACTGTAACTGGCCAGGGTCCGGAGATCGAATCTCGGACTAGGCCATCAAGAAGATGAGAAGATATACAGTTCCTAAGGCCATTAGCCCGTTTAAATTATAAAGGTAAGCAAAGTTTTGTATTCAGTTTTGGAATGCACGGAGGAGTTTAGCAGTTCAAATCTCTAACTGCTATCCGCACTAAAGCGTAGCAGATAAATGGGGTAGAGGTCTAATACACATTTCCATAAAAGGACCGAATTCTCTTTCTTCTATAGCGGTAGGCAGTTGCACACAGGTGTTCCTTTTCTTTCGAATGGTACTATTCGGATGGGCTTCCCTGCAGGCTATCTGCTTTCTTGACAAGAGAGAGACATTCCAGAACGGGACACTCAGACTTCAGAGGGTAAACAGTCGCGGAGCGAGCAGAGCAGTGAAGATTATAAAGGCAACTTTGCTGTGATCAAATTTGACATTACATGTTTGTTTGTGTGCGAATGTAATGAGAATGTAATTTTATGGAATATAACAACTATCAAGCAGAGCGGTTCCTATCCCCTGTATATTCCTTGAGACGGACTGGAGTTCACCGACAAGTGCGCAAAGTATTGTAACCCCTCAGTCGGGCAAAATTTAGGAGCAGGGTTACAAAGTTTGGCGCCCAACATGGGGCTCCGATCGGTAAACAAGGTCGCGTATCCAGCGTTCCGAGGCGGAAACAACAAACGCCAGCCAAGTCATCGTGAGTGCCAACGGAGGACAACGTACCAATAAAGCCGCTAATTGGAAGAAGGGTAGAGGCAGTGTTGCGACGGAACCGTGGAGAAGCCGAATAATCAAAGGATAAGCCTCATTAGGTATACCATACGGACACAACACATAATAAAAAACAGGTCAGTGTTAAAGTGACATCCCGGTCATTTAGGAGCCGAGAGGCGTTAGAAGAGACTAAAGAAACAAATGCAATTAATGTTGAGAGTGAAAATTCTGTGATCAGTGGGGCAGAGGTAAATGATTTAGACTTAAGAAATGTAAGCGTGAGAGAACAGCAGGAAGATTTGGGACAAAACCGGGACACAGACTTCTTAAGTAGGATTTTGAAAATGATGAAAGGAAAAATAGGAAGGAAATTCCAGACAACTTGGACAAATTGAATGAAAAATTTAATGAGACAGAGTTAGAAACTACCAAAAGTTCACAGGACATATCTTCTCTTAGACAGGAAATACAAACGAGGATCCAAGTTCTAAATAGTAAATTTAATAGCTTAAGTAATGGTGTGTGAGAGTTAGGAACTGAAAATGGCGGAAACCCCTTTAAAAAACACAGAAATGTCTAAGATATTACAAGACCGTAAGAGTTAGAAGGTAACGTAAATATTCAGTCAGAAATTGTAAGTCTACGGCAAGAAATGATTGTAGATAGTCTTCGTGTAATAGACGAGGTTGGAAGCAAAAATTAACGAACTAGTAGAAGGCAGACTGCAGCAGTTCGATTCCCGGTTAGATAAGTTAAGCTGGAAAGTTACCGCTGTGTACGGCAATTACTGTCAGCGATCAGTCGGCAGTGAGCTGAATCGTGTGCATGATGCAAACGGCAGTCACGTAAGATCGCTTCATACTTCTGTTCCATCAACTATGTCTAAATCCCAAAGTAACTGCAGGTGTGATAACAATAATGACTATGATAATAATAAGCAAAGTGTGAAGGAACGTCCTCGGACTGAGATAAACTTAGACGCGATTGACTTTACTTGTAAAAATGACGTGGTAGTAGAAGACGCACATTTCCACAGTTCAGTTACGGGCAGTATTGACCTTGCCTAAATTCAATGATTGTAAAATGCAGCACGTTTTTCACCTTTTGGAAGTTACATAATTATTTGAACTGAAAGTTATACCTGCTGAAATTAAATTGTCAATTGAACGAAATCTATTACTGATGAGTACACACAGCAATGGGCTGTCACCGTTTATAAACAACCGAGAAACTATGATCAAATCAGGCAGGTTCTCACAGAATTGTCATGGTACCGACAAATTCAATTATAAGTGCGCTGTTCGATATACCAAGACAAATGAAATAAGAGGAAGGACGAGAATTTGTCTGCGCAGTTTTTACGATACACAGTGATGGCGGCAAAACTGACAACAAAAATGTCTGAGTTAGAGATCATTGACGCTATCGTTGGTCACTACTTTTGTCCGCAAATGTAAAAGCAATACAGGAAGCCTTAAGCTTCTTAAATTTCAGATAGTGGAGGACGGTGAGACAAGAAACAGTTCTAACCGCGAACCACCAACGTCAAGGCTACAGCACAATTCGTCCGTTGGCCATAACTAACGCGCACGCTACAGACCGAGGTCTCAGCCCCAGAATGTCAGGTATACGCGCTACAGAGAAAATTCGAGCTATGATCAAAACAGGCATTACAACCAACAATCGACAGGCCGAGAATTGTAGGTGGCATCACTAGAAAGGCGGCAGTGCAGCTAGCTGAATCTAAATGCTGACTCGCACAGTCCGGAAACATCGATTAAAGATTCGTGTGACAGGAATGCAGTCAGAAATATCCCGTCAGGAAAACCTTCGATAGTGAATGTAGTGGCGCGTACACTGGACTTGTTTGAGGATGTGCCACACGTATTTCTGCCAGAGAGGACAGATGCATCATCAGAAATGTCTAAAGGAAAGCGCACTCTGCACATTACTCAATAATAGACAGAATGGAGCAATTAGTTTTCAATATTTACGAGGTAAATCAAAGTAACTTTAAGGCTTGTTCAATGGAACGTTGTCAGATTCAGCTGGCTACAGCCCTGTTGATCTGATATTTGATAGTCCTAGGCCTGACCTCTGTAAAACATTCCTTAAGAAAAGGTCTGAACAAAAACCACCGACCAAAAGCCTGCAAGAAAAGGTTCTAAAAGTATGTCAGGATGGAGAAGGAAGCGAAACGAACCAAAAGGGGAAGAACTGTATTTCGACGTGGAAACCGCAAAGTAGGCGATCTTGTTCTTTCCAAGGGGAAAGCAGTATCCTACGCAGTATACGGTATTAGAAAGAAATTCGTCAGACCATACGATGGACCTTGGAAAGTCACGCGAGTGATAAACCAATCTACATACGAGGTTGCAAATGAGCAAGGCAAAATAACGAAAGTTTTTTTTTTACCAGAAAGCATTTAAACATTATTTACCGCCTATGGAATAAAAAAAAACTGCGTCGCCGTTATAACGGCGAAAGAATGACACAAGTGATACCTTGCTAGTGTATAAAATCGGGACTGGGTTCTTGCTAATTTTTTTTTTAGTATAAGTGTATGTCCTAGAATTGAGTAAGCAAATAGAAATACTGGAAAGTGGTGCACTGATGCAGTTACCTCGAAAAGTTTTTCTGTGGTGTATGATATCAGAAGTCCCAGTGTGATTTCTTTTCATGGTAGGTCTGTGTAAGTAAAGCTAGAATCTTAATTCTTCATACAGCATTGTAATTAGATGTATTTCATTAAGTGTTTGGTGTATGTTCAGTTTATATGAATTTGTATCTCTGTATTTATTACTGAATTACTGTAGCAGTTATAGGTGAATGCTATATATGTGTTGGTACTTTAGGATTGAAAAAGCTAATCTGGCATGTTTGTGCCTCGAAGCATACCGTCTCATCTTTATGGGGGAGTGTAAAACCGGCCAGGGTGTTCAAGTCTCTGACTAGGCCATCAAGCAGATGAGAAGATAAACTGGTTATCTGGCCATTAGCCAGTTTAAATTATAAAGGAAAGTAAAGTTTTGTATTCAGTTTTGGAATGCGTGGAGGGGTTCAACCCTCTAATTGCTCTCAACATTAAAGCCTAGCAGGTAAATTGGGTAGAGGTCCAGCACACCTCCTTTCCATAGAAGGCTTGGATTCTCTTTCTTGTAATGCGTCACATAAATATTTCCCTATATAAACTCACAACAAATTGTAATTCAAATACATTTTAATTAGCATAATCAGTTTCATGGTGTACCAAACTCGGAGAAAATAAAGTACGAAAATTCCCTCCCAACTGAATCATAAGCTTCATTGAAGTCTATAATAAGCAGATAACATACTATCCTATTTCACACCTATGTCTTCTCCAAAACCTGACAAATGCACAATATCCGATCAGCAGCTGATTTACTACATCTGAATCCGCACTGATAGCCTACAATACTTCTGTCTACACAATAAGTTACACACACACACACATACATGCACACTGGATAGGCTGTATCTTACACATTAAAAACTAGCAGTAATTTTATCATTCTTTCTATTTGTATCAATACTAGAAAACAATACTTACATAACACTTGAAATTAATTATTTCATAAAATATATTTCAACCACAAAACAACTTGTGAAAATGTAAAATGCACCAGCAATACAAACACAGCCTCAAAGTTACAAGCAATCATAAATCAGTCCTATCCACCAAACTTAAATTTTCCCAACTGCCAATTCAAAGCATTGTAAGTTCTCATACTCTTAGGATATCAAAAAGGAATCCATTCAGTAAGTTCTACTACATTACATTCATTGTGGCTGCAAAATGGTAATAAATTCAGAAACTGACAACATGTAGCCCTTGTATGTCAATTTGTTTTGGGTCTTGTTGCTTTAATCCTTTGATGCCTAATGATGACTACAGTGGTCGTACCGCACCGCTAACCTCTAAACGTTGCATTTTACATATTTATTCAGCAAATACAGGTACTGAACATTTTAAACATGGTATATACTCTCCGTTTTTTCCTCTTCAAGATGCAGTTTGTTTCATATATCTACCATATTTGGTTCCTGTATTATTCACATTTTATATACAGGGTGTGCTAAAATTAAAAAATAATTCCGGCACCAAACGGTTAATGTCCCTTACCAATCTACAGCACTTCTTAATTTACTCTCTCTCCTTTTGGGTTCTACTACACTGGCAAGAATGTAGGAAAATTAAGGAGCAAAACAAAACTGGAAGACTGTGTTCTCAATGCAAACTACATCAATCACTGTTCCCTCATCATTTATTTCATATCATGTAGTTTACTTGCATTCAAGTTTTTTGTTCTACCTACAAATGCCACAATGACATACCCAATAGACAGAGGGAAGATGACTATGACTAATCTTAGTGGTAGTAATAGTATGATCTGTGGGTAATAAAATGACTGTGGAGTAGAGCCTGTGATAGTGAATCTGATTATCCACGACAGAACATCTGTGAGAGCAATGATATGGAAAATCTACCATCTGTGACAAGCCTAGTAACTCCAAACTAAGCTGGAGAGAAAAAAACTGAAATGACAAAAAACACAACCCATAACCTACCCATCATCACACTGACCTATATTAAACTGGCGTAAACCCCCCCCCAACTGCAGCAACAAGCCTAACAATGGAACTAAAGTATCGGCATTGTAAAGGCTGTGAGAGTGAATTTAGTCAACCATGGCAATGATGATATGGAATATGTACCACTCATGACCAGTTGGTGCAAAGTTATCTTCAATTCCTTGTCAATTTACATATGCTAAAAATTAATATTCTTTATTTTTGTATTACTATGAGAAACATGATAATAATATAACTACATGCATATAATATACATCACAGAAGAATATGTCATTGGTATGGATTATCCCTAAACCCTTCCTATTCCATAACTTATCATAGAAATATCATTTTTATTCACACCTTTTTTATTTTTGCCCACTTTTACAGGAACACAACAAAGGTGTAAAACAAGGGCTACATGTAGTAAGATTCTCCATATAAGAGGTCTGATGTTCTCATGACAATGAAGGTTATGATCTCATTCTTGTGAAGGGTGATATAATATGTACTCCAAACAACTGGTAAGAACATTTCAGGGAAACTTCCTGCCTCCTGCTGAAATTCTCTACCACGTAAAACCTCATAATAAATGCTAATACCTATATACTGCAGTACAGAGTGCCACATCCCAGAAGAACATGATAGATTCTCACATTTTCACAGTGACCCAGCTCGATCAAGTTTAATGTATTTCACACATGAGAAACTTCAATGTAGAATTAGTTTCAACAAATAACTGAAGGCAGCAAAATGTGGGCAGATGACATATTTAACTGACAAATCACATAAATTTTTATGTAAAAATACAATTAAAAGTGACTACTTCAAAACCAAAAAACCTAAATGAAATGTATTCTAAGAGCATCCAGTTTTAGATTATGACCTTGTTTACCAAAGACAGGTATCACCCTCATCATTGTAACAAAATCACACAGCATTTCTGCATCTCAGCTTCATACAGAACACACATGACAACCCACTTATTATTCAAACCTGTCTTCTGCAACTGTGACGCAGATTCTCCCAACAGATATTAATATAATCATCACCCTGCAATTCCGAATATGGTCAGTTTCCCACATACATGGAACATCTTTTCTCTCCAAATTTTACACATGACATTGTGTTTTAATATCACTGACAAATATTATTTATAAGTATCACATTCTCCCTTCCTCCTGTCCACTTGCTTAATTTATCTAGATTTGGTATGTACCTGTCAAAGAAGCAGAAAACAGTACAAACTCCAACCGCTGCAAGGCACAAATTTGTAAACAACAGAACCCAATAACAAGATGTGTAATGACCATGCAAACTATGAGGATTCCAGTTAGAACCATCACACTATCTACAACACTGCCAGACATGACACTGGCATACACACCCGCCAGAGACATCTGATCAGCCAGGATAAGAAATGTACCATTTGTCCATTTGTCGTGACTAGTATATTGTAAAAACAACCCATCCACAGTAAAACCTTTTAATATAACTGAATGTTACAGCATTAAATATTCAGCAGTTAGGCACAAGTAATTATAATTACAGGAACACTTTTCTCAAAATGTCTTTTCAGAGACAAACCTGAAAGTGTTCATCATTTCTGTAGAACTAACACCCAGAGTTACACATTTCAATTTGTAGTCTAAAGGTTTTCATGTCCTGTATATGTTGTCCAGTCTTCCAGTTTTGGTGTTTAGTACCATCATGCATCCAAAGTGTTTTGCTTCAACATAAACTGGAGTCACCATCTTCAGGGTGAATAATTTGAAGGATGTGGTCCAATATACAGGTGGGACTGAGAGGCATGCTGCTATGCAAAAATAAGGAACCACAGAGTTAAGACAGACAGACAGAGGATAAAAGATTAAGCCAAGGTATCTTAAATTTTATCCATCTTCATGGTACAAGTTGTCAGATGTTTGACTACTTTCATGGCTTACTTGGTGGTGCATGACAGTATGTGGAAGTATCAAGAAGTTTCCAAAATCTGTCACGACGAGATAACCACTTTGTGCATTAAAACAATGTGTGTGTGTGCGCTTGCATGTGTGCGTGTGTGTAAAATTCACAGGGGTAGGCTGTGCACTACCTGCAGACAAGTTGGAACAGGTTGTGACAAGACAGTCTGCAGTCAGTCTTGGAGGAAAAGTGTGTCTCCACTGCTTGTCACAGTCTGAACAGTAGGCAAACAGCAAGTTCTGTCATAAACCAGGAAAATCAGCAGGTGAAACTCTTGTAACCCTCAAAATGGTTTCTGATGACCAAGTTCTTAAAAATCCACTGTGTACAACTGATGACCAATTTAAAAATGGTCAAGAATCACTAGAAGGGTAGGAGTGCAGTGACAGGTCAGAAATGTAAAAAACAAAGAAACTGTGGTCAATGTCCATGCAGTCAAAACATCAGATTATTGTGTAATGGCTCAAATGACAAAAGATAAAACTGTTGGATACCAATCAGCACACAGATGCAGCATCCCCCAGAATTCAGAGGTTGTAAAATGTAACAAAGAACCACCCTGCACATTATGACCAAAGTTCTGACTTCACTACAAAAGTTGCTGTTCAGACAACAAATGCAGAAACACAACAGCTGACATTGTTTCAAATAAATATATATGTCAACAGCTTGGCACAAAATAACTGGCCAGATGGCATGTAAACATGGTGTAAGTCCTCCGTAATCCCTGAGGCGAGAAAAATGACAAGATTCCCCAGCATATACAGTGTAAACAGTCCTTTGCACAAATCATGACATAAGCCATTTTTTAATCGCTTAAAACCCCCCTGAAATTCAAAAACTTAGGACACTATCTGATTTCAACTATACCAGCCCATCTTGCCGCCACACAGTTTCAGCATTTCAAATTAGTCTATCGACTCTTTCACAATGCCACTAAAAATGTGCTGCAGAAATTATGCAATAAATCTTTCATCACCATTCTTTATTTCTGCAGATTCTTTGGACTTTCACGCTTAAATGTCACTGTACTCAAACATACCATGAACAATCCACCACCACCACCACCACCACCACCAAAATTTAAAAAGACAGAGAGAGAGAGAAAGAAGTATGTATGCAGCTTTGCAAACCAGCGCAGAATTTCAGCACCCCTGGGGATGGAAACAGATGACCCATAAGAACCAGGATATTAAAGAAGGTTGGAAAAATGCAGAAATAAATGGATTCTGCACCATTCTCCACATTCTCCAGATCTCATGCCATGCAACATATATGTTTTCTCAGAACTGAAGATTCAGCTCAAAAGTCATCATTTTTATCAACAGAAGAAATTCAAGAATGCAGTGGTAGGTTTCAGTCATACCAAAAGAGCATACCCAAGGTACATCCAGCAGTGGTAGGACTACTCCAGCAAGTGTATATGTGCAGTACTTGGGGGGTGATTAGGTTAGGTTTGTTATGACCATTTGAGCACAAATTATATGTCATATCCAGGAACTGTTTGCAAGTGTGGATGTCACTCACCCTGAAGCTGGTGATAATAACATATGTCACAATGAAGCAGTTTTAAGACACAATGAGGTTAAATCTCCAAAACCGAAGTTGCACATTCCAAAACTTCAAAACCACCGCAATAACAACTGACATATTTTGGATTATCACAATACAACACATTATAATTCATAACAGTAAGCCATAACTGATCGAATAATAACTGGCCAGTAAGCACCAGAGAAGAAGTGAATGAAACATCTAAGAGTGATATGAACATCACACCTACAAAGAAAGAATACATATAAACAATACCCTTAATATTAATGTCTGCACCAATGACCAAGACCCTTAATTGAAGAATAAAAGACCAACTTGATGTCACTTGCTATTTTACTTCACTTCTTATGTGCTCAACATGTTTCGGACATTAATATATCCATCATCAGGAGCTTGACATCAAGTTAGTCTTTTATTCTTCAACTATCACAATGATGCACGGTCCAATAAACATAAGACCCTTAATATTAATGTCTGCACCAATATGTAAACTACTGATTTTTTAATTAAAAGGTTTAGTCATTTTAGTTCCTTAGCAAAACTTTTGAGAATCAAGATGTTTTTACACAATAACTAATCTCCAAATCATATTTTATTAAATGCATTACCTTATGACATGATGCATGGCCCCTCATGATGAATGTGATGGTTTGAAATATGTCATGTTTGGTTAACAGACAGGAAATTTAACATGTAGCATTGTAATGGTACAAACTATATACCATACTGTGTATTCCCATCTGTGCTTCTGCAGCTAAATTTGTTAGTCACTAGCAATGATGATGTGCTGTAGCTATCAAGGCCTAGGCTTGACTGCGGTCATGTCAAATAAAGCCATGTCTTCATCTTCATCCTCTGCCCCCAGGGGAGTCAATTCCACATCCTCTCGACTTGCCAAGACCCCATACTTCCTCACAGCCGTCTTCTTACGTCTCAATCTGAAAGCATGAACCACACAGAAGTGTGACAATGTTGTTGTTGTTGTTGTTGTTGTTGGTTTTTTTTTTTTTTTTTACTTTAGAAACAACTTTACAAAACAGTGGACCATGGCACCTAGAATTTCAAGAGCATGCACTGTAAATTAATAACATTTTTCATTTCTCTGAAAATCCAACTTCAACAAGCACTTTGTTACTAAACAGCTTACTCAACGTCATGAACACAGTCTTATCAAGATCAGTTCAACAGAAAACAAAACCATGAAACATCTCTGTCATGTTTAGCATGGAAGACAGAGCAAAAGGTAAAGGGAACAACACTTAAAGGGGTAGGCGATTTCACATGTCCAGACACATGTTCTCAGAAAATATTTCGTGTTGATCTGCAAAACAGCAGGCAACAGTTAATTGTGCTCATACTGTGCTAAGCAAACACTACGTTTCACACACACAAAAACTTCTGCATCAGCCAGCCAGTCACATTACATAGTACAGGTCACACCTCCCTAGTCTGGCTCACTCAGGACCTGGCCAGTACTGGACCATCCAAACCATGGATGGTCACCATACTATTGTATCAGAACATCATACCCTGGGCTTCATGCAAAAAATTGCTAGTGCTGTACACAGTTTTGACACACTGGCACAAGCCAATAAGTACAGGAAACATTACAAAAATTCATCTGAAAAGAAAAGTAGTTTAACTACAGTTTAATGCAAGGAAAATAGAATTAAGCAAATACAGCAAAAATACCCAAAACAGTACAGTGAATGTAATTACCTCATATGATGCCTGAATTCCACATACAAAGTGATGTGATGCAGATTACTCCTGACCCAGACTATACAGGTTACATCTGAACTATTGGATGGGGTGACATCTGGGGGTTTCAGCTGTCATACCATCTAGGATCTTGAATACATGGGTGTATCAAAAAGTTCCCAGACTGGACCTACAGACTAGAATGTATGTACCTGATTTAAGTTTGGGCAGCATCCCCTTCAAAATAGTCTCCTTGTGCGGCGACACACCGATCCCAGCGCCGT
>Ga0123355_10015018_pt1 | contig 12146 bp, 11 predicted proteins | sample TergutEmb28metaG_3_FD_89872 | JGI IMG/M metagenome (GOLD analysis project Ga0123355, IMG submission 89872) | Embiratermes neotenicus P1 segment gut microbial communities from Petit-Saut dam, French Guiana - Emb289 P1 | ecosystem: Host-associated > Arthropoda: Insects > Digestive system > Gut ... | reverse complement strand
CCCTACACGGATGGTGGGCCGCTTCGAGCAGATGGTTTCGAGCATTATCTCCACAATTTCGTCTATCTCTTGGATACTGTGAATGTTTTGCTGGCATAGCTGGTCATAGCCGATATTTTCATGAATGATATTACGGTATATTTCAATCGTTCTTATCGCATCAGCCTCACTTACATCAGTGATGTTTGGCGATTGGTTATGTGGGGCCTTTGGCTGGATGGATTGATTGATACTTGATTTATGAAGCATTACTGGGTTAGGGATTGCTTTATTAGTATTTAATTGTGCGGGTTTATTCGGGCCTGGATTGTCCATATACGGTTTTTCCGTATGTGGTAATGCCGTATTTGGCAAAGGCATGTCCGGCTTGTCTATAGTTGGTTTTGCTTGCGGATATTCGTAAATGATGTATTCTGTGTCAGATATCCGGCCTTTTTCGTCTCGGAGACGGTTACGGGTAAGATACCCTGCTTTTTCTAACTCCTTCAATGCTCCGCCAATGCAGTCAACACCCTCCTTGCTTATAGCTGCCAGCCCTCTAGTGGTATAATTCCATTCGTCAGGGAGGCTAAGTATTAGTGATAACAGGCCCTTGCTTTTTAGCGATAGGGTTTTATCTTTAAGATGATGGTTACTCATAACAGTGTAGTTTTGAGTTTTTTCAACTCTGAAAACAGCCATATTATCAGGCTCCTTTGCGCAATGCGCCGTTAATAAAAACGGCCTGAATGAAAATCAATCAAGCCTATGTATTCATGCATCAGCCTTATTTTTTTGGTAAAATACAGTATAATGACATCTATTACTCTGTTAATATGAGCGCAAGGCTAAATGGAAGGATGTGCCATCATGTTAAATATTGCGATACCAGAAGATATCGTTTTATCAACACGCCAATCGTACAAGCAGTTCGAACATGAAGCAAAATTGGCAATCGCATCAAAGTTCTACGTAGATGAAAAACTTAGTCTTGGACAGGCAGCATCATTTTCTGGTTTGAGTAAAGCAGAGTTTATGAAGTTTCTGGGGAAAAATTATGTCTCCATATTTCATTTTGAAAATGGGATTGAAGAGTTGCAACATGACATAGCCAATGCTGGGATGTATGCAAATAGCCAGTAATTTAACGTCAGGAGGCAACCTATGATGAAATTTGGCACTGAATCGGAAACAATTGAATACAAGAAATCCACCAGCGAGTTAAAAGAAGGTATTATCTCCATTGTCGCTATCCTAAACAAGCATAACGGCGGCGAGATTTATTTTGGTATTAGGAATGACGGCACTCCAATTGGCCAGGATATATCTGAAAAAACGCTCCGTGATATTAGTCAAGCAATTCATAATCACATTGAACCGTCTGTATACCCCCACATAAGCAATGTCATGATAGGCAATAAGAAGTGTATCCGTGTGGTTTTTGAGGGGGATAATGTGCCTTATTATGCATATGGTAGGGCTTATCTTCGTGTAGCGGATGAGGATAGGGTTATGGCCCCGAAAGAGCTTGAAAGCTATATCTTAAAAAAGAATGTCAACACCGCAGATTGGGATTCTGAGGCATCCGAAAAAACTGTGGATGATGTAAACGAGCAGGCGCTAAGTAACTATCTAAGCAAAGCCAACGCAGCCGGGCGCATTAACTATGCATACACCGACAAAGAGGATGTACTGAAAAAATTAGGTTTACTGAACGAAACAAAAATCACGAATACTGCTAAAGTCATGTTTTGCGATAATGTCAATTTAGAAGTGCAAATGGCTATATTCGCTACGGGCGAGCGCCTTACATTTCTCGATATTGCTCGCGAGCGAGGCACAATAATTGAGCTTGTTGACATTGCTGAAAGATATATAAAGAAAAACACTCGCTGGCGTGTTGAGTTTGACGGTTCTAGGGAGCGTAAAGAAATCCCGGAAGTGCCTATGGAAGCTGTGCGCGAAGCGTTGATAAACTCGTTTTGTCACAAAGATTATAGGTCATCACAGAATAATGAAGTCGCTATATATAAAGACCGCATAGAAATATACAATCCCGGCACATTCCCCGATGGACTTACTCCGCAGGACTTTATAGAAAAGCCAGAACGGTCTGTGCATCGTAACCCAGCATTAGCACACATACTATATTACTCTGAAGACATTGAGAGTTTTGGAACCGGGCTACGCCGGATTATGACCGCTTGCCAAGAAGCTGGCGTAAAAGTAGAGTTTCAAATGCTAAAAATGGGCTTTGCCGTTGTGTTTCATCGCCAAGATGTATCGGACATAACTGTAGATAAAATGGGGCGTATTTTAAGCGATAAGCCTTTAGTGCCAAGTGGCACTAAGAATGGCACTAAGGATGGCACTATAGATACTGATAACCTAAAATGCATTAGCCTATTAGAAGCAATATCAAATAATCCAAGTGTGACATATGACAAATTAGCAGAAATCCTATCTATTCCAAGACGCACTATTTCCCGTGAGATGAAAAAATTGCAAGAAAGCGGGAAAATTAAGCGTGAAGGGACAAAAACAAAAGGATACTGGATCGTAAATCTATAATTTGACACAATCAAAAACCGCCGATGGCAATCCTGGCGGTTTTTGGTATTTATACAGTTTCAATGGGTTATCATTGTTGCTGAAAGTACAGATGCAGTGCTTTTTCTACTATAGCTTCTACCTCCTTTGCAGACTGATTAGGCTTGAAGTATTTGCTATATACAGCTTTTTTTACTTTGACTGTGGGGGTGCGGTTGGGTTTATGCTTCGCCTCACCCGATAAAATCCGTATGATATCATCCGCACTCAGCTTGTTTTTTTGAGAAAACTCCCGCAGCATGTCGGCTTTTTTCATATCAACCGATAAGTCGTTATGCTCTATGCACTCAGCCAATAATATCTGCTCTGGCTCTGTTAGATATGATACCGTTACTGCTGGGATAAATGAAATGTAGCCATTATCTATTAAAGATTTCAATGGTGGAATTAGCTGATTTATACGAAGGTATCGTGCAACAGTATTACGAGTAAGATTGTACTCATCAGCCAATATCTCTCTTGATTTTAACTTGTGCCCAACTTGGGCACAAGTTCCACCAGCCTCGTTATCATGCGGGTTTTCAAGCATTTGTATCTGCTTAATAATATCATTCCGCTTACCCTGGGAAAACATCTTGGAATGATGCATTGCTAATACCGCTGCCTTTTCCGAGTGCGCCATATCAGCAAAAGAACGCTGGATTAGGTTTGTTTCAATTACATACACCATTGCATCATCATCGGATAAATCATCATATATGAGTGCGGGTATATTTACTAATCCAGCCAGCTTTGAGGCTTCTACCCGATTATGCCCAGATAATATTTCCAAGATATCTCCAAGCCGCCGTACAATTATAGGCACGAGAACACCATTTACTTTAACGCTTGCCACCATATCATCTAGGCGTTCGCCATCATATAAGCGGAAGGGGTGTCCCTTAAAAGGGGTTAGCTGATTGAGAGTTATGATAGTAATGTAACGTTTGTTTTTAGTCAGGGTATTAACAATAGGAGTGTGTTGGTACTCATCTATTGGGTTTATCCCGCCATTTCTCTCAAACAATTCATCCAAGGCCCTTAGTGCTGGCCTTGGCTTATCCTTACCGGGCATGACCGCTAATCTCCAACGCTAAAGCCTTGTAAGCTTGCGCAGCATTACATTTACTGTCAAGGGCTAAGATGCTCATGCTTTCGTAATTTGCTCTACCCACTTTTACCGTACTTGGGATTTGTGCATCGAATATCCGCAACCTGTCACCACAAAAATCATCAAGCATGGCCTTAGCATCATTGAATAATCGTGTGCGCTTGTCACAAATGGTAAGCAGTATACCCGCTATCATTATTTTCGGGTTGATTTTTCGCTTCACCTTTGTAATGGACTGGATTAAGTCAGTGAGGCCTGTAGCCGACCATAACTGTGGGCTTACGGGGATAATAACATTGTCGCAAGCGGCTAGTGCATTTATGGTAAGTTGCCCAAGGTATGGATTGCTGTCTATGAGAATGTAGTTATAGTCATGCCGCAATGGCTCCAGCAACTCTGACAAAGTGCTTTCCCCACCCATCTCATCACGCAGCTTTATTTCCGTGACCGCTAGAGCAATATTGCTTGGAATGATATCTAGGTTGGGCCCATGTTGAATATACTCGGTTTTATCTGGTAATGGTTTTTCCTCCAGCATGAGTTTAATTACATCATGCATAGACATTTCCAACTCGTCAGGGCGCTCAATGCCAAAACTCATTGATAGGTTAGCCTGCGGGTCGAAATCCACCAATAAAACCTTATATCCCAACTCTGCAAGGGCATAGCCCAGGTTGCAAGCGGTTGTAGTCTTGCCTACGCCGCCTTTCTGATTTGCTACTGTAATTATTTTGCACTTATCCATATCTCATACCCTCCTATTAGTTTTTTGAAATACTCCGAGTCCGTCCGAAACTCTATAAATTTCGGCGTTACGATGAAGTCTAATAGGTACTGCTTTGGGACATGATACTTAGGGTTCTTCACGATATGCTTGATATGACCGGCTTTTAGCAGTTTAAGAACAGAGCTTTTTTCCAGCCCGGTTAATTCAGCGATATCTGATGTAGTTAATACATCATTACTGTCGGCTAGAAGATGGCTAAAATACTCTGTTAAATCCGCTTCTTGCCCTGGTTTAACCAATTGAGCAAAACATTTACGGGTACTCATTTTTTGTGTCTTATGCTTTTTACGGGATGATACCGCCCCAACGGGAATCATGCTTCCAGACTTCTGGCGGTTGCGAAGATAGGTAATGACATCTTCCAGTGCGATTTTGTACCGCCATGTTTCCTTGCCTGTGTCGATGGCGGAGATAATCCCATGCTCGACAAGGTATTTTGCGCTTCGCTTTGAAATCTCACATACTACAGACAACTTATCCAAGCTGATATATTTCGGATATTGCTTTCGTAACTTACCATAATAAACTTTACTCATAGCGTCCTCCAAATTCGAATTTTGCCAATAGTAGGTGGAGGCTAACAAGTAAAATGTTTGCCCGTTTTCCAACGAGCCGGAAATAAAAACCGTTGTAATGAATGCCCGTGCAGCACAAATACTGGACTCACTTTTAGGGGGGATGTTTGCCCGATGTTTGCCCAACGTGCAAAAATTTATCCCAAATCACCCGATTCTGATACCCTGCATAGACACTGGGCTGGCATAAAAATAGACGGCGAAAAGCCTAATATTGCTAGACTTTTCGCCGTCCTCATGGTATACTAACTTCCATTGGAGTTTACCAGATTCATAACGGACGGTAAAACTTGAAAACCGTTTGACGGAAACGTCGCAAGGGTTCGAATCCCTTACCCTCCGCTCCAGTGGAAGCCAGTAAACATCAATGTTTGCTGGCTTTTGTGTTTCCGGTAGAAAATATTTTTTTGGTCATTTTCACCGGAGTGTTGCTATCATTTATGACAACACTTTTACCGCAAATTACCATTGTGTCCATGTTTCATATCTCACGACTCGGTTACGGCCTGTGCAAGTGATGTGTGTTCAATCCATGACATCGCAGCAGCGGTAGCAAGTTTTGAATCGGAATCCAGATGTGCATATATGTCGGCTGTAGTCTTGAAGGTGCTGTGTCCAAGCCAGTCTTGGATTTCCTTAATGGTGACACCGTTGGCAAGTAGTAATGATGCACAGCTATGCCGCAGGTCGTGAAACCGTATTCTTCTAAAACCATGTTTGTCTAAAAATTTGGGAAACTCACTTGAGAGATAGTCCGGCTTGATGCGGTTGCCAAGAGCATCCGTGTAAATATAGTGTCCCTCTGCTGTGTTGTAGGATTTTCCACATAACTTACGGTGTTGCTCCTGCTCCTCCTTTACCATCAGCAACTTCGTTCTGATAATGGGAATAAGGGGTAATGTCCTGTAACTGGACTTGGTTTTTGTTGTGTCATCGGCAACAATTACATTTTTACCTGCGATAGTTGCAACGGTTACAGTATGCTCTATGGTAATGGCGTTGGCCTCAAAGTTGATTGACTCCCAACGCAACCCCACAATTTCTGACCTTCGCAAGCCGTAGAAGGCACCCAGCAGGACACCCAACTCAAGCCTGTGACCTTTGACAGCATTAACCAGTTCTACCGTTTCCGATTCTTTCAAAAATTTCCCGGTGTACCGGTCTGGCGTAGGGCGTGTTACCTTCTTCATGATAGCTTCATAGCTTTGGATATAACCTTTTTGGAACGCGTACCTCAGTGCCAGTGAAATGTTGGCATGAAACTTTGTCACCGTCATCGCAGTTACTCTCTCCAGTTGGACATCATAGAAATCGTCGATATCTTTGTAGGTCAACTCCGAGAGTCGAGTCCCTTTCTGGCGGAAGTACGGTGCTATAGTACGCTGCACATTCATCTCGTACCCACCGTATGTTGTAAGCTTTATACGCCGCTTGTTCTTGGGATTAAGGAGCGGGTTGATAGAGGCAAGCCATTCTTCCACAAGGTCTGCTACTAACATCCCACCAGCAAATACCTTACTGTTGACCAGGGCTTCTAACTTCCCTACTTCTTCACGGAGCATTTCCTCTGCTCGAGTTTTGTTACCTTTGACCGCAAGCCCTGTGGATTTGGATTTTCGTTGACGTTTTCCATTTTCGTCAACCCAGGTAAACATCATTCGCCAGTAAATTTTTTGGTTTTTACCTCCGGTACTGGCCCGCTCTTCGAGGTGGCTTGTTACTTTAATTTTGTTAATAGGTGTTGCCATACTAAACATCCTTTCTGATGGCTGGGTTTCACCTACTACTGACAACCGTAGTATAGCAGATAAGCCCGCTACCACCTATTGATTTTTCTGTTAAATTCAGAAATGAACTGTCATCTGAAGTCCACACAGAATTAAAATTAGCAAAGGAAATAACCATTTTGACTTCCACGACACCCCTACATGGGGTGTTTCGCCGCGTGTCTAGCGGCTCATCAGGTGGAGCTAGTATCAATTAATTTTGGTCTGATAAATTTAATACTTTTATATATTGAAGCACGTATAATTTCGGAATCTTAAAGGCTCTGCCAATTTTTAAGGAGTTTAGGGTGTCATCATTTAGTATCCGATAGACTGTCTTGTTGCTTAGATTTAATATTTCTCCAACTTGCTTGACGCTTAACACATCTGGGTATCCTTGAGACATGGAACTATAAATATTATTCATTGCGGCACTTTCAGTTGCTGTCTGTAAATCCTGGTACATAAAAGCTCACTCCTATGCACCCCTGCCGTGTGGCAAGGGTACGTTATACGTCCGACTTGCACTACACTAACTTTGCTGGTGGTACATATAAAACCTGCGTCTAAAATCAATAGTTTCCTGCTGGTCATGCGACCAGCAGGACTTTGTGTTGAAATCAATCAATTGGTCACATACATCTGTTGCTTCCTCGCATATCGTATTTTGTTGTTACGGTTTCAGTATGAAAACACTATATCAACCATTATTAGGGATTATGCTTATTTGTGAACTCCTTTCTTTCCTACTACACTTTGTGAGTGTACGTATGAAATGCTCTACTCCCTATTGACAATCCATTGGCTATAGAATATTATAAACGTGCAACGTATATGGTGTCAACTCTTAAATTAGAAAGGTAGTTCATTATGCCAACAAATGAAGATCCAAAGCGTTCGAAGCCACTAAGTGAAGCCCAAAAGCGGTCAAACTCTAAACACGACAAAGAGCATTGGGAGTATCTAACGGTCAAAGCTCATGTCGGTGCAAAGGAAAGAGTTAAAGAAGCAGCTTCCAAATTGGGCAAAACTACTAACGGGTTCATGAGGGAGGTTTTATCTGAAGCGGTTGAAAAGGTTATAGGTAAACCACTGGAACCATCACCTGATGATACTGCCAAAGCTATGTACTTGCGTATAGTTGATGATGTAATTAGTCAGTATAGTCGGAATAGTAAAAAAGTTTCATTCCTTGCCGCTCCAGATATGATTGCACCAGAGATGCAACGGAAGATAATAGAGCATATAACTGATGTTGTTGAAGGAAATCCTTCATTATACAAACATCTATCAAAAGCTCTGTCAGACGACCTGCCCCCTACGAAGAAGGGGAAAGAAATACGTGATGCTAAAGACAAGACGCAAATTAAAGTAGGGAAACTTATCAGAGAAATCCACGAATTTTTGCAATTCCAATAAAATCTAAACATGCATCCTTGTTAATATGAAACACCATGCATGTTTATGCCATCTATTCTTAATGTAGCGGGAAACCCTAAGAAAAAAATTGTAAATACCGCAATATGAGCAGTCACAAAATTTTGCCCACGCTTATGGCGAGGAACTAAATCATTATTGAGTGCCGTAATTACAGGGTTCTTTCATACCAATAATTTGTGAAATGTGATTATTCTTATATAACACTTCACTATTCACAATTTCAAAATAAAAATATAAATCAACTAAAGGAGGCGGTCGCCCATGATTAACAAAGACAGGTTTCGAACACTTTCCGAAGAAGCCAAGAAACAGTACAGCTTTGAAAAATGTTATCTATGCGATTTACACGAGTGCGAACTCATAAGCAGTTATAAACTACACAAGAAAAACAACCCCGCATCCAGCAACCATTCGTACAACTCATTGGAGAATGATTGCAGTATGCAGCGTTGGGTGCAAGTCCCCTGCGGGAAGGCCCGAGTTAGTGATGGCATTGGGGATCATTACAAAGTTAATACGATACATCGCTACAAACTCAACGGCTACAGAGTCGAAAGAGAAGAGGATGAGCTGATTGACTGCAAGGCCATTAACAAATGGGAACCATCACAGCCTGTACTCATATCGGCTCAAACCGGAAGGGGCAAAAACTACTTCATTGAAAACAAGTTGCTTCCATATATAAGAGAATTGAACCACGAAAAAGGTACCCGGCAGAAAGTCCTGATTTTGAGTAACCGCATAGCACTGTCACTACAAATGAAAGACAGGCTCAAACAAGGAGTTCGGTATCAAGACGATTTAGATGATAGCAAGCAGTATTCATATGCAGAATACAACAATGTCTTGGGTGCAGAGTATGCAGATGTTATGTCTTACCAGAGTTTCTTATCCAATGCCGCTTCTCTTGCGGACAAACAAGGAAAACATAAAAAGACAGCTCCCAAGCATCTTTTTGTCATTCTGGACGAAGCACACTTTTTCACATCAGATTCTTTATTTAACCCCCACACTTCCAAAATATTACGACACATCACAGCCATTTTTAACGAAACCATCAGAGTTTATATGACTGCTACCCCTTACGAGTGTTTGGATTATATAATGGATTATGAAAATAAGTATGCGCTCGAGTCTACAATCGGCGCGTTCTACCACTTCCAACGTGATTATAGTTACTTAGACATTAAGTATTACTCCGACTTTAGCGAGCTGAAAGATATTATTGGAAACAGTGGTAACGACAACTGGCTAATATTTAGAGACAACATACAAAAAGGGAAGGAACTCAAGGAAGAGTTAGAAACCGACATGGATTCCTTAAATGGTAGAGTTTATGCTGTTAGTGCCGAGAGCAAGACGGATGAAAATTATCAAAAAATGGTAGTCGAAGAAAGAATAGATGTTGTTCTAAAAAATAAGAGCAACAGCGATGAAAAAGGAAAAAAGGTACGGGTGCTTGTCGCTACTAGCGTCATTGACAATGGTGTCAACTTTCGAAATATACAACATGTAGTTGTTTCAGACATGTCCAGAGTTAAAGTTTTGCAGATGTTAGGTCGCGCCAGAGTAGAGAAAGGTCAGCGGGTTACTCTTTACATTAAACGACACAACGAACATGAGGTGCAAAGAAGAATCGAAAGTTTATGCGCCCGACAAAACGCCTACCATGATTTCAAAACATCAAAAGATGGTAAAGATGCATGGTTTGTTGATAAGTACCTGCTTGGCGATCAACAGGATTCAGATAAACCCAGACATTGGCTTGCTACAGAAGTAGACAACCGTAACAATCCTAAGCTTTATATAAACGAAATAGCAGATTCATTGATAGGTGCAATGGTGCCAACTTATGAAGCGATTTTAACAGAGATGCAAAGCAGCGGTTCAAGCCGCCTCCCAGGTCAGAAATATTTAGAATATCAACTTAGTTGGTTCGGTCATAAATATAAACGCACAAACGATATATCTCTGGTAGATAAAGAGGCCACCAAGAAGAAATTTATTGAGTTTTTAGATGAACATGCAGATGGAAGAAAAATGTTCAAAGACGAACAGCCGTTGTTTAGACTTGAATTTACTCGGCTACATGATGCCACGTTTGGTAGGCATGGCCCTAATAGTGAACGTAACAAATATGGTTTGGACGTAATTAAAAAAGTCTTAGGCAAACACGATATTACATTTGATATACAATCTATCTCTGATAAGCAGAATGGTACCTACTGGCTCATAGTTAAGAGGTAGGGGTACAGGAGGCGACTTTATGAACAGAGTGAATCCGCCCACAGCGAGGCAAATAGATGATATCTTCAAGAAATTTGGTATAGAGGGGAACGAAGTTATGACAGTTGAATTTCAATTAATACCGGTTGACCAACTCAAACCTCATCCGAAAAATGTACTTATATATGGACAAGATGAAGATGTTACTGATTTGAAAGACCAGATTATTGCATACGGCAAGATACTGGATCCACTCAAGGTTACAGAAAACTATGTCATTATATCTGGACACAGACGATGGAAAGCAGCCACAGAGTTGGGTATATCAACAGTCCCATGCGAATTTGTTAAATTTGATACTGCCGAGGAAGAACTCGCTGCGTTGGTTCTGTACAACTCTAAACGGAATAAGACCAATGAACAGAAAACCCGCGAGGGTATTACCCTGGCTGAAACTCTATCAATTGAAGCTGTCCAACGTAGGTTGGCTAATCTAAACCAGCATCGTACCGACATGGCGGAATCCGCCACATCGGGAACCGACGATAATATTGGTGATTCTGATGTGGCAAGTACAGATGCATCAGACCGGGGGCTTACCCGTGATAAAGTGGCTAAAGCCGTTGGCCTCAAATCTGGTAGAGCATTCGATCTGATGAGAGAAATCCTAACCAACGCCGACAAACTAGCATCTGATGGGAATACTGTCGATGCGGAATTACTTGTTGCTGTACTGAACAGGAGTCCCTCTGCGGCTAAAGACCTGTTAAAAGTTCCACTTGAATCGTTGTCTAGTGAAGATAGAGCCAATATCTTAACTGGCAAAGTCAAACCAAGGAGACTGCTATCTGATTCCAAACCCACCAGAGTCCCAAAGAAAAAAACACCTGTCCAGCAGTCAGATGAATATATCGAAATTCTTCGCGATACGACGAAGTTATTGAAAGACTCAATGAACGCAATAGAAGATGCAGGTGATCTGCTTGATACTAATCATGAGCTTGATCCTGTAATCGAATGTCTCCGTGATTTACGGGCCGAATCATTTTATGGTAATTACGAGTTTTTCAAGGATGTTAGTTATGAATGTGCAAACATGGTTTCTGAAATAACAAAGTCTATGCCGGACGTGTTACTAGAATTGAATGTTTATGGTTTAGAAATGTTCAAAGAAGATGTCGAGGCTCACATTGAAGACCTTCAGGAATTACTGAAGGCTATAAATTCTGGGATAGAATCGAAAGAGGAACAGTTATCAAAGACTGAAAGTAAGAAACCCAAAGATAGAAAAAAGAAGCCAGAAACAACGGGTGATGTTTAATAACCGGTATCTCTTATATTAATGCCAGACACCATCATATGAATATCGGCTGGTATGAATGGGAGAGAATCCATCATCCCGGAAACACCCCTGCTACCGCCTGAGGCACAGGAAAGTTGCTAAATACATTTACTATACACTTCTCCCTTAATGGCCTAGCGCGACCAACAGCTTGCGCTAATTCCGACTGAATCATCCAGAATTGTATGTTCCGCAGCACCTGATTTTCTTGAATGGTCAACCTTTTTATGGACAAGAAAGAATAGAACAAGCAAAGGGATTAAATGACAATATTATCCAAAGCGAGTGAAGCAAAGTAATCGGGAGTAAGATAATTAAGGCTGCCATGAAT
>Ga0123355_10015017_pt1 | contig 12146 bp, 10 predicted proteins | sample TergutEmb28metaG_3_FD_89872 | JGI IMG/M metagenome (GOLD analysis project Ga0123355, IMG submission 89872) | Embiratermes neotenicus P1 segment gut microbial communities from Petit-Saut dam, French Guiana - Emb289 P1 | ecosystem: Host-associated > Arthropoda: Insects > Digestive system > Gut ... | reverse complement strand
TTCACTATTAATTTTATTTTTTTTTTTTATAGTAATACCTGTATTTTGTTTTTATTATTAAAAGGCACGGCTTTTTTTTTTTTTTGTTTTGCATTGGTATTTTTGGCTTTTTTTTTTTTTTTTTTTTTCAATTCCATAACACAATGGGATGTCCTCTACAAAAAAAATTCTGAGTTTAGGTTGTATTGCATATTGATAACACTGTATTAAGAAATTAATGAATATGAGAACTTACTTGTGATTTCTGACACTGGGGAGGTCCATGACAAAAAGTTTTTATGGTGTTCACAATTCTTTTCAATACAAGGGGCAGTTTTATGTTATGGTCATAGGACCGTGTATGAATTGCTTTACTGACATGAATTTATATATTTACTGTGAGAGAACAATCAGAAGGAAATGAATTTAAGCTCATAAAGACCTTTGGTTTCAGCATTTATTCGCACTTTCTTCTTGAGTATGTATAAGGTATAAGTCTCTGCGCAGAAAGTAGGATATGACTCCGGTATTTGAGGTCTGAAATTCCTGATGTATCAAGTCTTTCATTTGATTGGCATTGCAATGTCTCCTACTGTACAGCTTGTCCTTTACAATGCCTTACAAGGAATAAGTATGAAGTACGAGGTCAGGGGAACTTGAAAATCAGTCTGCTGTACCATGTTACTCTATCCATCATGAGCATATCTTGTTAAAGAATCAATAGACATTGTGTAATGGGATGGAGTCGTATACTGGCTCAGATTGTGGATTCATATCACTCCAGTACTCATTTTGTTGTTGGTTTAGTGTTACATTTGTTTCAAAGATGTGACATTTGTGGAAAATTATGTCATGCTCCTACATTTTAAAATACAGTGCTATGATTCCATTTTGATTGGGATATGAATCAGGAAACCAGTACAAAAATAAACAAAATTGAAGTTAATGAAGCAGTAACAGATACTAGTTCTAACCGCCAGGCTAAGGGCCTGTCGGATCTGTTGGATACTATAACGATTTTCCCTAAAAGTGGTCTTGAGGAACTTAAAATCATCATGGAGGCTTTCCTTCTCGCACAGAGCCCTGCCTCTGTGCATCAGCATTGAAAGAACAGCTTGTATGCTGGGGGGATGATGGTGTGATCCAGGGTTCAGGTAGAGGTCAGTGTGGGTAGGTTTTCGGTAGATTCTATGGCCAATGGAGCCATCCTGTCTCCTGTATGTATTGATGCCAAGAAAGGGTAGGTGGCTCTCTGTCTAACTTTCCATGGTGAAATGTTTTATTCCCATGAAGCCCATTCAGATGGTTAAGAAATCTCTCCAGCTTGTCCCGTGCAGCCAGATGGCAAAAGTGTCATCAACATAATGGAACCTGCACGGCAGTTTGTGGGTAGCTTGTACTAAGGCCCTCATCTCAAAGTCTGCCATAAAGAAGTCAGTGATGACAGGAGACAGCAAGGAGCCCATAGTCACTCCGTCTACTTGTAGAATTGGCCACCAATGGAGAAGTATGTAGAGGACATGCCTAAATAAGGTCAAAATGTCTTCACTAAAATGTTGGCTGCAGGGGTTAAGGTACTCCAGTAGAGGCACTCAGGTGATCGGGGAAACTACATCAAAACTAATCACCAGATTGTTTGGTCTGACTCAAAAGGAACCCAAAGTGTGAACAAACTCAATGCAGTTCATCACATGGTGACTAGAGCGCCCCAAAAATGTACTCAGTAAGCCTGCCAGATACTTCGAGCTATACCTCTAGCTCTCCTGTTTCCCTTTATGGTGTGGACAGGGATTAAGAAAAAGCTTGTGCAACCATTTACAGATTTTATTCATATAGTAGACATTATTTTTCCACTCCTCAAATCAGTGGCATTAATTTCAACTTCTTCATTGATTTTATGGAGCACTTGTCTCAGTGGTCATATAGTTAAGAATCTGTGAATAAAAAGTTAATTTACCTACATTGGATCATGACAGTCTATGGTATTAATTATTTAATTCTCTATCCACTTAGTAACATGGAAAACAAACACTGCAGTGATATGTAGTCCACAGCAGGGGAATTACTATGTACAGCTAGATTGTATAAAAATAACTAAATAAATAATAGTTTGGTAGGGTGATTTGTGCACAGATACAGGAAACAGTGCACCTTAGATAAATTTAAATCCTCGGATATAATGATGCAAAGGAAATTAAACATATGTGTTTGTGTTTATTGGATCTTTGGTTCATGAAAGGGCATTTGTTTTCCGAGTTTATGTTGGTCCATACCATGGAACGAATAAAAGTACCTGTTGTTGTAATAGTGAGGCATTTACTGTTCTGGCATTGTTTTTGTCCCCATACAACTGAAATATTGTGCTGAATGAAGTGGTCTTGCATATAGATTGCCAGGAACAGTACACAGAACTGTTGCATCAATCCATTGTACAATTATTGCCACTTCTGTGGCCTCTGACTCACATTCCATTTCCTGCTCTGGAAAACAGTTTTCCATCCAGAAGGTGCATTATTCTTGAGGATGAGCACTGTCCAGAAATATCCAACTAAGTCCCTCAGATGCCAGGTAATGTAGGCTAAAAGAAAGCTTGCTTAAAAAATCCTATCCTGCAGGCATTAACAGTTCTTGCATTTGCATTGTTGGGCAGACTCCAGTTTGAGGACCTTGCATGGCGACTGTTTATGTTTTTGTAATTTGAATATGAAAGTACATGTGTGTGTTAGATTTATTTATCTGCATGTTCCATGTGCAGAGGTCATCAGAATTTCAAGGGATTGCTAAGAGAGGATGGGTGACTACTGTCATTTTCTGTGGTCATACAAAACACTCTATCTGCTGTAATTCACCTAACAGTACCAAGTCAAGACCTGAGGATCAGTGTATTATTTTAGATGGATACTGACAATATTGTACTTAATTGCTTGCCTAGGCAGGGGCAATGAATGCACAGCTAAAGAAAACTAACATGGACAGTAGCACAGTTCATGAATCACTGCTCTGTTTTATTAGTCTTTGTTTTCCAGGCATGTTTTATGGAAGCATGTTTAAAGAAGGAACTTGAAGTTCAGGAGAAGGTGAAGACACTGGAATCAGAGCTCAAGGATCTGGAACAGCTTTATAATGAAGATGAGATAAATAAATTATCATCACATAATTTGCAATCCAAGATTACAAAAATTGTGGACGACATAAAAGTTATGAAGAGTTATGAGAAAACATGTTTTGAATTTCCACAAAAAGTGTGTGATGATGAAATTGCATACATATTTCGAAAGTTGCAACACTGAACATTACATCACAGAAGGCTGTCTACATGTAGATGGGTCCCATCCTCTACAGTTCATGCAGTCATATAATGTAACAAACCACAGAAATATTTATTTCTGAAATCTGAACTTCTTAGAAATTCAATTTCATTAACCTTTAGTGGATTCTGTTTTTATTTTTCCTTCCACTTTTACTCTATATTAGTGTACTGATTTATCTGCCTGGGTAAAAGAGGGTTGTGTTAAGATGTGACTGTTTATGGTTTTGTTGCTTATTTTGTCTACTTTGTTCTGTGTGCTTACTTTGTGTCCCCTTTTGTATTAAACAAATGTGTAACTGTTTTATAATATTAAAGAATATAGTTTACATATATTGCTGAATTACTGTAATTTTTGCCAGATACAACTTTGATACCATTATTACAATATAATGGTATAAATACTAGAAATACATGTCAGAAAAAATTTGAGGAAATACAAGCACTTCCCATCATAACAATGGAAAATGGCAGACTGAGATCATACAAGATGGTGATGAGTCAACTTGGTTCTGCTTGGAATCACTCTGTGTGTTTGCTGACTATTTCACTAATGCTTCTGCAAGACTATCAGGAATGCAAGATTATCTGATTCTAGGCTTGCTTACTTACTCCATGGAGCAGAGTCTAGAGAAGCTAACCAGTTTTCAGCTAGTCAAGAAAGTCCCCGCTTTTATGGAACCTGTAGGTTCATTACGGAATTCACAAATGCCCATCACCTATCCATATCCTGAGCCAGCTCGATCCAGTCCATTCCTCCACATCCAACTTCCCGAAGATCCATCTTAATATTATCCTCCGATTTACACCTGTATCACCCAAGTGGTCTCTTTCCTTCAGGTTCCCCCACCACAACCCTGTATACACCTCTCCTGTCCCCCATATGCGCTACATGCCCCGCCCATCTCATTCTTCTCGATTTTATCACCCGAACAATATTGGGTGAGGAATACAGATCATTAAAATCCTCATTATGTAGTTTTCTCAACTCCCGTTACCTTGTCCCTCTTAGGCCCAAGTATTCTCTTCAACACCCTCTTCTCAAACACACTCAATCTGAAGTGACAAGTTTCACACCCACACAAAACAACAGGCAAAATTATAGTTCTATATATCTTAATCTTTAAATTTTTGGATAGCAAACTGGAAGAACACAAATGATTCTGCACCAAATGATAGCAAGCATTCCCTGACTTAAATCTGATTCTAGGCTACTAGAGCTTAACTGTATTTTTAGTCAACTTTTAATAATCAGAGGGGTGTAATTTAGCACTAAGTTACAAAGTAACCATACTTTTAATTTACTGCATTGAAAAATAAAGTGCTTTGTCCAAGCCAGGAGATGTTGCATGCTTTGAATTATATGATGTTTTCTATTAATCATTTTCAAATTAATGAGGTATTATTGTCCTTGGCTGATAATTGTGCCTCACTGTTGCACTGAAGACTGGCAACATTCACCAAAATGTAAGTTTTGATGTGAATTTATTATGTAACAAAGTCAGGTGGTTTTTGGGTGTGGTGGTACTGGAAATCTTGCGAAGCTATGAGGAATGCATGTAGCCTGGTTCATAAAAGATGAAGTTATTAATCCAGTAAAAAAAAAGGCACTCCTGCAACTACCTGCAATGTTAGAACATAGCCTGTAAATAGCTTCTAAAATATGTTGCATAATATAATAAATACCAGTAGTTTACATACGCTAATTACAATAAACATCCAATCATTATAAATGTATATTTCTCATATTTCAAGATACAGCAACATACTGGCAGAATTTAATTACTACAATGAGAAGGTAAATCATTTCCTGTATTATGTGTTCATCACATCCTCTTAATTTAATTTTAAGAAAATGCTGCTTCAGTAGAGTAATGACCGTTAGCAAATATCCTAATCATCAGCATCTTCAAACTGTTCAGCATCCATTTCCATTGGTTCATCTTCAACATCATTACCATTTGCAGTTCCATCATTATTACTGTCTGCTGAAAAACAAGAACATTTTTACAGAAATTATTGCAAAACACTTCAGCAGAAAGCTACATATTACATATGGTAGTGGTTCTGACACTGATGGTTGCAACCCTTGAGGAGGGGAGAAGCACTTTCAACTTGCAGTTACTATAGGTACAGGACATGTTTTACAAGCTGAACACCCTTTGATACACTGCAAGGCAGTGATAATATTCTTCCACTAAATGACGAAATCACCTATTACGAATGTCGTACGTGTGTTTGTCATGCTAGCAAACAGATAAAAACCACACAGGGGAGTATCCTCAGTGAGAATGAAAAGGATGAAAGTGTTGTTAACAATTTTCAGTGGGCAGGAGACCTAAAAAAAGGGGTGAATACCTCACCCAATTACTGTATACATAAAACAATATATTTACTGTGAATGAGAACAGATGAATCTCCTCCACCCAGATGATATTCGCCCTCTTCCCCATCAGCATCTTCAAAGCTTTCCTCATCTGTAACAAAAACAATATTATACTCTTCTGGTTAAATGACATAAAAGGGGACCCAAAAATTCCCAGAATTGTTAAAAAAAAATTTATTTACAACATTCGAACAAGTTTGAAACTTTAGTCCCTTGTGACTGGATGTAATAATCCCAGCACCACTCCCACTGTTGGAAACATTGTCCAAAATCTTTAACCAAAATGCTGTCAAGGGCTGCCAGCGATTCTCGTTGAACCTCTGCAATGTCAGAAAAATGCCCTCCCTTTCAAATCCCAACTCATCTCTGGGGGAGAAAAAAAAGTTGCAAGGAGTGAGGTCAGGTGGGACACAACCACCATTTTGTTTTTAGCCACAAGGGAGGCATTTTACTGACATTGCAGAGGTTCAATGAGAATTGCTGGTGGCCCTTGAAAGCATTTTGGTTGAAGATTTTAGACAATGTTTCCAGCAGTGGGAGTGGCGCTGGAATCATTGCATCCAATCACAGAGGGAGAACTCTGAAGGGGACTAAAGTTTAAAATGTGTATGAATAGTATAAATTTGTTTAATTCTGGGAATTTTTGGGTCCCTCTTTATACGTAGCAGTTAATCACAGTACCCTGACAATTAGCAGTCCTCCATTATATATCAACTGTATGGAATTTGTGTGTTCCTCTTGTCTTCTGTGTTAATCTTCTAATGTTAATATCATCAGTCACTGCCCTTTCTTCCCCCTTTCCCCTTCATAGACAATATATGTGATAACATAGATGTCTTATGTCTTGAAGCTATGCATATAACTGTATAATAAATGCAAACACTGGGCATGGAAATCTGCACCACGATTTAATTAAAGCTGTTTTCATGCACCACGATTTAATTAAAGCTGTTTCCATAATACAAGATGTGGATTAGAAGTTTTAATACACTGTGAGATGGGTTTTGACACTGTGTAGTCTGAGAGAAGGGCACCAAAATTTCAGAGGAATAAACTACCTTCACTCTCAGGGTAGAGTCACAGTACCCACCTACCAAACCACAATATAATAACCCAGATGAGCCAACAACAACAATCTTCACTGACATAACAGTCTTGAATCCTAAGCAGTTAAATTTTATATACAACATAAACTTCTCTGTGTTTATGGTCTGGGGATCGAATCCTGGTGGGGGCAAGATTTTCCGCACCCATCCAGACAGACCCTGTGGCCCACCCAGCCTCCTATACAATGGATAGTGGGTCTCTTTACTGGGGGTAGAGCAGCCAGGGTGTGGCATCGATCACCAACCCCCACCTAGTGCCGAGGTTAAATAAAGAGTAGAGCTATACCTCTACTCCCCCACTGGGTCTTTGTGGCCTGTTCTAGGGTGAACTTTACCTGTACCTTTTTACCTACCCATATGTTGAACAGTAACAGTTGGGCCGTTGGCTTGAATTTGGCCTTCTCCATAATAACACTGTGAAAACCTCACTCCTATATGGGTAAACCCTATGGCCAGGCAACAATGGGCACTATTTCTCCACTGTTATGCAGTAAGTGCAGAGAATGCCAAAATATTATATAGTGAATGAAAGAAATAAGTAGTTATCAGTCTGCTTAATGTCACACTACTATATGAGAGTTATGAATGACCTTTATCAGTCCATCTAAGGCCAATTTAACCTTTTCTCTTTATATGGCACTATCTCAATTTCTCCGAGCAAAATTGTCTCATTTCACATTACAGGATGATAATTAAATTTATACGTATTATTTTCATAAGCTTTACATCATTCCACTTGATATTATGGAGACAGTTAATGGAAAATTAATACAAACCCTCAGAAAAACTGTCTTGCGAGTCTGGATGCAATGACTGACATTCACTCATAGCATGAAACATGGCATCCAACATTCCTTTATCGTCTGGAACAAATCGCATTTCTGTCATATCTTGCATTCCCGCTTCTGAGTCCTCATCTCCACAATCACCATGTGGATGAGTATCTGAATTTAGAAAAACAAATGTCAGATTCATAATGCCAGCAGATATCAGTAGCTGCTAGTATGGGATAATCAGATAACTAAAGTCTCACTTGTACTCATGTAAAAATGTTGTGGCATAGCCAAGACACAAGACAATGCTGAGTGCCCAAAACACTCAGTCATCCTTATATGACCAGAGACTAAGGAAAACATTTGGCCCTACTACAGGATGAAGTACAGGAATGAGGAATTTACACAACAGTTAATTCCATGAGTTATACACATCACCTTATTTCTACTAGGAAGTTGAAATCCAGGAGGATATTATGGGCTAGAAATGTAGCATGTAGGCACATGTGAAAGATACTTCACGTGAAACTTCTTCAAAACTAGTCATTTGGAAGACATGAAATGAGAGGTTAAAATTTGGATCCATCCATGGGTGCATGTACTTAAATGCCTTAGGATCATGTTAAGCTCTGTGTTGTTAGTATGTTTCTTTCATCAGAGAGTCATTTCAGCTCCTACCTGGATCTATTTCTGTATCCACTAAGATGTAGAGACATTCAGAAGGATAAGCTTGAAGATCACGAGACACTGCATGTAGGGCAATGTGTGGATATTCCAGTGAGAAACCCTGTCCTGAAGAACTGTTAACCCAAGACAAACGGCTGTAACACAATATAGAGGTCTCATTTAAACAATGGCATTTAATAATGGAAAGACACTGACATAAATCAAAGCCTGCCAGTGAAGTATGTTTTCTCATATTGGTAACCTTATCCAGTCATTAAAACATCCAGTGCAACTGGTCACCTTACTGTGAACACTGCAATACTGCTGTTCCTAATGACAATGTAAATCACTACCACACTACTATGCGCTGGGGTAGCGTAGTCGGTATAGCAACTTTCTACGGGCTGGATGGTCCAGGGATCAAATCCCGGTGGGAGCAAGATGTTCTGCACCTGTCCAGCCCTGTCCTGGGGACCACCCAGACCCCTATTACCATGGCTACCGGGTCTCTTTCCCAGGGGTAAGGCAGTCAGGATGTGGCATTAACCACCCGCCCCATCTAGCGCCGAGGTTAAAGAAAGTGTAGAGCTATACCTCTACTCACCCTCTGGGCCTTTATGGCCTGTAATAGGGTGACCTTTACCTTAGCACCAGCACTACTATTGTTCTTGCTGTTATATTATTTCTCCTTCTTGCATGCTGTCTATGAATAAAAAGATACAAAAAAACTGAAGTTGTGCTTGATGTTTTGCATCCCATTGTGTTATCTGTATTGACAAATAGTACTGTTACACCTTCAACCACAACTCTATTTGTTAGTAATTTTTACATTAAGGCTTACTAACAAATTGTTATGGCTGACAATGTACCATTTGTCAATACAGTTGTACTGCTAGCTTTACATGGGTAAGAAATTTGGCCTCTCACAAATATGGCAAAGGACCCAAAATAAATTACAATGCTAAAGAAGATTAAACTGAATCCTATTTGTTGTGGACCATGCTGATGATCCTAGAGGCCTGAGGGTATGTCCCAGAATTTTATGTCTTCTTTGTTGGTGGCCTGTGAAAAAGGGTACGCCACCAGGCCAAATACAGACTTAATGATTCAAGGATCACTTGTACCATGAACTCAAAGTCACAAAAAATATAGACTTACTAAGATTCTGCATGTGTTGGAAAATGCTCCTGGACAGCTTCTTGTAACTGAGATATATACACACAAAATCATCACAGCCTCTTGACATGCCAATTCGTCTGCCCACAGGTGACAGTGTAATTGCAACAGTACATATGAAGACATTTGCTAAACCAGACAAGACAAGACAAAAACTACTGCATCGTCTAGTTTAGAAAATATTTGACAATATTCAAAACACAGACAACACCTGAGGCAAAGTATATTAATTCTGCACGAACGAAGGAAAAAAGTGCAACCGCAAAGTGTTAAACTGATCAAAAAGTAGGCTTTGATAAAGTGGTGAAGGTAGATGTAAAGAGGTGACATATGAAGAATCAATGCAGATACATTAACAGCTTCGTTATGAGGCTTCAATAAGATAAAAGAATGTATATTCACATTTCAAAAACATAAAATTCTAATTCAGTCCAAAAATTACAAAAGCATTATGAACAAACTCAAGCCTTATTATGATTTATGCATTTAAAGTCAGCAGCAGACAGTGAAAACACCCTTCTATAAATACCAGCACAAATGAATTAAACTACAGCTTTGGCTCAACAAACTAATCCACATTATCAGCAAAAGCAAAGAATTGTTCAGCCAAACATATGGACCCCATTACCTCCATAACATCATTGACCCTGTCTACAACCGTATTATTTTCTTTTACTAATCACTGTTCCTGGTTTTCAGAATTACTTTCATGCACAACATATACATAAACATATTATTAAATGAAATGTTTTAACTCCATAAAATTACACATGTGCTGTTTGAATCTGGTTACAGAACACAACCACACTGCATCAGATTTTTACATTATTTCTTATGTGAAATCTCGGTCTAAAATACTTTCACCTTACACATGAACATGTGTAGTATTAGCTGGGAAGTACCTGCAGTGTAAACCACATATTGCAACCTGTGGTTACTTAACACATTCTAATGAACATATTACAAGCCAATCCACACAGCTTACCACCTATGAACAGAAGGCTAAAAAGTGTAAAAGCTTGCGATGTAAATTAATTTCAGTCTTCTTTAATAAAGACATACACGTGTGATTTGTAATCAATTACTGATAGGAACTAATCCACGTAGCAGAATGCATATTTTTGTTGTTTACTTTTCTGCCATTAGAATGAATCGTGATATCCTATACTTTGTCACTATGGTGACACCTGCACATTGTATTTTTTTTACACTGTGATTCTTTGATCATGTTTTCTTGGTAGGTATACATATACAAATCCGCCCACATTTTCTCTGTGCATACATGTCCGACTTGACTCTTGTATGTTAAACATGAAACAAACTACAAACGTACCAAATTAACCCAAACTATTTAAATTTTGTAAAAAACCGCAAAACTTCGAAACGACACGGCGTCACATTTGTAATGTGACGCCCTGTCGTATGGTAGTGAGTCACTGAAATCATGGAGGAATCTGCTGCCTCCACGAGCCCAAATTAGTGCCAAACACTACAGCACATTCCACACTACAGTACGGTTTACAGTTACCGCCATAAAAACCTCACATCACTCGTAAAAGAACTCTCGAAGTTGTGGTGCAGAAACCACATTCCACCTTCAGTTAAATTACCACTAACCTTTCTGTTATAAACAGTGTTCCTTTCCCGATCTCCCTGTCGTTAATATGCACAGTTGTGGAGGGCTGTTCGTGTCGGATACCGTTGGTTGGAGGTGGAAAATTACTTAGTACTACCATTTCACCGTAGTTAATTTTCAGTATCACTTCAATTCACGCTAACGCCGCAGACAATACCACTTAACTGGCAGGTATGGAATATATCATACTCGGTTTCATACAAACTGTCCTAAAAACAACACTACCAATTTTCCTTCCCCAGTTCACGCTGGTACACATCTCGCAGCAATTCACTACGCTCAAAACGCTGATCCATGCTGAAAACAATGTTTTTAATTTTTAACGGTACGTACACATGATAACAAAAAAAGCACGGTTACTAGATTTGTAAGCACCATGGATCAGATACAGTTAGATGGGCGCGTAATTGCTTTTGATCTTCTTAGCAGTGTGACGCAATAACCTGGAGCGTAAATCGCTAATGTAACTTACATAATCTGCATGTAACTGAGAATAGTTATGAAAGTTAAAGAAGCGGTATAAACACGAAATAAGAATTTGCGACAGCACAGTCGGTAGAATAACTAATATATGAGCTGCATTTTCCAGGATTCGAATTCCCGGCAAAGGTCAAAATTACACATACCGGGAACACTGAATGTCATAACCAAAGGAATAACTCCCCCTACTTTTTTTTTTTTTTCAGAAACACGACCTGTTTTAGTGAAATGTTTTAAATTATAAAATATATAAAAAATAAACACTCACCGCTTAATGCTACACAAAAATGTTGTAAAGTTTGTAAGTTCGCAAATTAATAACCATCAACTTGTGAACATACTCGTGTTGTAGATATGCATTTTTACGCCTGATGATGGTATGTGAGAAGGACTGAAACATGTAGCATTATTTATACAAGCAATAAAGAATTGCTATGTTCGACGGCAACACATTCAGTAATATTTTTGTGCCGCTGGTTGCTAGCTCTGTAGATCCATTGCTATTATTAAGGTCCCTTTTAAAGTATTTGATACTTAAATAGAGGGGTGCTGATAAGTCCTTAGCTCGACCAGGAACGAAACAAGCTGATGTTTCCGTCAGAATGGCGTGAATTTCCTTCGTCGCTTGCCTTGCAAG